>Ga0209978_10000544_pt1 | contig 14579 bp, 14 predicted proteins | sample BentaG_FD_182805 | JGI IMG/M metagenome (GOLD analysis project Ga0209978, IMG submission 182805) | Deep subsurface microbial communities from South Atlantic Ocean to uncover new lineages of life (NeLLi) - Benguela_00093 metaG (SPAdes)... | ecosystem: Environmental > Aquatic > Marine > Oceanic >...
TTAATTCTAAGCTTAAAAAAAGAAGGCATATCAGGGTTGATACCTCCTTGTCTTTGTATTATTTTCTAATCTTCATTATATTTTAATCCTATTCTCTTCCCAAAGAAAGAGGAATTAATATTATCTTTCCTGTGAAATTGCCGCCTCTTCAGCCTGTCCCCTTTTTCCGCTTTTTCGCTAATTTCCAGAAAAATCTCTTCATCCGGAGCGATGAGGGTCCTAACCTCTAAGGGTGAGGAAATTACCTTAAAATTCACCTTTCAAATCCTCTCTCCTGGGGATTGACGGTATAATATATCTCTGCAACGATAAGTAAACAATAAAAGTTTAGCTTGTAGCTGTTTTTTAAAAATGTTTTAGAGATGAAAGAAAATTTAAATATAAATCCCGTCTTTGATTATGAACTGGCTGTATTGGCTAAAACTGTCAGATTGCTCAGAGTTTGATGAATTAAAATGGGATCTAATCTTGAGGAGCTTCTGAGTATATTTTTAAATTGACAAAGCAAATTTTTTTTGATAGTAGTAGCTTAATTAAGATGAGCAAAAAAGTTCATTTGCCTTCAGAGAAAAGAGCTGTGTATCCAGGGTCCTTTGACCCTATCACAAACGGGCATGTTGATATTATCCAAAGGGGGTTGAAAATTTTCGATAACATATTAGTAGCAGTTCTGGAGAATCCCAAAAAAGAATCCCTTTTCTCGACTAAGGAAAGGATAAATTTGATCCAGGAATTTTTCGGCGATTACAGAAATATTGAAGTAAAAGCTTTCAATGGTCTTCTCGTCGAATTTGCAAAAAAAAATAACTCCAATATTGTAATAAGGGGTTTAAGAGCTATCTCCGATTTTGAATACGAATTTCAAATGGCTTTGATGAATCGGAAGCTTGACCCAGAAATCGAAACACTTTTTATGATGCCCAATCTCAGCTATTCTTTCCTCAGTTCAAAATTAGTGAAGGAAATTTTCATGTTAGGCGGCTGTCTTAAAGACTTAGTCCCAGTTCAAGTGGAAAAAAAACTTAGGGAAAAATTCAAAAAAAAGCACCCGAGCTTAAACTTATGACTAAAAAGGAGCGAGAAAATGTTTGGTAAAGACAAGGGAATAGTTGGATTGGACATCGGTTCTTATTCCATTAAAGCTGTCGAGTTAAAATCCAGGCGAAAAGAGGGAGAAGAATCCTATGAAGTCGCAAAAATAGCCCTTGAATTCCTCCCTCACGATGCAATAGTAGAAGGGACAATCATGGACTCTGAAGCTGTCGTCGAAACTGTAAAGATGATATTTGATGAAAACAAGATTTCGAATAAAAACATTAATATCGCTGTCTCTGGAAGTTCAGTGATTATTAAAAAAATATCACTTCCTTCTATGGAAACAGAAGAGTTAGCAGAATCCATTATCTGGGAAGCAAGGCACAATATCCCTTATCCTTATGAAGAGACAAGCGTTGATTACGCTATCTTGAGACCGCCCTCAGCTTCGGAACAGAAAAATTTAGATATTCTTCTTGTAGCTGCAAAAAAAGAGAAAATCACCAATTACAGCAACGTTGTCTATCAAGCTCGCAAAAACTTAGAAGCAATAGAGGTCGATGCATTCGCCCTTCAAAACGCAATGGAGATAAATTATCCAGAGGAATTCCGAAACAAGACAGTTGCTTTAATTAATCTTGGGGCAAACCTAACCAATATGGTCATTACCGAGAGGGAAACACCTCAGTTATTCCGAGATCTCTCCATTGGTGGATTCTTTTTCACAGAGAATATAAGAAAGGATTTAGGCGTCAGCTCTGATGAGGCGGAAAAAATACTCAAGGGAATACCTGTCAAAGATTTTCCACCTGAACAGTCACAAGCTGTTATTAACACGAACGTAGAGAATCTCCTTGAAGAAATTGAAAAAACTTTCTCTTTCTACGAATCAGGAGAAGGAGCGGAAAAGAAAATTGATAAAATTTTCTTGAGCGGTGGATTAGCCAAGCTAAAGGATCTGGCGAAATCCTTTGAACAAAGGTTTAATACAGAGACAGAAATTTTCAACTCTTTTAGAAATATCTACTATAATGAAAAGAAATTAGATCCTATCTATCTCCGGGATATGGCTTCTCTTTTCGGAGTGGCCACTGGACTCGCAACAAGGAAAATGGAAGACTGAAATCATGATCCGAATAAACTTATTAAAGCCTGAAGCAAAAGAACTCCCTGTCGAAGCAGTTAAAAGGGAAATAAAGCCTCCAAAAATAGGCTTAATATATATTCTTTCTATAGTTGCCCTTGCTGCTTTTTTCTTTTATCAAAGAAGCGCTATCAGTAAAGAAAGAAATGGCTTGGAGCTAGCACAAGAAGAAAGAAATAAATTCAAAGATGTCCTGGTCAAGTTAGATAAAGTAGAAAAACAAAAAAGACTCTTTGAGAAAAAAATAAACCTCATCAAACAATTAAAGCCCCGCCAGCAAGTTGCGGTAACTATAATGGATGAGTTAAGCAAACACATTCCTTATTGGATCTGGCTTACAGAAACCACTTACGACAAACAAATGGTTCATATAAAAGGTAAAGCTATCTCTAACAACTTGATCGCAGATTATATTTATAGTTTAGAGACAAGTCCCTATTTCCACAACGTCAACCTCATCTCTTCCACTCAGAGGAGGGTAAGAGATAGTCAATATTTAGAATTTGCCTTAACTGCAAGGTATGTTCTCCAGCCAGCAATTGAGTCTCCATCAGAAGAAGATAGAAGTGAGGTGGAAAAATGAAAAATTGGCCTTGGTATGGTCACCTCATCCTGGCCGTGGTTATTTTCGGGATTATCTTTTTTGTCTACTTCAAACCTAGAAACAACGAGCTAAAATCTCTTAAGGAAGAAAGGATGAGAACTGAACAAGAAGTGGAGACGCTGAAAGTAAAAAAACGGCAGCTCGATAAAATTGAAAAGGAAATAGTAATGTTGAGTAGAACTTTAAATGAGCTCGAGGCCATCATTCCCAAAAGGAAGGAAATATGGGACATTTTAAGGAAAATGCAGCAGCTTGCCCTCAATTCTCGTCTTAATATTGTAAAATTTCTTCCCAAGGGAGAAATCGATAAAGAATTTTACTATGAGTGGCCAATCTCAATAGAAATAACCGGAAGCTATCACAATTTAGCAATATTCTTCGACCGCCTGAGCAATTTTTCGCGTCTCTTCAATATAGAGGATTTCTCCATAAAATCCCTCGGGAATCAAACGGATGCCTCCACCATCTCTGCAGCTTATACGGCCAAAACATACATCTTTCGTGAGGAAACCCCTGCTCAAGAGGGGAATAAATGAAAGAAGAAGAAAAAATGAAAAAAATACTGACTTTTTTTCTTTTAACTGCTCTTCTTTGTCTGTTTACCCATCCTCTATCATCTCAAGAAGAAAAAAATGATTTAAAAAAAGAAATAAGCCGCGAGATGCCAAAAACGACTTATCCTTCCTACAAGCGTGCAGGAAGGAAAGACCCTTTCAGAGATTTACTCGGCGGCAGAGAAGCTAAGAAAAAAACGGCAGTTAGCAGAGGGCGTGAAATTTATATTGATGATGTTACCCTTATAGGCATTGTCAAGGCCAGAGGAAAATTCACAGCCATAGTGACCGGTCCTCAGGAATTTCCTTTGTACATCAAAGTCGGACATAAATTCTCTGATGGCTTCGTATTATCAATCAAAGACTCAAAAGTTACTTTTCGTAAAACAAAAGAAAGAGGTTTTCCTTTATTTAGGCCAAAAGATATTATCAAAGAAATTCATCCAGAGGAGCGGTAAAATGGAAAGGAAAAATATTTTCCAGGTTCTTTTTATATTTTGTCTGCTTGCCCTATTTAGCGGATATGCTGTTAACAATGAATCCCTGGTCACCATAAATAAAATATCTGTTAAACCTGAAAAACTCAATACAAAAATAATTCTTGAAACGAGCGCGTCTTTATCTGTCTCCAAAACATACTATTCGAAAGACGCTCCTCTAACAATTGTGGTCGAGCTGGACAATGTTAAGGCAGCGGAGGATCTTCAGATCAGTCGGGAAGAATCTTTGCTGGTTGAGGAAATAAGGATAGAAAAAATAGAGGATAACAAACTCCATCTTCTCATCGACCTGAAGGAGCAAGTTCCGTACCGAATCTACGCTGCAGAAGAACATACAGTAATAGAGCTGAATAGGATCCAAAGAACTCTAGATGGATACATTATAGATACTGAAACAGAGGAGAAACTTAAAAAATGGCCTGAGAGGGAAATAGTCTTTAAAGAAGTTGGTATCTTAGAGGAAAAGGATATGATTAATGTCACGGCAAAACTGAGTGACATGGCTATTTCCCAGGTATTTGCCCTTGAAAATCCCCTGCGTTTAGTGGTTGATTTCTTCCACACATTATATCCTGATCCCACTTTCGTCTATCCAATGAAAAAGCTGGATATTAAAAGAGTAAGAACGGGACAATTTAAAGTGTCTCCCCCTTACACAATCGCCCGATTAGTCTTCGACCTTGATCAACCGAAATTCTACACCTTATACTCTGAGAAGGATAGTTTTATATTTTCTTTCTATAAAGATGAAATACCTCGAGTTGCTCCCAGACTCATCCCCGCAGCTCCACCGCCTCCAAAGCCAGCGCTTCCAGTTCCACCAATTCCAGAACCCACGCCTCCGAAGCCAAAAGTAATTACTCCTGTTCCTGAGGTACCTCCAGAGGTTCCTGCCAGGCCTACAATCTTCGAAGCACCCGAGGTAAGGTATACTGGAGAAATTATCAGTCTTAAATTTAAAGACGCTGATCTAAGAGATGTTATTCTCTATTTAGGGCATTTTGCCGATCTGAACGTCGTTTTTGACCCAGAAGTAAGAGGAACTGTCACCTGCGACTTACAGGATGTTCCCTGGGATCAAGTACTCGATATTATTCTGAAGTTAAACAAAATGGGAAAAATCATTGAAGGGAACGTTCTCCGGATTGCTCCTATGGCGGTTCTCACTCGAGAAGACGAAGAACAGAGAAAATTGCAGGAAAGCAAGGAATTAGCTGGTCCGGTCCTGGTCAAAGTGTTTGTTCTCTCCTATTCAAAAGCTGGGGATGTTGAAAGTCTTCTGAGGGCAAAAATCTCAGACAGGGGAGAAATCATTGTCGATGAGCGGACAAACACCTTGATTATTTCTGACGTGAAAGACAGAATAGATACTTTGGAAAAACTCATCTCTGTGTTTGACACCCCAACTCCACAGGTCTCTATCGAAGCCAAGATTATCGAGGCAACTTCCACTTTTGTCCGTAACATCGGTATCCAATGGGGATTTCGTGGTATAATAGATCCCTTTTACGGTAACCAGACATCTCTACAATTCCCGCATAAAATATCAGTTGATGGGGCTCTAATCCCCCAAGGAATCGCCACCAAAGGAATCGGAGGGCCTCTTGGCGGTTATGCTATAAACCTCCCCGCTCCTGCATTTTCCACTGCAGTCGGCCTCTCTTTTGGCAATGTCTTAGATACCTTCAGGCTAGATATGGCTATTTCCGCTCTTGAAACTTCAGGCCAAGGTCAAATTATCTCCAGCCCTACGATAACCACTCAGAACAACCAACCCGCAGAAATTATCCAAGGAAGGCAGATCCCTGTTCAGACTGTAGCCAATTTTACCACAACCACAAGATTCGTTAACGCAGCATTAGAGCTTAGAGTCACTCCTCAGATTACGGCTGAAGGAACTATTATCATGAATATTGAAATACGTAACAACGCTGCAGACTTCGCCAATCTGGTCAACGGAATTCCTCCCATAACCACTCAAAGCGCAACAACCACGGTCATGATTCCTGATGGAGGGACAACTGTTATCGGAGGAATTTTCAGAACAGAAGATTCTTTTACTCGAGAAAAAGTTCCCTTTCTCCATAAGATTCCGCTTCTGGGAAGCCTTTTCCGGAATTTCGCCCGAACAAGACAAAATAGAGAGCTGATCATCTTTATCACTCCCAGAATAATCAAATAACATGGTGTAAAAATGAAAAGAATAAAAAATGCTTTAAAAATAATTGCAATCCTTCCGTGTATCTTCTTCCTTCTCTCTTGCAATAACCGTCTGGGAGATGATGACACGTCCAGCGCCATCCTCATACTCACGAGAATAACCGGGGCGGATATTGAGGGGAACGATGTGGATTTTCTTGAATCAGATGTCGTTATAGGAGGAGCTGTCATTTCAAATAGTGCTTCGGCTACCCTGGAAGCCAAGCTTAAGAATCCAGAGCTACTGGTGCCTGGGATATCGTACCAGAATAGTATAATGGTTAACCGCTATGAGGTCACCTACATGCGCACTTTTGAGGGAGGGGGGGCTGAAGGAGTGGGTGTCCCCTATTCATTTGAAGGCACTCTGTCAGCTGTGATAGAAATTGATGCTACTGTAAATATCTCTTTTATCATAGTAAGAGCAGCGGCTAAGCTTAAACCTCCCTTGGTCGATCTAGTTGGATCTTTAAAGGTCTTACAGATAGTAGCCAAGGTCGATTTTTTTGGTCGTGATCTGGCTGGCAATAAGGTTCAAGCCACGGGCTATCTAACCATATACTTTGCCGACTATATTGACTCATAAAACTATCCTTCTTTAAAATCTCAACACTTCTGGAAACATAGTTATTCCAAGTCATTTAGAAGCAAACTAATTGTCTATATCAAATTTAGATCCCTAGGCATTGTCCATCCCTAAATAAGTTGGCGTCTTCCTCTTTAAAGAACGCGTACCAATCAAACATTCCGTTCTTCATCTCAATCGTAAACCAAAATCGATTTTCTCAACCTGACTGTCTTGAGCGATCTTCTCAAGACATCGTCCAATTTTTTCTTTCTCCCAGCCTTTAAAATGACTTGAACTCTGTGCATTCCTCTCACCTTTGAAACGGAAGCTAAGGCAGGACCTAAAATTTCGATATCTTCAGCGCAGCTTTTCACTTCAGCTGAAAATTCCCTTGATTTCCTGGCCACATTTCTTAAATTCTCCCCCTGGAATAAAACTTCAACCATGTGGGAAAAGGGAGGATAATTCATGAGGCGGCGGAACTTCAATTCTTGCCTAAAAAAGGAAAAGTAATCTTCAAAGGCTGCCTGACGTATGCTGAAATGATGAGGGAGCGCTGTCTGAATAATAACCTCAGCCCTATTATCACTGCTAAGAAACTTCATCATCTGGCTTAATGTCTGAAAAGTCTTTTGACTGGCTCTGTAATCTGAGAGGGTAAGAATTGTTTCCGGAAAGAGAATGGCAACTAATGATGCCGGAGGCAAATCCTCTTGATGAGCCAGGAGCTGCGTTCCAACCAGAATATCAATTTTCCCTCTCCAGAAGCTGCGAAGGATTCTCTCCTGCTCTCTCTTGCTCAAATCCGTAGCAAAACACGCCACTCTGCTTTGAGGGAAAATTTTTTTCAGTTCTTCTTCAACTGCCTCGATACCGATACCTCTCTCTCTTATCATTCGGCTTCCACAGTCAGGACAACGATTCATTTTAGGAAGCGAATAATTGCAGTAGTGACAGATCAATCTTTCTTCTCTCTTGTGGTAAGTCAAGGCAATATCGCAATGACTGCAGCGGGGGATGTAATTACATCTTGAACAGAAGAGATAAGAGGCATATCCCCGGCGGTTAAAAAAAACTAAAATTGGCTCTCCCTTCTTCAATCTTTCCGCTATCCTTTCTTCAAGTTTTAGAGAAATCATCCCTCTTTCTCTCCTGTCATCGACAATTTCGACCTTTTTCTCTCTTGCCCCACTCTCTAAACACAACAAATACCCTCCCTTCTTGGCCCTGTAAAATGCTTCAACAGAAGGAAGAGTGGAACCGTAGACAAGCGCCGCACCCTCTTGCTTCGCCCTCAACCAGGCACCGTTTCTGGCATCATAGGAGGGACTTTCCTGCTGATAGTACGAATCATCCTGCTCCTCATCGACAATAATCAAGCCCAAATGATCAAGCGGAGAAAAAAGAGCCGAACGGGGGCCAACAACCACATGCGCTTCTCTCTCTTTTATCTTTCGCCACTCGAGCTCCCTCCTTCTCTCGGATAATCGACTGTGAAGAAGAGCAACTTTTTCTCCCAGCCTTCTCTCAAACTTCTCCCTCTGAGTTTGAGTCAGTGCAATTTCGGGGACTAAAAACAAAACTCTTCTTCCCCTTGCCAGAATTCTCTTGATCAAATAAAAGTAAACAGACTCTCTCTTTTCTGGGGGACCATAAAGGAAAAAAGGTAAAAAGACCTGTTTTTCTAATTTACGGGTGATTTGATCTCCTACATCTCGAGACTGTGCATCCAATGAAAAATCTATCTCAAGCTGAGTCTGACCCATGGAAACAGGCGGAGCCTTTTTTTGTCTCTTCTTCTTGATATCCTTCTGGATATGGATCAGACCTTTCTTTTCTAGCCTGGAAAGAAGAAGGGAAATATTTTTGACCCTGAATTTCCTTTTAAGGAAGAGAGCACTGTAAGTTTTTTTTCGGAGAAAGCCTAAAAGTTCTCTTTCCTCCTTGGAGAAGCCCTCATTCTGGAATGCAGCTTTTCCCTTTTCAGAAAGGGCGACCCTTGTTTTGCTTTTAAGAATAAAAGAAGGGGGAAGGGAAGCCTGAAGAAGCTCTCCCCATGAGGAGTAATAATAATCACATAGCTTCCGGGTGAAGGAGAGAAAGGAAGAAGAAAAAACTGGCTCTTCATCCAGTATTTCCACAATTTCTTTTAGCTTAAAGTCTTGAGTTACCCTTCTTTTCCTTAGGTTGACGATAAACCCGGTTAAAATCCTTTGGCCGAGCGGAACAAGCACTCTTGAGCCAACTTTAGCTTTTCTTTGGTATGATTCAGGAACAATGTAGGAAAAAGACTGGTCTAAGGGCAGAGAAAGGATGACTTCTGCGTACAAGGTCATTTTTTGCCCAGGAAGGCCATAACTTTCTTCATGTCTTCCCAGACCATTTTCTTGATCTTTATATTACCTTCGTTTCTAATGATATAGGAAGGATGAAAAGTTGGCATCACCTGAATATCACCAAATTCATAAAAATTTCCTCTCAAAGCTGTCATTCCTAAGTTGCTCCGGACAAAGAAGTCAGTAGCCACTTTTCCTAAGGTCACAATAACCCTGGGCTTTATCATTTCTAACTGTTCCAGAAGATATTTCTGGCACTTTTCAATTTCCTCCCTGTGAGGGTTTCTGTTATCAGGAGGTCTGCACTTGACAACATTAGTTATATAAACATCTTCTCTTTTAAACTCCATGGCATTTATGATTTTAGTTAGAAGCTGTCCTGCTCTTCCCACAAAAGGACGCCCCTGAATGTCCTCATCATGACCAGGCGCTTCCCCTACAAACATAAGCTCAGCTCCAAAGTTTCCTTCTCCAGGCACAGCATTTTTCCTCCTTTGAGAAAGTGCACATTTTTGACATTGGATGATTCTTTCTTTCAGGGAAAGATAAGAGGAGTCTTCAGAAGAAGGTGATGATGAAATAAATTCCATTCCAAGCTCGGAAAAAAATTTTAATCTTTCCCCAAGGTGCTCGAGAAGTTTTTCAGCTCTTTTTTCCAATGATATCCTCTACTTTATCCAGGATTATCTGGCTTATCTCAAGCTTACTCTTCTTTTCTGTATGAATCGTTTTGCCGTCTGGGAAAATAATGCTTACTTGATTAAAATCCGATTCAAAGCCTATTCCCTCGGCTAAGACATTATTGGCCACGATCAAATCAAGATCTTTCTTCTTCATCTTTTTGAGTGCATTGTCCACAACATCTTCTGTCTCGGCAGCGAAGCCGACTATAATTTTTGCTCCTTTCTTCGAGCTTAACCTCTGTAAAATATCCTGTGTGGAAACGATATCGATTTTCTCCCCCAATTTTTCTTTTTTGACTTTTCGTGAAGATGTCTCAGCAAACCTGAAATCTGAGATGGCCGCTGCCATGATGACGATATCAGCCTGAGCGAAGTATTTCACAACCTCTTCCTCCATTTCCTGTGCTGTCTGGACTTTTCTGAACTTTATCCCCTGCGGTGGAAAAATATGAGTCGGGCCTGAAATGAGAATGACTTCAGCCCCACGCCTTAGTGATTCTTCAGCAAGCTCATAACCCATTTTACCCGAAGAACGGTTAGTGAGAAAGCGGACCGGATCCAGGAATTCCCTTGTCGGTCCAGCCGTAACTAAAACTGTTTTGCCCTTTAAGCTTTCGCTCTTTTTTATCAATCTCAGCCCTTCTTCCACGATCTTCTCAGGCGCTGCCAACCTCCCCCATCCTGTATCCTTACAGGCCAAATATCCCTTTTCCGGTTCAATAAACTTTACTCCCAGGGCCTTGAGTTTCTGGATATTCTGCTGGGTCTGTCGATGAAGGTACATGGCCTCATTCATCGAAGGAGCGATAAGCACAGGACACTGGGCAGCCGTATAAAAAGTCGATAAAAAGTCATCAGCGACGCCAGAAGCAAATTTTCCAATCATGTTCGCTGTGGCTGGGGCAACGAGAAGAAGGGATGTCTCCTTCGCCAGGTCCACATGGGCAATTTTATCCGAGTATTCTTCATCAAAAGGGTCTACATAAGCCTTTTGTCCTGAGAGAGCACTAAAAAGCAGAGGAGAAATCAAGTGGGAAGCATTTTTAGTCAGGATGACCTGAACTTGAAACTTCTCTTTCTGGAAGCCACGGATTATTTCACAGGCTTTATATATGCTAATGGAGGAACACACTCCTAGGGTAATTATTGCCATCTTAACCTCTTAAGGGTCTCTAGAAAAACTTCGAAGAATGGGCATAATTTCTTTTTTCTGAGAGTCGAGGCGGCATCTCGTGCTTAAGATAATTGCCTCCAGCTCTTTCGAAGCTTTATCCAGCTTATCATTAATGATGATATAATCAAACTGAGGATAAAACCTGATATCTTTTCTGGCAATTTCAAGCCTCTTTTCGATCGAAGCAAGATCTTCTTGGCCTCTCTCTTCAAGCCTTCTCTTAAGCTCTTCGAATATGGGAGGTAAAATAAAAATAAATACGTCTCTCTTTAATCTTGACTTCATCTGCTGGGCACCTTGAACATCGATGTCCAGGAGAAGATCCCCCTTGGCTCCTTTCTTCTCTATCTCTCTCCTGGAGGTACCATAATAATTCCCGTGGATGACAGCCCACTCAGCCAATTTCTCATCTTTAATCATCTGCTCAAATTCAGACCTGGAAACAAAATAGTAATCCCTGCCTTCTTTCTCTGTATTTCTTTTTTTGCGGGTTGTATGTGAAACTGAAAACTGGACATCTTTCACTTTTTTCAGGACGAGCCGGACCAGAGTGGTCTTCCCGCACCCAGAGGCGCCAGTTATAACAAAAAGCATAAAATCACTCCTTTAAAAAAAAGGGGCAGGCTACTTTTTCTGGAAGAAAGAGGACAATCTCTACTCGTGGACAGTCCATACAGAAAAAATAGCCTGTCTCCTTTTTTTTCAGCCTGACTCATAATACTCTCCTCTATCACAGAAAAAGAAATGCTTACACAAAAAGCTTTTCTATTCTATGTTCTGAACCTGCTGCCTTATACTTTCCACCTCTCCTTTTATAGTCAAACTCTCTTTGACTATTTCAATATCCTGAGATTTAGAATTTATGGTGTTAGCCTCCCGGTAAATTTCCTGGGCGATAAAATCCAGCTTTTTACCCACAGGTTCCTCTCTTTCTGGAGAAAGAAGCTCCAGGACATAATCCAGATGACATCTCAGCCTCGCTATCTCTTCGGTCAAATCGTATCTCTGAGCAAAATAGGCTGCCTCCTCTGCAATCCTTTCTTCTGAGAGGGGAGCTTCGTGATTCAACTCTTTCAATCGTCGCCTCAATTTTTCTCGGATGAGAAAAGGCTGTTTTTTGACTAGTTTTTCGATCCGATTCATAACTTGCCTTATATTTCTAAGATGCCTTCGAATATTTTTCCCTATTTCCCTCCCTTCTCTTCTTCTCATCCTCACAACATCATCCAGTGTTAGCTCAAAACTTCTCTTTAAGAAAGCCGCTTCTTCCTTGCTGAAATTTTTTAGCTTAAGTTCTACAACATGAGGCATACTAAAAATATTCTCCACCGAAAAATTCACCCTTTTATCCGTTCGAGGAGAAAGCTTCTCCAGAGAAGAAAGAATTTTCTGAAGCATGTCTTCATTGATACGAAGTTCCCAGAATGAAGAGTCTAGGTAATTCAATTCAAGGAAAACTTCCACCCGCCCTCTGTGAAGCTTTCTCTGAGAGATGGCTCTGATGGTGTTTTCCACCTCGCCAATTTGAGCCCCCCGATAATTCCAATCTAAGAAACGATGATTTAAGCTTCTTATCCTGATCTTAGCCGAAAAAGTCTTAGAATCAAACCTCTTCTCTGCAAATCCCGTCATACTCTGGATCAAGGCACCACTTCCTCTTCTTCTAGAAATTGCAAATCATACAATTTTTTATAAATTCCATCTTTCCTGCAGAGCTCCTTGTGGGTGCCAATCTCGGTAATTCTACCCTTATCAATCACAAAAATTTTGTCTGCCCTCCTTACGGTAGACAACCTGTGGGCTATAACAAAAGTCGTTCTGTTCTTCATAACATTGGCCATAGCAATCTGGATTAATCTTTCCGATTCAGAATCTAAGGCTGATGTGGCTTCATCAAGAATAAGAATAGGAGGATCCTTGAGTAAAGCTCTGGCAATCGCCAGCCTCTGTCTTTGCCCGCTGGAAAGCAAGGTTCCCTTTTCCCCTATAATAGCATCATACTGCTTAGGAAGATCCGTAATAAAATCATGGGCTTTGGCCGCTTTAGCTGCTTCTTTTATACTGTCCAGGGAGGTCTCCTCCAGTCCGTAGGCAATATTGTTGCGTACCGTATCGTTGAAGAGAATAAGCTCCTGGGTAACAAGACCGATTTGAGATCGAAGAGAGGAAAGACTTACTTCCCGGATATCAATCCCATCGATTGTGATTCTTCCTGAAGTAGAATCATAAAAACGAGAAAGAAGATTGATGATAGTCGTCTTCCCTGCTCCGCTCAACCCAACAAGAGCAACGGTTTCAGCTGGCATGACTTCAAAACTGACATCTTGAAGCACAGGCATCATCTCGTTGTAGCCAAAAGAGACATTTTCGAACTTTATCCTTCCCTTCACAGGAGGAAGGGGGTAGGCACGGGCATGCTCTACAATTTGGGGTTTGCTGCGTAGAATCTCCTGTATTCTTTCATAACAGGCCACTCCCTGCTGGAGGACGTTGTTGGCACGGCTCATGCGCTTGATGGGTGTGTAAGAATAAAAAATGGCCACGACAAAGGAAACAAAATCGCCAGGACTTATGTGTCCTTGGACTATTCTAGTCGCACCCAGGGCAAGGACGAGAGCAGCGACCGCACCACCTAAAAACTCCATGAAAGGGGAGGTTAAGCTTCCTGTCCAGGCCAGTTTTATGCTGGTTTTAAAATAGCTCAATGTGGCCTGAAAGAACTTTTTTATCTCAAACTTTTCCATGGTGAAAGCCTTGACTATCTTGTTACCGGTAATTGTCTCGTGGAGAAGGTTGTAGATTTGAGCCATCTTTATCTGATTTTGCATTCCCTTCTTTTTGAGCTGGCGACTGAAAATTATCAAAGGGATAATAGCTACTGGAGCTATGACAAAAGATACTAGAGCCAAACGCCAATCAGTGATAAATATATAAATAAGAAGGGCTAAAAGAATAAAAATTTCCTGGATAAAATCACCCATGCTGCCTGAGACTGCCTGCTGGATTTTATCAACATCGCTTGTTAGCCGGGACATCAAATCACCGGTAGATTTATAGTCAAAGAAATCCGAGGACTGGTAGACGATATGTCCGAAAAGATCATCTCTTATTTCTTTGCCGACTTTATGCCCGATGGATTTCATGAAAAAAGAGGCAAGAAAAGTAAACAATCCTTTGCCAAAAATAACAACCACCAGTAACAAAGGAATAAGCCATATAAATTGCTCTTCGGCAGCCTGGAGCTTCCTAAAAACAAAATCCATGAGACCCGCTTTTCCAGCAGATGTCTGAGCGACTCGCTGAAGGAACATTTTATCTATGATGGGCTGAACTAAATTAACAAATACGTATGTAAAAACAGCAGCAAATATACTACAGGCAAAGGCAAAAGCGAGCCTCTTTTTCTCTCCAAAAGTGAGTTTGAAAAGCTGGAATATTTCTTTCATTCTTTAAGCCACAGGCTCGGAGAAAATTTTCTCTGCAATCTCAAATGCATTCAAAGCCGAACCTCGAGTTAAATTATCCGCTACCGCCCAGATCCAAAAGCTATTGGGAAACGACTCCTCTTTTTTTATCTGACCGATGAAAATTTTCTCTTCTCCTGCCACTGAAACGGGACATGAAAGAGTTGGAGGGGAAAGCTTAAAAAAGGAATGTTTTCTAAAGAGATTTTTTAAGCCCTGGATATCGGCTCTTTTTTTAAATTCTAAATAGGTCATAATCGAATAGCTATGGAACACAGGAGCCTGAACGATAGATAAGGAGAAGAGAAAACGACTGGC
>Ga0209978_10000545_pt1 | contig 14578 bp, 14 predicted proteins | sample BentaG_FD_182805 | JGI IMG/M metagenome (GOLD analysis project Ga0209978, IMG submission 182805) | Deep subsurface microbial communities from South Atlantic Ocean to uncover new lineages of life (NeLLi) - Benguela_00093 metaG (SPAdes)... | ecosystem: Environmental > Aquatic > Marine > Oceanic >...
TTATCAAAGCAAATGACTATTCATTTTGATAGCAATCACCTCAAGCTACTTTGATACTGAATGGGTTTCTTCGATTAAGTCTGGCAGGTTACCGCTTCTAAGGAGAGAAAAAACCCTCTACGGCTCAGCATATCCAGAGGGTTGTGCAAATTACGAACTAAATGAAAGTGGGCCACCCTCTGGAAGCCCATCTGCAACTTATATGTAAATCCCATCGGCGTTAACCATATTTGGGCGCAGTGGATCGTATTAACTGGTTCCGGGGCGGGGACAGAACGAAGTCAGAACTTTTTTCCAGACCACAACGGATGAGATAGAGATCCCTGTGGTAGAAGGTTTATGCAGGCTGTTATGGGGAGGAAACGGGGAGAAACTGGCTCGAGCCCCGTACGGGTCCCCAGGACCTAATTCTCTGAAATCGTATTACTCTTGGCCACAGCTTCTACGTTCAAAACCGGTTAGAGACAAAACCCACTATTGGCATCCAATACGAGTCTAATCCACAGGATACAATACCGTCTTGATTGCCTCTCTTTTTTCCTTTTTTTCAAAACCTTTTCCCCATTCTGTTATAGGAAGTTTCTCTGTCACCAGTGGTTTTGTTTGCACTTTCCCCTGCTCAAGTAGTTTAAGAACCCTTTCCCAGGCAGTCCATTTTTGGCTAAAAAATCCTGCAACCTTTAGTTCCTTATAGGCAATTTTTTGTTCCTGCGATTACTCTTATGGTCCTTTCTAGTCGAGCATATTCAATAAACTCGTTTACTGCTCCAAGGCGCTTCCTTGAAGAAAAAAAACGAATCTAACCCTTCAACCGGGACTTTCCCATAAAGCAGGATCGTCTCCCCTATTTTTTCAGACAGATTATCAAAAAGCAGTTTGCGGAGTAAGTCTTTATCCTTTACTTCCCTCACAATTGAGTTTTTTTCTCTTATTAGATATGGGGAAAGACTAAAACGAGCTCCGAATCGTCTAAATCATCGAACGAAGTCTGATATTGGGAAAGATCAACTGTTGTTTTCGTCCCCCACTCATCTTCCGCCTCAGGTAAGTTTAGCTCTAGCCTTTCGTATGTATTAGGATAATCATATTTAAGGTTGGCAATGCGGATGTTGTCGAGTAAAGATCCCTTATGAAACTTAAGTTTGCCTGCAGACCAAGGGTCAAAATGGGTCATTTCCGTCGAAAAGATTTTTGAGCCCGCCTCTATCCCCTTTGAAATAAAGGCTGTTTTGCCGGAGCCTGCCCCACCACAGATTATGAAGAATCGTTCGGTTTTCTCATCAAATAGGCTACAGGCATGCAAACTAAATATATTGAACTTACTTTCCATGATTTTCAACACGAAACGAAAAAACATTCCTTCGTTTCCCAAAAGCGAAAAACGAGAATCCTTGGCTTCTTTCTCCAGTTCAAGAAAGTCCCCCTAACCACTATTCTGTCTTCATCAAACTGAATTCGGGGTTCGACATCCTCATCGATTACATGAAAATACCCATCCAGACCAGAAGTGAAATCTATCTTTCTCAGTTTATGGAAATCAGTAGCTAGGTCGGCAATCTCTCCTTCCTTGAATTCTACGAGTTCTTCCTTATTAGAGATAAGTCCTATCTTTACTTTGAGAATTTTTACAGCTCTTGTGTATTCCATTCTCTACTCTCTGTCCTATTATGCCTATAGTTCAAGATTTTCTCGGTTAACGAACAGGCTTTCGGTCCTCGCATCTCTCTCGTCTTCAATCTTGTATCTCCTACCAGATCCCTTTGGACTCAGGGCGCCTATATTCCTTGAATCAGTGTCCCTACACCTCGGCCAAATTCAACCTTATATCCTAAATCTACTAATGTCCTCTCTAGGGCCGCTAAGGTGGGAATCAAGTAATTCATACTCGCCTGGACTCCCATATGAGAGATCCTGAAGAGCTTCCCCTTTAATTCAAACACACTCCCACCCACCATAACACCGTATTTCTCTCTCATGGTGCGAATGATGTCAGACTCAGAAATACCCTCTGGCGGCTTCACCGCTGTAAGTGAGTCGGAGGCAATCTCTTCCTCAGGAAAAAGCTCCAGTCCTAGCGCTTTTATCGCTTTTCTCACAGCCTGGGCTACCTTGCAGCAACGAGACAGTCTGTTTTCTAAACCCTCCTCCACGATCAACTTACATGCCTCCTCAAGAGCATATACCAGGTGGGTAGAGGGAATTACTGGATACGGTCTGGGATAGTCATGGCCAAAGAATTGGTCCCGCCATCTCCTTAGATCCAAAGCGAAACTTTGACAAATCTCTTTCTTCTCTTCCATGACTTTATAGGCTCTCTCGCTAACGCCCACCAGAGCAAGACCGACTATACCACCGATCCCTTTCTGAGAGGCACTGACACAAAGATCAATATTCATCTTCCCCATATCTAGGTGCATGCAGCCCACGGACGATATAGCATCCACAATGCATAACACATCGTGGCCCTTACAGATTCTTCCTATGGTCTCTATCGGGTTACGGGCACCGGTTGAGGTTTCGGAGTGCACCACAGTAACAGCTTTAAACTCCTCTTCCTTCAATATCTTCTCCACTTCTTCTGGGTTTATTGCTCCTCCCCATTTTCCTTCCAGGATTTTCACTTCACACTTGGCTCTCTCAGCGATCTGGACAAACCATCTTCCAAAAGTCCCCGAGACAATGCAGAGAATTCTGTCACCGGGGTCAGCTATACTTACAATGGAGGCTTCCATTCCCACTCTGCCCGATCCTGGAAGAATGATAACATCACCAGAGGTGCCAAAGATCGATTTAAGCATCTCCGTAGTTTCATTGAAGACTTCAAAGTACTCAGGATGATAATGGGCAATGGCCGGCCTATTCATGGCTCTTATAACCCTCTCGTCTACTGCTACAGGTCCAGGTGTCATAAGTAGCATCTAGTTTCTCCTTCCATCGTCAACGCATGGCTTATACCTGCATCAATCCCGAGACTCCATCAAATGAAGCTCGGTTAAGACTCTTCTGACCTTTTCCCTCTCTTTTTCCCCTAGGGGTAGAGCAGGTTTTCGCGGAAAACCCCCTGGTCTACCTAACAGATTAACCGCTTCCTTTATGGCCGCGGGAAATGTCCCTAATCCGTAAATGGTTCTTAATAGACAAATCTTATACTGAATCTCCCTGGCTTTCTCTGCTTCTCCACTTTTGCTATAGTGATACATATCAACAACCACCTTACCCATTATATTAGGAGAAGGAGAAATGCAACCTACCGCTCCCATCATAAGAGCAGGAAAGAGCAAAGGGTCGTTCCCGACCATGAGCTTTATCCTATCTCCCGCCAATCTGATTATCTCTGACATCTGAATCAGATCGTTACTGCTCTCTTTGATTGCTACCACATTGTCTATATCAGCGAGTTTATCCACGATGGCTGGAGTTAGATTAACATTGGTCCGAGAGGGAAGATTATACAAACATATAGGGATATCTACTGCATCTGAGATTGCTCTGTAGTGTGCAATTATGCCCTCTGTATCTGGTTGAATGTAGAAAGGGGTGACTATTAAAACTGCATCCACACGAGCATCGCAGGCGAATTCAGTAAGTTCAATAGCCTCCTTCGTAGTTATTGCCCCTGTTCCTGCTAAAATTATGATTCTATCCTTCGCCTGACTAGCAGCGATCTCAAAAAGTCTCCTCCTCTCCTCCGTGGCCAGAGAAAAAAATTCTCCCACACTCCCGGCCACGGCTATTCCGTGTACACCGCTTTCAATCAAGAATTCAATATTTTCCTGAAAAGCTTCTTCATCTATTTCCCCCGTCTTCGTAAACGGAGTAATAATGGCCGGTATAATCCCTTTAAAGTTTACATCCTTTACATTCATTATCCGCTCTCCCTTCTATTGGTCAATCATGGGTGCATACTTCCAGTGCTGTCAATATATAGATCTTGGTAGCGGTTAATAAACTATCGACATTAATAAATTCTACATCACTATGGGCTTGAGCAAGGCTTCCGGGGCCGAATACTACTGTGGGCATCTTTGCCTGACTGCTGAGCAAAGCAGCGTCTGTCCAACCACTAATTCCAGAAATTTCAGGGGACAAACCCATCTTGCGTAACGATTTCTTCAATGCCCTCACAATACAATGATCCTCTGAGATTTCCAGTGGACTATGAGGGGTTTCTCTTAAATATTCCATCCTTTTTAGCTCTGCCTTAAACTCTGGATCGTTTTCCTTAAGATGGTTCAAAATATCTTCAAACTCTTTTATAATAGTGGAAGGAGACTCACCAGGAATCCAGCGCCTATCAATTTGAATTACACAATTGTCAGGAACAGTATTGGGATTTATGCCTCCCTCAATGATCCCTATATTTATGGTAGGACTACCAAGCAAATTATGCTTGCGTTTGTTTAGCTCGGGAATTAAATCTTTTTCTATGGCCTGGATAAATTTTGTTGCCTTACTTATTGCATTTACTCCCCTTTGAGGAGTACTTGAGTGAGCAGCTTTCCCCTTTATATTTATCTTTATTCGATCCACACCTTTATGGGTTACAACAATCTTAAGGTTTGTTGGCTCACCAACAATTGCCATATCAGCCTTCGGGCCATATTTTACCATGTATCCGGTTCCACCATGGCCCGGGGATTCCTCTCCTATTGCTCCTGTAAATATTAGATTTCCATCCAGGGTAATACCGGACCTTTTTATGGCTATTAATGAATACACCATGGCCCCAATGGCTCCTTTCATATCAGCTGCTCCTCTGCCGTATAACTTACCATTCCTGAGCTTTGGATTATATGGATCTATCATCTCGGGGGAAGGGGGGACGGTATCCAGGTGCCCGTTGAGTATTAAACTGCGCCCTTTACCTGCTCCCTTGATGGTCCCAATTACATTAAATCTATCATCTTCCACTTCTTGCAGTCTCACATCTACGTCCTCCTTCTCGAGCTTGTCGGCTAGAAAATGGGCTATCTTATTTTCTTGACCTTTCGCCTCGGCATGACTGGGAATTCTTATCAAGTCTCTCACTAGATCAACTAGCTCTTGTTCAGACATATTTTCAACGATCTCCCTCGCTTTAGACATCTTCAACCTTTTGACCTGACTTTGGCAACCCTTCACACAAGCGCCTTATCTTTCAAAACCCCGCCAGATTAAGAAGAGCTACTTTTGATTTGGTAACTACTTCCAAATCGGTCTCGAAGCATTTATTGATTTACCGCTCATAGCAGCTGGTCTCTGGGAGGCAAGAAAAATCGCGGGCTCCGCCACTATCTCAGGCCTGGCAAGCTTTTCTCTTTGTTCATGGGACAGATGGTCAAAAAATCCAGTATCCACTCGAACTCCCGGATAAAGAGCATTCACATTTATGTTGTACTCCTTTGATTCTTTGGAAAGGTACTCGGTGAATCCCTCTGTACCAAATTTCGAAACAGCGTAAGCAACTGAGTTTTCCTTTTCTGGCCTTCCCTTCTGACCCAATGCAGAGCTTATGTTTATTATGTTCCCACTCCTTCGATTAATCATATGGGGTAAAACCCACTTCGTGCAGAGGAATGTTCCTGTAAGGTTTGTCTGAATTATCCTGTTCCATTCCTCTTCTGGAAGGTCCTTAATCTCTTTAGTAGGCTTCTTCTCGGTGACACCGGCATTGTTCACCAGAATGTCTATCTTTCCAAATTCCTGTATTACTGTTCCCACCATTTTTTTAACGTCTTCCTCTTTCCTTATGTCGGCCTTTATTGCCAGCGCACGCTGGCCCAACTTCCGGATTTCCTTCGCTACGCTCTCGATTTGGGATTCAGTTCTGGCCGAAACCGCCACATAGGCCCCTTCTTTAGCGTAGGCGAGAGCTATGCTTTTGCCTATTCCTCTACCTCCACCGGTGATTAGCCCAACTTTTCCCTCAAGCCTCATTGGATATACCCACTCCTATTCTTCTAAACGGCGTCATATTCTTGTAAAAAGGGAGCGACAGCCTCGCCGACCCCTATCATCCCTGCCAGAACTTTGCCTGACATCCTTTATGCCTGGCATATCAGAATTACCGTCTTAATTGTAACAGAGGCTCTACTTGGAGAACGGACACCATCAGCTCAGCGAGCGTCTAAGATCCTTACCTGCTTACTTGATTGCCCCTGCGGTGAGACCCTTTACAAAGTATCTACCCACAAAGGCAAAGGCTATGACTGGTGGAAGTATGATAAGAACACTTCCAGAGGCAAGCCATCCCCAGCTTATTTCGTACTGCTGCAAGAACTGGGCCATACCTACCGGTAACGTCTTAAATTGGTCACTAACTATGAGAATCGAGGCGAATAAATATTCCCCGTAAGACATAAGAAAGGAGTTAATTGCCACAGCTCCAATTCCAGGTGCAACAAGGGGAAGGAAGATCTTAAGAAGGATTTGAAGCCTATTGGCCCCGTCAACCAGGGCCGCATCCTCGAGTTCCAATGGAACTGAAGTAAAGAAAGCACGCATAAGCCAAACATTAAGAGGAGCAGTGATACCCACGTAGGTGATAACGAGACTTAGCAGGTTATCCACCAGATTTAGTCTTGCAAACATAGGGTATAGAAATAATAGCAGAAGTACTCTGGGAAAAATATAGATTGCCAGTAGGATGTTGAAGAAAAAACGTCTGCCCAAATATCTGCACCTGTAAACGCTATATCCGGCAAGTGAAGTCAGGATAACGACGAGTACCGCACTCCCCGTGGCGACGTAGATGCTATTTAGGAAGTACGTCATAAAACCAGTTTCTTTCAAAAGGCCCAGATAATGGAATAAGGTTACAGTGTGAGGAACGAAGGTGGGTGTGACTCTGATAAGCTCACGCGTTGGTTTAAAAGAACATACCAGAATCCAGTATATTGGTGAAACGATAATGAATACTAAGAGCGCGACTGCCAAGTATTTTGCAAGATTCTGAAAGAATTTCTTAGCACTGTTCATTTTTCTTCCAACGTTACGGTTCCTAAGTATATCGTTCCGTATACCAACAAGAAGATAAACATAAATACGGCTGCTGTAGCAGCCTGACTGAGCCGGTATTCCTGAAATCCTTTCTGATATATGAAAATGGGAAAGGTCTGGGTCGCATTGCCAGGTCCCCCTCTGGTTAACAGCCAGATCATGTCGAACACATTAACAGCCCAAAGGGAACAGATGAGTATAACCGGTACCAGAACTGGCATTATGTGGGGTAATGTAATATAGCAAAACTGTTGAAAGGGTGAGGCTCCGTCAATCTTGGCTGCTTCATATAGCTGGGGAGGAATTATCTGCAGACTTGCCAGGATCATTACTGCGTAGAAAGGAAACCACCGCCAACTATTAACAAAAATGGCTGTGATCATTACCCAGTCGACGGATCCCAGAAAGGGAACAGGCGAAGAGACTGCGTTTGTATTTTGCAAAACATAGTTTACCACTCCCAGGGTAGGATCAAGCATCCATCTGAATATCATAGCTAATACTACTACCGGTATGACCCAGGGCAGAAGTATCCAGTTCCTAATGAATTTCTGACCCCTGAATTCTAGATCCAGAACCAGGGCAGCAAAGAAAGCCAAAGCTATTTGGAGCAAAACGTTGGCACCGCTCCAGACCAGGGTACGGACAAAAGAAAGGCGAAACTCTTTATCTCCAAGTAGTCGCGCATAGTTGTCCCATCCTATGAATCTACCCGTCTCCCCTAAGAATTCTATGTTTAGAAAACTCGTATAGATAGCTCTCAGCAGTGGGTAGAAAAGAGTCACAGAAATCCAGACCAATATAGGGATAATGAGAAAGTACCCGAAAAGAGGATCCTGCAGAACTCTTCTTCTTATCTTCTCTATCATTTCTTCTTATAGGGCTCCACAAAAGTCATTTTGGGGATTTAGTGTTATTAAGAAAGTCTCTGAGGGTCGTCCAGCAAATTGGGAACAAAAGACTTTGTAAAGAGGTAAGAATATTAGAGATTAAGCCTTAACAAGCCTGGATCTAACATCACCGCAGCCTTGGAAGACGACAAAGAAAAGTTCGAAAACCTCTCAAGAGAAAGAGGTTTGCAAGAAAACAGAAACGGTGAAAAAATCCCGAGACAGGGTGTGAAGACCCCATCTCGGGAAATGCACCTGGCCATTAACGTATGGCCTCCCTCATCTTGTCAGCTCCCCAGTTAACAGCCTCTTCTGCAGATAGCCCTTCAACAGCCATTTTCTGCGCTGTCTGAGTCAAAAGATACTGTCCAGTGATTCTACCGATACTAGGGTTAACCTCGTCGCGGGTAAATCCGTAGAGTTTTCCGTACTTTGACTGCTCAATCTCCAGTTTTATTATATCTGCGTACCTCTGCACCACAGGGTCACCCAAGAAACTATCTGCTTCTGATGCTTCCTTGCTTATAGGCAAAAACAGACCCGGCTGCGCATTCAAGAAGTAGCCCATCACCTCTGGCTGAAATAGATACTCCAGGAAAGTCTTAATCGCTTCCTGTTTTCTTTTGTCCTTTGTGTACAGCATCACCCCGTTTGAATAGTAGATGGTTCCCAACTGGCCGTCTTTTGGTCTGGGAACCAAGCCTGCTGCCAGATCCTCGGGTAAAGCTTCAGCCTGCCTATCCCAGTGACCAAGGAACCCTCCCAGTATGATACCGAACAGAGTTTTCTTACCTATGAGACCCAATTGCGGCTCCACCCACTGCCAGGCAAGACTCCCCGGAGGGGAGGTATCATACAGTTTTTTCCAGAATTCATAGGTCCCTATCGTTCTGGGGTTATCAAACACAATTTCGTCCTTTTTCTCACCGAACAGATGCTCAGCCTTGTTAGTAACCATTAAGCTGTAGATAAACTGGTCACCAGCCAGTGTTTTGGAAACGGGAACTCCTATGCCATGGGGTACTACTCCACCTTCGACAAACCGTTCAATAGTTTCCAGTAGCTCCCCCCAAGTCGCCGGCGGATTTTTGGGATCCAGACCCCCTTCTTCGAACACACTCTTCCTATAGTATAAGAGATGATTCATTCCATACAGTGGAACAGCCCAGTAGTGCCCTTCATAGTAATAAGGTGCTAGGGCAGACTCATATATATGGTATTTTCCTTGCAACAGTTGAACAAACTCATCCATGGGCTGAACTACCCCGCTTCTCTTAATGTTGGTAGTAAAATCGGGTATAGTGAACTGCATATCCGGAGCTTTTTTGGCTTGAATCGCCCCCATGGTCTTGGTATAAGCCTCCCCCCACGTCTGCACCTGCTGGACTATATTGATATCGGGATGCTTTGCCATAAATCCGTCCAGTATTTCCTGATACCGTTTTACTCTCTGTGGAGGCTGTTCCTGATGCCAGAGGATGAGCTTGACAGGCTCCTTCGCAGAGACCGGAGAGAGTGACAAGATTAAGCCCACCGCACTTACCATCAACACTACTACCTTCCATTTTTTCATTTTTGACCCTCCTTGCCTTACTTGGAGATAGACCTTAGGATTTACCTTATTTCTCTTCCTACTTCACCACCCCCTTTACCTAGGAATTTTTCGGTTCTCTAGGAAATCTTCACCCCCTTCCTTCAATTATTTTCTAAATAAATGAAAACCAGGTTTTGTAAAACATCCTGGTAGCACCAAGATTTTTGGGCTTTTTCCAACAAATCTTTCAGCAGCCCTCAGAGCCTCTTCAAATGTATCTGTAGGGATACATCCCATTGCTCTGGCATATCCAGGTTTGCGTGCTCCAGGCATAAATACGGCCGATGTGTGTTTCAAGGCGATAGTCCCGCAAGTAACCATGGAAAAAGCATGAAAAGGATGGTATGCATAAGCAAATCTGTACTTATAGATGTACTCAGGTTTGTTGGAAACCTCATCTTCAAACCTTGTGATTTCTGCAAAATCCGATACCTCTTGCAGTTTACGGTATACCTCACGGTAAGAAGGAAACCATTCGTCATTGAACCAACCATTGCACAAAGATGCACAAATAATCACTCCATTCTCATTGAAAACATCATAGTCTCTTGTTAACTGGGCTCCTATAGCCTGAAGCATCAAGATTGGATTAGTGCCATGGCCCGGGCCATAATGGAAAACTCTAGGTTCACCAAACACCAATACATCAAACTTGTCCTTTATGTCCAAGTAGACATTCGTTCTTTCATTTGCCAACTTCCAGCTTTCTTCTTGAACTTCCTCTCCGTTCCCTGCATATACTCCAAGAACCTGAGCATCTGTTCCCAACACGGCATCCACAAAGAAGAACTTTCTGTCCATACGATTCTCAATGTGCTTCCCGATAGAATCGAATTGTTTGCGCATCTTACTTCTGTCTACGTTCACTGGAATGAAACTTTTAATATGCATTGTCTCAGGACAATGGTGGGATCGAATTGATCTCCAGGTCGTCATTCCTGTGGCTATCATCTTGTACCCGCCGCTATAGCCTCCGTAGGGATTACCCACGACATGACCAACGGAAATTGCAAGGTCTGCTTCCATCACCTGCTTGTTCACCTCAACCGCATCACCTAGCTCATCGTACCCAAAATTCACGATGTTATCCTCGTCCTCACCATCGTGCCAGAGTAATCTATCTGGCCAAAAAGTATTCACTATTTCCTTACCAAGGTACCAATCAATTTCTGCTTTTGTATTCTTGCGATGAAGTCCCGGACACATTATGAGTCTGATATCCTTTAGTTCAACACCTGCTTTCTTTAGTTCCTCAACAATAATAGGAATACAAACCTTTCTGTGAGCGTCTTTATGAGCTCCACCTTTTACTCTGTCTGGGCAACATATGACCACATTCATTCCAGGTTTTGCCAGTTTCCTCAACGGGGGCATTCCGAGCGGATTATCAAGGGCTTTTTTTGTTGCCTGGTAAGGGTCAACGGCAGAGGGATCCTGCCTTAAGTCGTTGGGTGTTAGAATCGTAGCAGTATCAGGCACCTCGACTTCCATTTTCGTATCGCCATATTCAACAGAGGCTGACTTCATTACTTTCTGCCCTATTCTTCTACTTCAACATCTAGAAGCTTCTCGTAGACCTTAATCACGCTCGCGGTATCCTCTTTCCCAAAGCCCATCAATTTTGCCATTTCATTAATGCGCTGATTAGGCTCAGAGACGAACAAGGGCACACCTACCTGTTTTGCCATTTTGATACCCAGGCTAATGTCCTTGTGCAACAGGTCAATGGCAAATAGGGGCTCAAAGTCCCGGTTTAGAATCTTTGGTCCCAATTCCTTAAATAGATTGCTAACAGAGGCGGCACCGCTATTGGCGATTGTTTCATATAGGACTCTCGGATTCATACCGAGCTTTGCACATGTGGCAAGAATCTCTGCAGTAATAGAGTTTATGGCCCCAAACATCATGTTGTTCAATAGTTTCACAATGTCGCCCTGACCAGAAGGCCCCACGTGAATTATCTTTGCTGCTAAGGCTTCTAGTACCTTGTGTACCTTTTCAAGATCTTCTTCCTCTCCTCCAACTGGTAGAGTCCAATTTCCACATTTTTGAGGTCGCCCTAATACTGGAGTATCGATGTAGCCTATACCTATTTCCCTGGCCTCCTTTGCGTTTTGTTGGGTAGAAAACGGATCAACCGTGCTAAGATCAACTATGACAGACCCTTCTTTCGGACTGGATAATATCCCATCTTTCCCAAGAACAACTTCTCTTACATCAGCGGGTGTAGGAAGAGAAAGGAGAATAATCCGTGCAAATTCTGCTATTTCCTTGGGGCAACTTACAATTTTCGCTCCTATCTCACGTGCTCTATCTTCAGCTGATTTGGCTATGTCCCTAGCGAAGACTGTATAGCCAGCAGCAATTAGTTTCTCCACCATTCTAGAACCCATGTTACCCACGCCAATAATTCCCACCTTCTCACTCATTTATGATCTCCTTGGTGTTACTCACCATTGTGTTCTGTTAAACCAATTCAGAACAGCTTTTTTGGTTTTGTCGATATGCTCTCTGGCCATTTGCTCAGCAAGGGAAACATCCTCATCAATGATCGCTTCTACAATCTTCTTATGTTCGGTCAAAGACACTGCAGGGCCCCTTCCGGGTAGCTTCAATGATGTTTTCAGTAATATCCGAGTCTGATGATAGAGATGCTCCATCATGTCAGATAATCTCTTGTTTCCACTCATCGCGCCTAATGTCTTATGAAATCTGACGTCAAGGGAAATATATTCCCTCACATCATTCTTTTTCACACACTTCTCAAAATGCCGAATGATCGAACGCATCTCATTAGCCTTATCCGGTGTCGTCTTTTCTGCTGTTCTTTTTGCTGCCAGTCCCTCCAGAATCTCGCGCAGATCGTAAATTTCCACCGCATCATTAGGCGAAACGCGGATTACGGAAACACTGTGATGCGGGGACCCTTCCACAAGACCATCCTGTTTCAACCTGCTCAACGCCTCCCTGATAGGCGTCTTACTTACGCAAAATCTTTTCATTAAGTTTTTTTCTACCAGCCTCTCTCCTGGAGAAAGTCGCCCTTGTGCAACGTCCTCCCGGAGGGCGTTATATACCGTTTCCGGTTTTCCACGAGATTCTTCCACGATGTAACTCCCATTGGGGGATCGTGCACCAGTAATAATACCAAAGAGTGTATAATTGTCAAGTTCCTGTACTCGATGTGATAGGTAACAATTAAAATGAGACTACGGGAACCTTGAAATGAGACTCTTTCTGGAGGAAGTAAAAAGGAGATTCTGGAGAAAAAATCTTAGGGGTCTGGAGAAAGATTGAAAAGAATTTTTCTTTTCTTGAGACCTCGATAATTACCTCGAAGTAGTCAAAATTCTAAGATGCCTTATTAGTCTGCATCACAAGGAACTTATAGAGGCTCATTTTGGCCCTTAAAAACTTAAGTGAGGAAAACATCACCTAGGGAAAGAAGCTAGCCTCTACGAGTCTGTATGGAGTCCATCTTTAGAAGGAAGTGCTCTTTGAAATTAAATGGTAGACTTCCCTACAAAAATAGGGAGGTTGGCCATGCAAAGACAGATTCACAAAAGGCTACCCAAGGATTTTGTAAAGGATCTTTTGAAGACATTTTGTGCCGGAGAAATTGCAAGAGAGCAAGTTTGTGAGCTTTTAGGACTATCCAGAGCTCAGCTTTATCGGTGGAAAGAAAAATACCTTACCTCTACAAAAAGGGGGAGGAATTCAAATTCTACAGTAGAGAAAGTAAGCCTACTCGATCCTTCCCTCCAGGGGTAGAAGAATTCCTTCACCAAAGCTTCCTACATAACCCGTTGTAAGGGTAGATTCAAGAACAAATTTAACTTCTCCTTCTTGGCCGAGGAAGCTGAGAAAAGGTTTCCTAGACCCTTTGCGAGAAGCAGTATTAGAAGATTCGCCTTAAGGCATAACTATTATCATCAAGACTCCAAAGAGAAAAAGAAGGTTCGTATTCGCTTTGAGACTCCTGGACCAGGCTTTTTATTCCAGCATGACAGCTCTCATCACATCTTTTGTTCCTTTGACTAACTCTCACTAGCGATTTGATTTTAACCAAGGATGATCATAGCCGAAAGGTTGTGGGAAGAAAGCTGGTTAAAAGAGAGACCAGTTTTGATCATCTCTTCAGTTGCCAGGAAAACAATTGAGGATTGTGGACTACCGCTAGCCTATTATGTAGATGAGCATAGCATCTTTCGCTTTGTAAAGCATAAGGGGATTCATGTTACCTATACTGTGGGTGAGGATGAAGGAAAGATTCAGTTCAAAAGAGCCTTGGAAACTTTAGGAATAGGAGTAATCTATGCTCACTCACCAGAAGCCAAAGGAAAGATAGAAAAACAATTCGATTATTTTCAAAGAAGGCTTCCCTTCCTCTGTGAAAAGCACAAGGTGGTAAGGATAAGTGAGGCAGAGAGGATCCTTGATGAACTCATTTGCTTTTACAATGAAAGGCATCGCCACGAGGAGACCGGTGAGATACCGAATGAGCGCTGGAAGAAAGGAATAAGGGAGAAAAAGAGTAGACTAAGGATTCTATCCGAAGAGATTGATTTAGATTATGTATTCTCCCTTCATTACCAAAGGAAAGTCAAGAAAGATGGAACCATAAGCTTTGGTGGGGAAAGACGGAAGGTAGGAAATTTTCCTAAGGATACGGTTACTGTCTGTCTTATCCCGGGAAAGAAGATTACGATCTTTAAAGATAAACAGAAGCTGTGGGAGTATCATTTGTAAATTTCTCATTTTGAATGTTACAGAGTCTCATTTTGGTTGTTCCCAAATTCTCATTTTGGTGGTTACATCAGTCTCATTTTGGTGGTTACGTATCACATCCAGTACAGGCTCTTGACAAAAAAATAATACGGTGTATAATTCTCCCTTGAGTCTCATGAAGAGCATGCAAGCTGCAAAGAATAGCGTATGAAGATGGAGAACTGAGTATTTCCAAGCCTAGCGTCCGCTTCTTTATGCCATGTCCTTTGAATCCTTCCATGCTACTTACCGTCTAAAATCTTAGAAAAAGACCTTAGACCAAGAGACTAAATAAATACTATAGTTTTTGGTAGTGCTCAAAAACCAAGGAGGAAGAAATGAGCAAAAC
>Ga0209978_10000546_pt1 | contig 14573 bp, 11 predicted proteins | sample BentaG_FD_182805 | JGI IMG/M metagenome (GOLD analysis project Ga0209978, IMG submission 182805) | Deep subsurface microbial communities from South Atlantic Ocean to uncover new lineages of life (NeLLi) - Benguela_00093 metaG (SPAdes)... | ecosystem: Environmental > Aquatic > Marine > Oceanic >...
CACTTAGAAACCGGTTCGGCTCAACGAGCCGCCGCAGTTTCGCAGGTACCGATAATTAATGCCGGTGATGGTTCGGGACAACATCCAACTCAGGCGCTATTGGATTTATATACAATTCACGAAGAAGTTGGAGGAATTGATGGAATTAGCATTGTTATGGTGGGCGACCTGGCTAATGGTCGGACAATTCGTTCATTATGTTATTTTCTTGCCCACTATTCGGGCATAAGAATCTATTTCATCTCTCCCAGGTTTTTGAAAATGAAAGAAGATATCTTGAATTACCTGAGGGAAAACGGTATTTGGTATTCGGAACTCACTAATATTAAAGACGCCCTAATGAATATTTCCTCGAAAGTTGATGTAATTTATCAGACCCAAATTCCCAGAAGTGTTTTTGGAGAGAGAATTGAGGATTATTCAATTGCCAAAAAATATCTTGTAGTTAATAAACGCCTCCTGCAAAGGATGAAAAAAGATGCTATTATTATGCATCCTTTTCCAAGAGCAGAGGAGCTTTCCCTTGAGGTGGATCGAGACAGACGAGCAGTATATTTTAATCAAACAAAAAATGGTCTGTATGTTCGGATGGCGCTTTTGAAGATGGTATTAAGTGAAGGAGGGGGGAGCCTGCATGGTGAGACTTTTAAATAGGACTTTTCCATAAAATCAAAACTTCTGCAAAATCTCTTCCAGGGAAGGCTTGCTAATCTCCTGGAGTTCATATCGAGCCCGAGTTGTGGGCATCTTGAAATCGATCAATTTGGTTAAATCTACAGGAGTTCCAATAACTACTGCTTCACATTCACTCTTGTTGACAGTTGCCTCCAGATCCTCCAGTTGTTCTTTGCTGTATCCCATGGCTGGAAGAAGATTTCCAATATGAGGATACTTAGCGAAGGCTCTCGAAATGGAGCGCACCGCATAAGGCCTGGGGTCAACAATTTCACTGGCTCCGAATCTCTGAGCGGCTATGGTTGCCGCTCCATACCTCATCCCCCCATGGGTGAGAGTGGGACCGTCCTCGATGGCCAGAATCCTCTTTTCCTTGATGACAGAGGGGTCATCAACAGATATGGGGGAAGCGGCTTCAATGATAGGAACATCGGGATTCACCGCTAGAACATTCTTCCTAACCCTCTCTACATTCTCTGGTCTGGCTGTATCTACCTTGTTGATGATAACAACGTCGGCAAATCGAAGGTTTACATTACCCGGATAATAGGTGAGTTCATCTCCAGCTCGGTGAGGGTCGACAACAACAATGCTCAGATCAGGCCTGTAGAAGGAAAAGTCGTTATTGCCACCATCCCATACAATCACCTCAGCTTCTTTTTCCGCTTCTCTTAAAATTTTCTCGTAATCAACCCCTGCATACACCACTGTGCCCCGGTTAATATGAGGTTCGTATTCTTCCATCTCCTCTATGGTGCATTCGTATCTCTTTAAATCCTGGTAGGTTTCGTACCGCTGGCATTCCTGCTTCACGAGGTCACCGTAGGGCATAGGATGACGAATAACGACCGCTCGTCTCCCTTTTTTTCCTTTAAGTATCTCTATAACTCTGCGCGTAGTCTGACTCTTGCCAGAGCCGGTTCGCACCGCAGTTATTGAAATTACCGGCCTCTTAGATTTTAGCATGGTTGTTTTTATTCCCATCAACCGAAAATCTGCCCCCAGAGCATTAACCAGTGAGGCTTTTTCCATTACATACTGATGAGGAACATCGCTGTAAGCAAATATTACCTCCTTAACTTCTTTCTCTTTGATTAACTGAGCTAATTTTTCTTCGGGCTCAATGGGTATCCCCTGTGGATAAAGACTTCCTGAAAGAGCCGGGGGATATCTTCTTCCTTCTATACCCGGAATTTGCGTAGCAGTAAAGGCTACAACCTCGTAATTCTCGTTGCTCCGAAAGCAAACATTGAAATTATGAAAATCTCTTCCCGCGGCTCCCATAATTATTACTTTAGTCCTCATTGAGATTCACCTCCCCTCCCAATTCTTTGCCTTACGAAGTGAGCCATATCTTGTAATTCTGTCATAAACCTGGTCAAATTCTGTGACAGCCAACAAGATGACCTTTACTGACATTTTTAAGTTCCGGTTTTTCCTCTCTGCATATAGACATAGCCTGAGGACAACGAGGATGAAATCTACACCCAGTTGGAGGAGTAATCAAGCTTGGCACTTGCCCCTTAAGAATTATCTTTTTCCTTCTTCTATCCGGGTCCGGTATGGGAACAGCAGATAACAGTGCTTGCGTGTAAGGATGTAAAGGGTTAGAGAACAGTTCCCTGCTCTTGCTTAGTTCGAGTAATTGTCCTGCATACATAACCCCGATGCGGCTGCTTGTATGCTTTATTACACTCAAATCATGAGAAATGAATAGATAGGTAAGTGAATAATGGGCTTGAATTTTTTTGAGAAGGTTGATAATTTTTGCCTGAACCGAGACATCGAGCGCAGAAGTGGGCTCATCGAGGATTAAGAAACTTGGATTTAAAGCAAGAGCTCGTGCGATCCCTATACGTTGTCGCTGTCCGCCACTGAATTCATGTGGATATCGATATAAGTGTTCCTCTTTAAGACCCGCCTTCTCCAGTAATTCCAACACTCGTTTTCGAAGCTGTACACCTTTTGCTATTCCATGGATAATAAATGGCTCTCCAACTGTCTTCAATATAGTTCTTCTGGGATTTAGTGACAAATAAGGGTCCTGATAGACTATCTGCATATTTTTCCTGAATTTCTTCATCTGCTTTGTATTTAGAGACAGTAAATCACTACCATTGAAGAAAATTTTGCCAGAAGTAGGCTCGATAAGTCTTAATATAGTTCTGGCCAGTGTAGATTTACCACATCCGGATTCTCCGATCAAACCCAAGGTCTCAAATCTTTCTATGGATAAGCTTATGTCGTCGACAGCACGGACAAATTCCACCCTGCTACTAAGAATTCCCTTTTTGACCGGGAAGAATTTACACAGATTCTCAATTCTCAGGATTAAGTTGGCCATCCAAATTACCTTCTAATAATGGCCTGTAACACAAATAGAGTAAATAATACCGCTTTTTCTCGATATCTATGCTCTATTTCTTTTGTCTATATAGAAAACAAGCGGCAGAGTGAGAACTCCCCACAGTATATTCGCCAGGGCGCTCCTTACGGCATATTTCCATCACATAGGAACAACGAGGGTGAAAACGACATCCCGCAGGAGGGTTAATAAGCTTTGGCACTTCTCCCTTTATCTCCTGCAAAACATCTTGGCTTTCATCGATTTTCGGAATTGTCCTCAAAAGCCCTTGAGTATAAGGATGTCTCGGTTCTTGAAATATAGAGTGAATCTCTCCTTCCTCCACTATCACTCCCGCATACATAACCGCCACTCGATCGCAAACATCAGCAATCACTCCCATGTCATGGGTTATTAAAAGGATTGCCATACCTATCCTCTCTTTAAGTTCAAGCATAAGTTCCAAAATCTGAGCCTGTATGGTCACATCCAGTGCGGTAGTAGGTTCATCGGATATGAGTAGATCGGGATTGCATGATAGAGCCATTGCTATCATCACTCTTTGTTGCATTCCCCCGGACAACTCATAAGGGTACCGGTCAAATACTTTTCCAGGGTCCGACATACCCACCATTTCAATCATTTCAATTGTGCGCTCACGAGCCTCTCTGTTATTAATTTCATTGTGAAGTTTAATAGTTTCCTTTATTTGGTGGCCTACTGTGTAAACTGGATTCAAAGAGGAAGTAGGTTCCTGGAATATCATTGCTATTTCATTCCCCCTTATTTTTTGCATATCATCTTCAGAGAGCTTTAGAATATCTTGCCCCTTAAAATAAACTTGACCGTTTACGATTTTGCCGGGTGGCCAGGAGACAAGACGCAAAATCGAAATAGCTGTGACTGATTTCCCGCATCCTGTCTCTCCAACCAGTCCAATCATTTCCCCTTTCTGAATTGCAATATTTACGCCGTCCAAAGCCTCAACCACACCTTCATAAGTATAGAAGTAAGTCTTCAAGTTTCTAACCACCAAAAGTTTTCTCTGGGGTGATTTCGCCAAAATGCTTTACCTCCTGAGTCTGGGATCAAGGATATCCCTCAGTCCATCTCCTAACAGGTTAAACCCCAGAACTACAATCAAAATCATAATTCCTGGGAAAGTTGCATACCACCAACTTTCTCTAAGGTAATGACTCCCCATTGTAATCATTGCACCCCATTCCGGAGTTGGGGGCTGAGCGCCAAGGCCGATAAAACTCAAAGCTGCACACCACATTATGGCACTGCCAACATCTAAAGATGCCTGAACTAAAATAGGAGCTATACAGTTAGGAAGGGCGTGGATAAAGATTATCCTCAACTTACCAGCCCCAAGAGATCTTATTGCTTCTATATATGGAGTTTCTCTAACGCTCAATGCCTGTGCTCTTGCTATCCTTGCATAGAGTGGCCACCACACAATTGAAAGTGCAATCATTGTATTTGTAATTCCCGGTCCCAAAGCCGCAGTAATAGCCATGGCCAAAACAAGGTATGGAAAAGCAAAAAATATGTCAGTAACACGCATCAAAATCTTGTCGACTATTCCTCCCACATAACCTGAAGTAATTCCTATTACGGTCCCAACTGTCATAGCGATAATAGTAATGGTGAAGCCCACTTTAAGCGAAATGCGTGACCCGTAAACAACGCGGCTAAAGATATCTCTACCACCTTCATCTGTGCCAAAAAAGTGTTGCCAGCTTGGCGGTTGAAGAAGTCCAGGAGGGTTCATCTCATCTGGTTTGTAAGGGGCAATGCACGGGGCAAATATAGCCACCAGTATTAACCCCAAGAATATGCCGATCCCGATCATAGTGAGAGGACTCTGCCGCATCATATGCAGGGAATATCTTATCTCTCTTAGGATCGGCTCTACATTTTCCTTCGACCACTCAGAAAATCTGTAGTGTAAATATTTTTTCTGTTTGCTCATTTTATCTTCACTACAATCTTATTCTGGGATCGATGATCACGTAAAGTATATCTACCACAAGGTTAGCTATCACATAGACAAAGGATACCACAATGGTAAAACCTATTATGGACTTGAAGTCCAAATACATTATCGATTGCACAGCGTAAAGCCCTATCCCTGGCCAGGTGAAAACTGTTTCTGTGAGAACGGTACCAGACATAAGCTGTCCAAGTAAAGCCCCCGCTACAGTCACCACCGGAATAAGTGAGTTTCTAAGAGCATGACGCCTGATAACCTCTTTCTCAGAAAGTCCTTTCGTTTTAGCCGTTCGTATGTAATCCTGACGAAGTACATTTAGCATACTGGATCTCGTCATTCTGGAGATAACAGCTATGTAGCAGAACCCAAGAGTGGAAGCCGGTAATATTATATGCCATAAACTATCTTTAAAGGCCGCCCAATTACCACTTAAAATGCTGTCTAAAAGATAAAGTCCAGTAATTCGAGTTGGTCTCGTTATAAATAGAGAGATTCTCCCACCCCCTGGAAGTATGGGAAAAACCATATAGAATAAAATTAACAGCATAAAACCCAGCCAAAAGATGGGCATGGAAACTCCTAATAGGGAAAAGACTCTCGCTGCATGATCTATCGGTTTATCCTTTTTCACTGCGGATATTATCCCCAAAGGAATCCCGAACAACACGCATATTATTATGGCCACTACAGTAAGTTCAAGCGTTGCTGGAAAATAAGTGAGAAGATCCTTCACTACCGACCGCTTTGTGCGGAGGGAAATACCTAAATCTCCATGTAAGATTTGATTTAGATAGATCGCATACTGAGCTATCAATGGTTTATCCATGCCCATTTTTTCGCGGAAGGCTGCTCGTTGTTGTGCAGTAGCCTTAGCGCCCAATGCCAGAGTCACAGGATCCCCAGGAATAACATGAGCAATAAAAAAGGTAAGCATTGTAATTCCCAGGAACACGGGAATAACCGAAACTAGCCTTTTTAATATGTATTGCCAAACCTTCAAATCAGATCCCAGTATTTTGTTTTTCTAAAATGGCGGGCAAGGGATTAACCTCCCTTGCCCGCCTAATAAACAACAACACCAAATCTTTTCTTTCCTAGTCCTTTTCAATTGTCCCAAAGCGAATCCATACGTACGGTTTCCAAATGAAATTCTTTATATTATCTCGAATTGCAAGTAGGTTCATTGTCTGATAGAGTGGAACATAAATCGCTTTAGACATAGCCAGATCATCCGTCTCACTGTAGAGTTTTTCACGCTCCGGTCCGCTTGGAAGAGTTCGTCCAAGCTCCATATTGTGTATCGCTGTTTCATCGTACCAGTAACAAGCTGTCCATCCGGAATCGTCACGTGGTTGGTCATAAAGCCAACCGGGAATCTCATCTGGATCAGGCAATCCGGCCGACCAGGCTTTAAGGGTAATACCGTAATCGCCCTTTGCCATTTTAGCGAGCATGGTGGGAAGAGCAAGTGACTCCGGTTCTACATTTATACCAATTTCTTTTAGGTAGTTCTGGATATAAATCGCCCCCACCCGAAAAGAACCTCTCCGCTCCAGGCAATAGAGCAATTTAGTTGTAAATCCCTCAGGATGCTTGCTCTTTGCCATAAATTCCTTAGCTTTCTCTAAATCGTAGTCATACTGAAAACGATTCGGGCTATATCCCAATAGTCCTTCAGGTATCATCCCGCGCGGCATAGAAGCATTTCCCTTTTCTACGTAATCGATCAATTCATGGTAATTTATGGCGTACGCCATCGCTTTGCGAACATTTTCGTCGCTAAAAGGTGGCTTACTCACATCAAAAGTTAAGTAAACCATCTTTGGATATGTCGCTTTATATACCCTAATGTGAGCCGCCTTTTCCAATGCAAGAAAGTCATCGGGTGAGAGCTTTTCCACAAAGTCAATATCTCCTCTTTCAAGCCAAAGCCGTGCAGTAGATGAATCTTTGAATATCCGAAATATGAGTTTATCAACGCGAGGTGTCCGTTTGTCGCTGGCTGGGTCATCAACACCAAAATAATCTTCATTTTTCTCAAATACAACTTCCTGGTCCTTAATCCAGCTCACCAGTTTAAAAGGTCCTGTCCCGCACTCATGGTCAATCATCCACTTTTCAGCATAAGGATCATCAGCAGTAGCGTGCTTCTTAACGTAGGTGGGGCTCATTATGGAATAGACGCCATTAGGCAGGTCAGCTGAAACGAGAGCGGGGTATGGCGTTCTAAGATGAATCTTCACCGTGTACTCATCTACCACTTCTATACTCTCTTTGTCAGCGATCTGCATCCAGGAACCTATGCAAACCTTTCCTACGTCAAGCAAACGGTTAAAAGAAAATCTAACCGCTTCTGCATTGAAGGGAGTTCCATCGTGAAACTTTACTCCTTTCCGCAGATGGAAAGTATAATCTTTGTAGTCTTCGCTCACTTCCCAAGAAGTTGCCAACAGAGGTTGAACCGCCAAGTCGTTATCTAATGTAACTAAAGTGTCGTATACGATATCAATAGTCTGTATCGACTCATCTGCACAGGCTGGTGCAGGATCCATTAGGTAACCGCTTTTTCGGCCGAAGACTAATACTTTCTCTGCTGCGCTTGCGCTAGAAGCGCCAAGGAGCAATAAAGAGAAAATCCCTGCAAAAACAACAGTCAAAGCCCGCATCACCTTTTTTTTCATTCTATTTCTCCTTTTCCGAAAGCTCCCGGAAGAGAGATTGATCTTTCGATGTTTCCCTCTTTGCAAAGCTTTCTCTTATTTCCTATCTCAGCTAAAGGTCTACTTGCTTTCCCACTCCTTCCCGACCTTAATTTTTAGCCTCTCCTTATCAAGAGCATCTAACTTCATGGTTATTAATTATACATTTTATTATTTTGTCAAGAATTTAATAAAAGGTCCCTGATATAAGGCTCCTTCGGGGAGAGTCCCTCGATACCTGTCTAAATCTCCTGAATAGCAATACTTTCCTACCCTTGGATTTCTTTCAATGTTTCATTAATAAGATCTAAGCCAGCTAAGAGACGATTCTTCTCTGCTCCGTAGCCAAGACGGATGAAGTGGTCCATGCCAAAACAATCGCCGGGCACAATAAAAACACTCTTATCACGAATGAGTCTCATGATTAACTGAGTGGAATTAATCTCTAGATTGTAGCGTATGAAAGCAATTGCTCCGGCCAGAGGGGGAATAAGCTTGAAAAGATCAGCATGGCTTGAAAGCCACTCTTTTACTAAAGGTAGATTTGTGTTTAAGATTTTCCGGTTGCGACTTAAGATTTTCTGCCGCATTTCTGGCTTTAGAGCCAGCCGAGCCAGACGGTCATTAATAGTTCCTGGAGCGATGGTTGTATAATCACTACGAGCCCACTCATTTGCTATAGTTTCTTTGGGGCCAACCGCCCAGCCAATCCTTAGACCGGGAAGACCATAAGTTTTGGAGAGCCCATTGCTGATAATAACTTTGTCATACATCCCCCAGAAACTTGGTGTTTGCTTGCCACTTAGTTCCGCACCGTGATACAGTTCATCAGATAAAATCCAGGCATCTACCTTATCAGCTACTCGAACAATTCCCTTCATTGATTCCTCACTCAGTATGGCTCCGGTAGGGTTATTAGGATTACACACAGCAATCATCTTTGTGCGAGGAGAAACCAGCTTTTCCAGCTCTTCAAGATCTGGTGCCCAGTTAAGTCCCTCTTTAAGATAGAATGGTCTGACTTTAGCTCCGAAAGAGCGGGCAAGTCCCCAAATCTGCGGGTAATTCGGGAGCATTAAAACCAGTTCTTCACCCGGTTCTATATTGCTCCAGATTGAAACAAAGTTTGCTTCTATGGAGCCAGTTGTCACCAAAATATTATCAATATCAGCACCTGGATAGAACTGACTGATAGTCTCTCTTAATTCTATGGTGCCATTGGTCATGTTATAGCCCAGAGGCAAAGAAAATAGCTCCTCTATCTCATCCTCGCTAACCAGCTCTTTCAAAAGCAGGGGATGAACACCACTCTCAGAAAGATTGTATTTAACCCTGTTCTCCCATGTAGATTCTAACCTTTCCAACTCAAACTTTTCGAATTTCATATAAAAACTCCCTTCTTTGTGATAGTACTCTCAAAAAGACGCTGTTCATTTTTCCCCTGAAAGCTTCTAGAAAGAAATTCAATTACTTAACTTCTTTCTTTTTATGAAGCTTTCCTTTGTCTTGAGCTAACGGCCTACCTGCTTTTCACTCCCCTCCAGCCTTATTCTTAACGCAGCATTTCTTGACAAGCATCCGACAAATTTAGCATGCAATAATTAAGGAGCACATCCAAACTAACCTGCTCTTAATACCTCATCCAATTCTTCTAAACTGGGCCCTATTACAGGGGGTTTACCCACATTCCTCTCAGCGGTAGGAAGGTCTTTCAATCCGTTCCCGGTTATCAGGCACACAACACTATCTCTTTTTCCTATCTCTCCCCTATCTGTCATCTTTTTAATACCAGCAATCACCGCTGCGCTCGAAGGTTCGGCAAAGATGCCTTCCGTTCTGGCCAGAAGTTTTTGGGCTTCTAAAGTCTCCTCATCACCGACTAGTACTGCTTTTCCATTCGAATCCCTGAGGGTATCAAGCGCAACTTTTCCATAATCCGAATAAGCTGCCAATAGAGCTCCCCCCACGGATTCTCTTATCTTAACTGGTTCAACCGAATCTTTCCTCTTTAGAAAAGAATCAGCTAATGAGCCACCAGCTTCCATTTGTACAGCAACCATCCGAGGAAGGGAAGAGATCAAACCAAGCTGGCAGAATTCATTAAAACCTTTCCACTCCCCACTTAAATTTCCTCCGCCCCCGGTCGGGACGATAACCCAATCCGGAGATCGCCAACCTAATTCTTCTACTATCTCAAAAGCAATAGTTTTATCCCCCTCATTTCGAAATGGATTTACAGCCGAGCTGCAATTATACCAACCGTATTTTTGACAGGCTTCGATCTGAAGTTTCAGAACTACCTCATATATCATAGATTTAACCACTATTACATTTACCCCGCACATCATCATATGAGTTATCTTTCCGGGTGGAGTACTTGCAGGTACAAAGACATAGCTCTTCACTTTGCCTCGGTTTGAATAGGAGGCGAGTGATGCAGCCAAACTCCCGGTAGAAGAGCATGCTACCGACTTAAAACCTAGCTCCCTTGCCTTGCTAATAGCTACTGAATTCTCCCTGTCTTTGAAACAGCCGGTAGGGGTCATTATCTCATTCTTCAAGTAGAGATTTGAAAGTCCCAAAACTTCTCCAAGATTTTCGCTCTTTAGAAGTGGGGTAGCCCCTTCTCCAAGTGAGACGATCATACTCTCATTCTCAACCGGAAGAAGTTCAACATACTTCCACATGCCGGGTTTCCTACTCTCCAACACTTCTCGATTTAGCTTCGCCGATACAGCTTTCATGTCGTAAAAAACTTTCAGGAGGCCATCAAAAATCCATATTCCTTGGACTTCCCTCTTTCCACAACGAGGACAAAGATAAATAGGCTTTCGGGGGTCGTACTCCTGGCCACAGTTTACACACCTCAGTCCGTATCTCATCAGTTACCCCGTCTTAAATTTGAAGGGATATCATCCTTTGAAAGAGCCCTAAGTTTGGCAGCTTTCTCTTCCCTTCACAGATGCCACCCAAACTCCTCAGATAAAGAGTAAGTATCTCAGGAAAAACTCAGGTAGTAGTTACCAGCTTTTTTAAAACTGATAGTGCCTTATCTATATCTTCTTCAGTATTGTAAAGATGTGGAGAAAGTCGCACTCCACCCATCCGGGGCGATACAATCACTCCTGCAGCATTTAAAGCAGAGGCAATTTTATTTTGATCGCGGCCAGGAAAACGAGCATTGATAATTGAGCTCCGCAAGCTTCCAGGATATGGATTCACTTCCCCTCCCAATTCTTTTATTCCCTCAATCAGTAGATCTGCCAAAGCTATATTATGGGCAAAAATGCGCTCGATCCCTACTTCAAGGAGATATTCAATGGCTCGAGCCATTGCCACTGCCGATCCATAATTCATGGTGCTGGCTTCAAACCTGCGAGCACCAGATGCATAATCTATATGATCAGCTCTGAACTCCCATACTTCATCGCAAGAACGCCAGCCTATCACGCCCGGGTGAAACTTTAATTCAGGATTCAAATAGAGCACAGCCGCACCAAAAGGAGCGCATGTCCACTTATAGGAGGTACTAACCAGGGCATCAACTCCCCATGAAACCACATCAATGGGAACAGCTCCTGCAGATTGCGAAGCATCAACGAACAAAAGCGCTCCATTTCGATGGGCGATATCAGCCAATTCAGCAAGGTCGAAACACTGTCCGCTACAATATTCTACGTGGGATACGGCAACTACCGAGGTCTGATCATCAATAAGCTTTATCAACTCATCCGGTGATACTGCCCCTCTTTCACCTTTTGCCAGACGAACTTCGCATCCCGTTGTTTCTGCTACCCGCATCCAAGAATAAGTCACACTTGGAAAATCAATGTCAGCACTTACCACATTCTTTCCTTTTTCAGGGTGAACCGCCCAGGCCAGGGAAGAGAGTAAATTTGTAACACTGGAAGCTACTGCTATATCATCTTCTCGAGCACCAAATAGTTTAGCCGCTGCCTGATGAAGGTCCTTGAATACCAGATCTTCCGCCTTCTCATCGAAGTTCACCGTTCCTCTTTCAAATAATTCCTGGTTCCAGTCAATCACGGCTTCTCCTGCAGCTCTTAGTATAAGAGCTACAGAAGCTGCGTTCAGATAACAATAATCTTTAGTGCCAGGGAAATCCACTTTGTCCCCTAATTTTTCCATCTACTTCCTCCTTTTCTATTTTATTCTAATCTGACATAGTTCATTTTCCCCTGAAAGCTCCCAAAAAGAGAAATTAGCCTTATTAATTACCAATAACATTAGCTTTTGGGTGATTTCATTAACTCAGAATATCTCTAATCCCGGTCAGAACCTGTTCAATATCTTCCTCATTATTGAAAATGTGCGGTGCAATACGAAGCCTATCAAGTCGCGAAGCTACCACAATCCGCTTACGCCTCAGTTCACTAGCTATCTCCTTGGAAGTACGCTTCGGAAAATGAGCGGATACTATTCCGGCACGCAATTGATCTTCCTTCGGTGCTAAATCAGCTCCCATTTCTTCCAACCCTCGACGTAGCTTATCAGTAAGATGCAAAACATGCACTAGATTCCGATCAATTCCTGGCTTTGACATATATTTGATTGCTTCGGCAAGAGCAAACCCAGAAGCATAGTTTGGTGTACCACCGGTATCAAACTTGCGTGCATCCTTTGCAAATATTAGACTGGTACCAGGTTGATTAAACATGTCATCCTTGCTCCTCCAGCCAGCCAAAGGCGGGTCTATGCGTTCGCACAACTCAGGACGCACGTAGAGAATCCCAACCCCGAACGGGCCACACAACCATTTGTAAGCAGATGTCAAAAATGCGTCGATCCCTGCATCCTCAACATTTATGGGTATAAGACCTGTAGATTGAGTACCATCGATTATACAAATCGCATTGTGCCTGTGTGCCAAATCCGCTAAGGCCTTAAGGTCAAATGTATTGCCGGTGGCAAACTGTACATGGCTGACACACAATACCGCGGTATTATGGTCAACCTTTGCAGCGATATCATCGAAAGTCAAGTCAGCCGGTTTTTCCAATGCCCGCACAAGACGTACCTCTGCTCCCGTGTCCTGGGCAACACGCATCCATGCAGACAAGACAGTGGGAAATTCCAAATCAATGCTGACAACATTGGTACCCTTGCCAGGCTTCAGTCCCCATGCCAACTGCAACAAAGCTTCCGTAGCATTTTGCAGAATAGAAATATTTGAACTTGTTGTCCCTAAGAATTTAGCCGACGAATCTCTTGGTGCCTCCATGGCGCGGCCTTCTTCTTCATCACCTAGACTAATCGTCCCTGCTGTCCTTATCTCACGCTCAAAAGCCTGCTTAGCTTCCATTACCGGGGCTGGAACTAAAGATATAGAAGCAGAATCAAGATAAACGTAATCTTTTAGCACAGGGAAATCCTTTCGTGGAACTAATGTATCTTTTTTCATCAAAAACACCCCTTTGCAGTTTCTTTAGTGCGTTTAAACATCTTTAAAGGCTTATGAAATCGCATTTACCTCAGAATTCATCCCAAATACAACTCAATGATTTTGGCATCATCAATTATCATGATACTAAATGTGTTTCTTAGCATATATTACATTTTATCTAAGGCATTACGCCTGACACTGCCAGGCCTCCTACTTTTTCTCTTCCTTCTATGCTTTCTGCTTCAATTGTCGAAAAACTTCTTTCTATCCCTACTACTTCTCTTTGAAAAGCCTTCTTCTATCTCCCAACTAACGGCCTACCTGCTGCTCACCTCCACCCGGCCTTATCTTCAGCTCCTCCCTCGCCAGAGATCCAACTTGATTGCCAATTATTAACACATCATATTTTTTTGTCAATATGGATTAGGCTCCCTTGTCAGTTAAGAATTAAAAGTGGGCTTTCCAATCTTTGTCAAAATAGAAACCGTGCCATAATATCCTTCTCAAAAAAATAGTATAGGAGAGGAGGATGAGTTATGGCTAAGCAACTGCACAAGAGATTCTCTGCCCAAGAGGTAAAGATGCTCATAGAGAAGTATCTGAATGAGAAAGTAAAGCTTGCTTACATTCTGGAGATATTGAAAGTTAAGAGAAGTAGGTTCTTTGAGCTGCTTAAACAGTATACAGAAGATCCTGACAATTTCTCGATCCAGTATAAAAGAAAGAGCGCAACTAGAAGAATAAGCGATGAAGTAGAGAAAAACATTATCAATGAGCTAAAGAAGGAAAAGAAGTTGATTGAAGATAAGGAAATTCCCGTTACCTTCTACAACTACAGCTACATCAAAGATCAGATTTACCAAAACTATGAACAGAAGGTATCTCTTCCCACCATAATTGACCGGGCAAAGAAAGTGCTGAAGGAGGAGGTAGAAAGGTACAACTACCAACAGGTGCACTCAACAACAGGGGAGATTCCTATCATTCGATTTAAAAGAGCGGTAAGGGAGAAGAAATCCTTATTTAGAGAGTTTGTGATTCCTTCCCCTTACAAATCCGCAAAAGATATTTTCTGTCTTAGGGTAAAAAGAACGGTAGATGCTTATCATAAGATCTCCATAAGTAACCTTAAACTAAGGGTACACAAAGCTCCCTTAAGAGAAGAGGTTGAGCTTCGCATTGCCCCCGATGAGAAAACCGGAATAGCAGAGGTTAGGATCTGGTATAAAGACATCCTTACTGACATCTACCATATTAAAAATTCTGATCTTAATTTAGTGCACTTTTAAAGTTTAAATACTGCAAAATAGTGCACTTTTAAAATTTAGCCAACAGTAATGAAAGAATGATAAAGTCCAGCCTTAATCTATCCTCAAAGGTAAGCTCATTTTTCCCGTTCACCTGCCAGAGACCAGTTATCCCAGGAAGAGCCTTTAAAATAGTCTTTCTATA
>Ga0209978_10000547_pt1 | contig 14565 bp, 10 predicted proteins | sample BentaG_FD_182805 | JGI IMG/M metagenome (GOLD analysis project Ga0209978, IMG submission 182805) | Deep subsurface microbial communities from South Atlantic Ocean to uncover new lineages of life (NeLLi) - Benguela_00093 metaG (SPAdes)... | ecosystem: Environmental > Aquatic > Marine > Oceanic >...
CCAGATTACCCATACTTTATCCATACCCAGGTCTATCCTTTTGGCAACTGCTTTAATGATACGAATATTAGCCTGGTGGGGGATAAAAAAATCTACATCTTCATAGGTAAGACCTCCCTTCTTTAAAGAGACATCTACTGCTCGAACCATTATCTTCACGGCTCTTTTGAACAGCTCATTCCCCCGCATTTTCATGTAATGTTGTCTATTTTTTACTGTCTCCAAGCTGGTGGGTAGCCTCGAACCACCTGCCGGAACTCCTACTAAATTCGCCCCTTCTCCATCTGCTCCCAGATAGCTAGAGATTATTCCACTATTATCATTAGATGGTCTCAAGATAGCCGCTCCAGCTCCGTCAGCAAAGATAATACAGGTGTTTCGGTCTTGGTAGTCGATGATCTTGGAGAGAGTCTCCGTGGCTACAACCAGGATGGTATTATAAGTTCGGGTGGCAATAAACTGGCTTCCTATACTAAGCCCATAAAGAAAACCGGAACAGGCAGCCTCCAGATCAAAGGAAGCGACCTTGTCCATCCCTAATCTTTCCTGAAGAATGCAGGCAGTAGCAGGGAAGATCATGTCCGGGGTGATGGTTGCTACTATAATCATATCCAGGTCCTGAGGTTCAATTTTAGCGGCCTCTATTGCCATCTTAGAAGCCTTGTAAGCTAAATCCGATGCTGCCTCATTTTTATCAGCAATTCGTCTTTCTTTAATTCCAGTTCTGGTTGAAATCCATTCGTCGGAGGTATCTACCATCTTCTCCAAATCGGCATTGGTCAAAACTTTATCGGGAATGTAGGATCCCGTTCCGGCTATCTTAGTTTTCCTCATTTTTGGCTCTCCATCTCTCTATTTCTCGCCAAAACTTTCTCTATATGATGATTCATCTTTTCCTTGGCAAATTGGAAACTTTCAAGAACAGCGTTTTTAATGGCCTTGCTTGAAGAAGCACCATGGGCAATTACGCAGATTCCATTCACCCCTAAAAGGGGAACTCCACCATACTCAGCATAATCGAGGTTTTTGTTTATCTGGGTGAGCCACCTACGAGAAAGAATTCCTCCCAGGCCGGCCAGACTACTCCTTGCCCTCTCATTTAATACGGAAAGTACAGTTTTTGCAAATCCCTCGGCGAACTTCAGGATTATGTTTCCTATGAATCCATCACATACAACTACCTGCACTTTCCCGCTGGTAATATCCCTGCCTTCTATGTTCCCCACAAAATTTAAAGAAGATTCTTTCATAAGTTTAAAGGCTTGAAGGACCAGATCGTTTCCTTTGTTCTCCTCCTCCCCAATGCTAAGCAGTCCAACTCGAGGACTTCTTATACGGAGTACCTTATAGGCATATGTACTCCCCATCATAGCAAATTGAAATAGGTAATAAGGCCGACAATCAACATTTGCCCCCACATCCAAAAGAACCACTTTTTTTCCATTTAAAGTAGGGAAAACCGCGGCCAAACAAGGGCGCTTCACCCCCTTCAATTTCCCCAGCTTAAATAGACTCGCTGTCATCACTGCTCCGGTATTGCCTGCGCTGACTAATGCTTCTGCTTTTTTCTGGTTAAGTAAGTTCAAAGCTACCGCTATGGAAGAATTCTTCTTTTCTTTTAAAGAGACTGTAGCCGAATCGGTCATCTCAACTATTTGAGGGGCATGAACCATGGAAAAGGGAATCTCTTTAAGGTGAGAGAGCCTGATCTCTTCCTCAATCTTATCTTTGTCGCCTACCAGAATTATTTCTATCTCGGGCGCCTCTTGTATTGCTCTAATAGCTCCCTCTACTACAATACCGATGCCTCTTTCGGCACCCATAGCGTCAACGGCTATACGCATGACTAGCCGGTCTCCTTCTTTTTCTTTCTTTCCTTTTCTTTTTCACGTTCTTTTTCTTTCACGATGACCACCTGTTTACCCTTATAATAACCACATTTTGGGCAAGCAAAGTGAGGCATTATGGGAGCCTTGCACTGAGGACAAGCCGCAAGAATTGGGGATACGAGCTTGTCTTGCGAGACTCTGCTTTTTTTTCGTGATTTAGAACGTTTTTTTTTAGGAACACCCATTTTTCAACCTCAATCGGGCATCAACAACCATGGCCCCTTTTTTCCAAACTACTAGAGGATTAGCTTCTATCTCTAAAATTCTAGGGAAATCACACACCAGTTGTGAAAATCTTAACAGCGCTTCTTCGACTTCGGGTACATCAGAGGGGGATTCTTCCCTTACTCCTTTTAGTAATCTGGAGATTACCTTGGTTTCCCCAATCATCTCCTCAGTCATGGAAGGGGTAAGAGGGACGAGTTTGGTGGAAACATCTCTATAAATCTCTACGTATTTTCCTCCCAGCCCAAATTTAATGAGATGCCCAAAAACATCATCCCAGGAAACTCCTATGAGAACTTCTTTCCCTTCTTTAACCATGGGCTGGATAGAAATTCCTCTTATTCTGTTGGCTTGCACTATTCTTTTTGCCCTTTCCATTAGCTGGTAAAATGATGTTTCCACATCGGCTAATTTTAAGTTTAGCAGAACTCCTCCGGTATCAGACTTATGCAGTATAGCCGGGGATTCGATCTTCATAGCCAGGGATGAATGTAAGCTTTCTGCTACGTCAAGGGCTTCGTGTAGCTCCCTTACCAGATAATTCTCCACAGTGGGAATACCGTAGGCTTTCATTATCTGGAGTGCTCTTTCCCCTCCAATTTCTAGATATCCCTCTTTTATCGATTCATTCAGAATGTGGTCAACTCGGGATTTGCTCACCGGGAAGGTCTTTACTGCCTCCTTCGGTCTTTTTAGCCACTCACCATATCTAAACATGGCCTCAAAGACTCTGACAGCGTCTTCTGGATCTGCGTAATTGGGAATTCCATGATTTTGTAAAATTTTAATAGCACCTTTTACCTTCTTCTGACCCATAAAGCAGGTAAGGATGGTTTTTTTAGTTCCTGGAGAAATTTTTATTATTAATCTGGCGGTTTCATCCTCATCAGAACCGCTTTGAGGCGTCAACAAAACTATGACTCCATCCACATTTGGATCAGTGAGAATTGCCTCCAGAGCAATCTCATAACGATCGGACTTAGCATCTCCCAGAATATCTATAGGATTAGCCACGGAACTGTCGTGGGGTAGTTTTTCCTTCAGTTTTTCCTTAGTCTCGTCCTCCAGGTTAGCCAGCTCCAGAGAAAACTGCTCACAAGCATCGGTGGCCATAATGCCCGCTCCACCTCCATTGGTTAGTAGAAGAACTCTCTTTCCTTGAGGAATTGGCTGGGAGGAAAACCCCCGAGCAAGATCAATTGCTTCCCGCAGAGAGTTAGCTCTAATTATTCCCGAAGCCTGGAAAGCTACATCATAAGCCTCATCCTGTCCGGCTAAAGATCCTGTATGGGAGGAAGCAGCTCTTTTTCCTTGATCTGATCGACCAGCCTTTATCATTACCACAGGCTTTTGGGAGGTAACCTCCTTGGCCACCGAGATAAAATCTCTTCCTCTTTTAATCCCTTCCAGATACCCCAGGATGACATCTGTCTGGGCATCGTCCTTAAGCATGGCTAAAAAATCTACCTCATCTAAATCGACCTTGTTACCAAGACTGATAAACTTGGAAAGACCTATTCCTTCCCCTTCAGCCTTATCGAGAATAACACAGCCTAGGGCACCTGATTGAGAGAGAAAGGCAATATTTCCCGGTGAAGGACTGGCAGGGGCAAAGGAAGCGTTAAGGTGATGATGAGCATCAATTATGCCTAAAACATTGGGTCCAAGGATATGAATTCCCAGGTTCTTCGAGAGCTTAAGCAGCTCTGATTCAAGCGTAGCTCCCTCTTCGCCCACTTCCTTAAAGCCAGCGCTGATTATAACTACCGAATCGATCCCCTTGGCCCCACAATCTTGAATTACCGAGAGAACCCCTCGGCTCGGGACAACTACGATAGCTAAATCAATAGGTTGGGGAACCTCAACCAGGCTGGGGTAAGCCTTGATTCCCATTATCCGGGTAGTGGAATTAGCCTTAGCATTTATAGGAAAAATTCTTCCCGGAAATCCATCTTTCAAAAGATTTTCCAGGATCTGATTTCCCAATTTCATGTGCTTGATGGAAGCGCCTACCACGGCTACCGCATCAGGCTTAAAAAAATTTTCTAGCAATTTTTCCCTTCTTAAAAATTTACCATATCTTCTTCCTTTGGTCAAGAGGTATCTCGGGACTCTTCCCCTTCGTCGCTGTATATCAGGTAGTCGCAAGGCTCAGAGCCTGCGCACCCTAAAGGGTGCGGCTACCCTGAAAATTCAATGTGACACGGCGTTTACTGAGCATTTACGAATCTCATTTCTCTATCCGAGGTGAGGTTCTTTTAGACTTTAAGTTTTTCCAAAAGCTTTTCTCTTACCAAATCGGGGATTAAATCCTGGGTACCTCCGCCTAATTTGGTGATCTCCTTGATTATGCTGGAGGAAAGGTAGGAGTAACGCTGGTTGGTCATAAGGTAGACAGTTTCAATCTTAGAGTTTAGTTTTCTATTCATCAGGTCCATTTGGAACTCATACTCAAAATCAGAAAGAGCCCGCAGGCCCCTGATGATGAAACCAGCCCCTTTTTTCTCAGCGTAATGAACAAGTAAACCTTGAAAACTCTCAACCTCTATTCCAGGACAATCTTTAAGAACCTTACGGATCAATTTGACCCTCTCTTTTGCTGTGAATAGAAATTCCTTTGAAGGATTGTCGTTAACGGCTATGATTATCTTATCAAATAAATATTTACTCCTTTTCAAGATATCCAGGTGCCCATTGGTAATGGGATCAAAGCTTCCTGGATAAACGGCAATCCTGGGTTTAGTAGAAGATTGATCCATCCCTTACTCTTTTGAAGTAAAATAGTCTTGTAAAATCTGCCAGTGATCGAAGGCTAAGTCTTGAGGCAGTTCTTCCCTTCTGAAAACTTTTATTTTTTTGGCATCATCTCTAGCTTTCAGTTTTCCTTGAGATCTGGCAGTAAAAACAGTGGTAATGGTGTGACAACGTGGGTCTCTTTTGGGACTGGAATAAGCACGAAACTGCCGCAGCTCCTTTATGTCTAGGTTTGTCTCTTCCTTGGTTTCTCGCCGGGCAGCTTCTTCTAAAGATTCTCCATAATTTACAAATCCCCCAGGTAAAGCCCACCCAAAGGGTGGATTCTTTCTATTTATCAAGACAATTCCTTTGTCCTTCTCCACTATGGTATCTACCGTAGGAAGAGGATTACGGTAAGTTCGAAAGGAATCGGTCATAATTTCTTTATGAGAAGAAAATGCAAGAGGAGGAAGGTCGCTCTTAAGGAAAGACTTAACCTCGCTTACTTCCTTTCCCGGACAGTAACTCTGTGATTGAACCATTATCTTATATCCAATGATAATTATTGACCCATAGAGTTCTGATTTAGTTCTATATACCCCTATCAATCCGGCTAGTTCTCCTTTTATCCCTATCTCTTCCTCTATTTCTCTTAGGACCGTTTCTTGCGGTGATTCATCTTCTTCCATGAATCCTCCTGGTAAAGCCCATTTCCCTTTGCCAGGATCAATACCCCTCCGTATTAACAGTATCTCCCCATCCTCTCTAGATAAGACTCCTACGACTACGGGAAGGGGATTTCGATAGTGAACCCTGTCACACTGCCGGCAAATCAGCCTCCTGCGACTGTCGATTTCTTTGGTCTCAAGCACTCCTCCACACTCAATACAGTATTGCATAATTTATCTCATCCTCAGGCTTTCTTTTAGCTGAGACAAAAAATCTCTTGATTGACCCGGTTCTTCAAAAAGAATTCTATTAAGTAGCTTAGATCCATACCCTATTCCTTGCCCGGATCTTTTGCTCTTTTTACTCCCTTAAATATGCGTCTGTAGGCTAAGTTCAAGGTAAGCACAGGACCGAGATATCTCCATCTTCTCCCGGAGATCATACCGGACAGTCTCCTGAAAATACCAGGGAAGCTATAGATATGTTGGTAGGCCCAGGTGAATCCCTCCTTTAATTCTTGGGGAGTCATCAGCTTAGGCTTGAAGACCACGTTAGCAATATCGTAGTTGGACCAGTCATGGTCGATGATCCTTCCCTCGCGGGAGAGTTTACTAGACAGCCGGGTACCTGGAAAAGGTGTAAGAATTCCAAATTGCACTGCATCTAGCTTCACTTTTTTTATAAAATTGACTGTTTTTTTAAAGATACTTTTATCATCATTATCAAACCCAAAGATAAAGGCCCCCTCTAGAAAGATGCCAAACCGATGAAATCTCTCAATGGCTTTTTTATAAAAACTTATCTTATTTTGTCGTTTATCTGCTTCTCTCAAGGAGGAAGGAGAAATAGATTCAAAGCCAACAAAAAGGGCCTTACAGCCGGAGTTCGCGGCAAGTTCTAAGAGCTCTATGTCCTGAGCAACGTTAATGGAAGCTTGACCCACCCAGAGTAACTTATACGGAATTAAGGCTCGAAATAGTTCCTTGGCATATTTCACATTTCCCATAATATTATCATCTAGAAAGGCAATAAAACGACTATAAAGAGACTTGCCTACTAAACTTTTAATCTCGGCAACTACATCTTTTATGGGACGAAGACGATATTTTTTACCGAAGAACTTACTCACTGAACAAAAAGAGCAATCAAAGGGACAGCCTCGGCTTACCTGCAGTACCCGGGTGATGATGTATTTATTTCTCTTAAGGAGAGATCTTCGAGGAGGGCAAATTTGGGAAAGGTCGACTCGCCGTCCATCTCCATAGAATGGCTTAAGCGTTTCTTTTCCTCCTCTTTTAAAATCCTCAATTAGTCTGGGCCAGGTGGGCTCCGCCTCCCCTATTACCACTGCATCAGCGTGCTGAATGGCTTCTTGAGGTAAAGCACTAGGATGCATCCCCCCTAATACCACCGAGATCCCCTTTTCTCTGAACCTATCTGCTATTTCATAGGCCCGGGGGGCAGTGGCAGTCATACAAGTTATTCCTACCAGATCCGCTTCTTTGTTAAAATCAATCTCTTCCACATTTTCATCAATTAGCTCTGTCTCCACCTCAGGAGGAGTTACTGCTGCTACCGCCAAAAGAGATAGTTGAGGAAACTTAAAAACCTTTCCTCTCTCCATTCTCTTTTCTTTAGCTCGGATTTTCCAGGTAGGAGAAATTAAGATTATTTTCATTTTCCTTCCTTATATCTTTTATTCAAGGCAGGTTTTTTCCTTTACTCTGAATTTCTAATTCTTTTCTATTTTTCTTTTGGTTATTCTTTATGACCTCACTTAACTTTACTACAGAAGAATCGTATTCTCCGGCGAGCATCTTTTGAAACTCTGGTCTAGTGATTTCATCCAGATGTCTGGCGTAATTATCAAGGAATTCTGCGATCTCACCATTGATAATGGTCTTCGCTCCATTGTGAGTTGGGTAGGCGCCAAATTCTTTAACTACCTCTCTCAGGATCTCGGGTTTGTCTATGATAGCGCAGGGGGTTAGCCAATTATCATTCTCCTTCAGTTGTTTCTTTCTTAGGGAGAGAAAAAAGGGAGAAACAATCGCTTCCCGCAACCCCTTACCGTGGTTCCATAAATCAAAGATATTATCCACAGCAAAGTGAACAAAAACGCAGGGCTCAACATCTCCTTTGGAATTTATATGAAAGTATTTTCTTCCCCCGGCTATGCATCCGCCAGTCCAGGGTCCGTCGTTCCAGAAGTCTCCCACGAAAATAGGTTTCTTCGATCTCCACTCCCACACCTTATGACGAAGTCTAGTTCTCTGTTCAGGACTAGGCATGAGTTCGGTGGCTGGTTTTTTCCCTATGGGAATATAAATAAAATACCAACCAAAGGAGATATGTCGGTCAACAAGATCATCTATAAATTCATCACTACTGACCATTTCTGCATTTTCTTTGGTTACAGTCACGGAAAATCCCTGCAGGACGCCCGCCCGATAGAGATTCTCTCTTGCCTTATTTATTTTCTCCCAGACTCCCTTACCTCTTCTCTCATCAGTCTCCTTTTTAAATCCCTCTAGGCTAATAGCGGGAACTACATTGCCTAACCTGGCTAATTTTTCTATCCTCTCCTCATCTAACAATGTCCCATTAGTATAAACCTGGAAATACATATCATTGTGCTCTTTAGCTAAGTCCAACAGATCCTTTCCTGTCTCTTTATCCTTATAATAGAAGGGTTCTCCACCCGAGATAGTCAAAAAACGGATACCCAGGCTTTTGGCTTCTCTTATAATTCTGTCCAGAGTTGCGTAAGATAGGCCCTGTCCTCGTGAATATTCATGAGCATAACAACCGTAGCAATTAAGATTGCAGGTGTTGGTGGGAGAGATGACAAAAAACCAGGGAGCTTTAAAGCTCTCCTCCTCCAGCTTTTCCCTTTTCTTAGCTTCCATGACCCAATCACAGAAAAAGTTCTTGGCTAGTTTTTCCCTGCTTACCTTAGACAACCTATCCTGAAGAATCAATCTGCTGAGCTCTGTCAGGGGATGTCGTTTCTGAAAAGCCTGGCGCACATTTTCCATGGCTGTTCTATTAGGACCGGCCAACTTGTACAATCCTGTTAATATGAGGTTGAATTCCTTATAGTAATCTTTCTCATTCTCAGTTTTAGCCAGTCTGGTTAGATAGTGGTAGATCTCTCGTTCAAGGATTTTTTTCTTTAACCTCGTTGCCAGCGATTCAGCCATTTTCCCCTCCTTTATGGGTGAAATTCATTTTAACAGACTAAAAAAATAGAGTCAAACAGTGACTAAGCCTCTTCACTAATTCCTTCCCAGAATACCTGCCAGACTAGAGAGTCATCCTGGGAAAGTGAACCTTTTTCCTTGCGGGAAATCCAATAAATGGTGAGACTATGCATCATTCCCACCAAGATCACGGCCAATTTCCTTGAATCCAGGGACTTAATCTCCTGATTTCTAATTCCTTTTCGGATCAGTTGATCGAGAATCTCTACATAGCGCGACTGCTTTTCTATCACTCTTCCCTTCAACTTCCTTTCCATCTCTTGCTTGAGCGACTCAGGAAGAGCCTGCATGATTTTAAAGAAATCCCTATTCTCTTCCAGGAACTTCAAGTGGATCCCTATGGCTAGTTTAATTCTCTGCGAGGGGAACTCATCCTTTCTCATCTCCTTTTCAATCTTCTCTAGGAGAATGTCTAGCTTTTTCTCTATAATAGAGAAAAATAGGTCCCTTTTGTCATTAAAGTGAAGATAGATCGTTCCCTTCGCTAACCCCGCCGCTCTAGCGACCTCCTCCATAGTGGTAGGATAAAACCCCTTCTTGGCGAAGAGTTTTTCCCCCGCTTCTAGAATCTGGGCGGCATGGTTTTTTTGTCTTAGCTTTCTCCTATTCATTACCTTAAGCACTATTAGTCTCCTTAACCTGCTAGACTTGGAAAAACCTTCAATTTCTGTCTGACTGTTCAGTCAAAATCATTATAACAGAAAATAAATTTAAGTCAAGAAGTATCTCGGGGTGGGTTTGAAAAAAATTCTTAGATAGGCTTTTATTTTTTCTTTCCGGCCAAAATGGTGTATAGGGTGGGAATGAAAATTAAGGTAAATATCATAGAGACCGAGAGACCACCGATTACTGTCCTGGCCATGGGAGCCCAGAGTTCTGCTCCTGGTCCAATACCTAAGGCCATAGGCAGCAAGGCAAAAACAGTAGTAAAAGTAGTCATCAGAATTGGACGAAGCCTTCTGCTTGCACCCAACTGTACGGCCTCAGACACTGACATCCCTTTATCCCTCAGAATATTAATGTAACTTATCATGACGATACCGTTATTTACCACAATCCCGGCTAGCATAATCATTCCTATGAAGACGATCATACTAAAGGTGGTTCCGGTAAGAAACAATATAGCAACAACTCCTATGGCAGCAAAAGGAACGGAAAACATAATGACGAAGGGATACCTCAGAGATTCAAACTGGGAGGCCATGACCATGTAAACTAGGATAACCGCCAGGATGAGGGCCAGGGCAAAGCTCCGGAAAGACTCTGCCATTTGTTCCTGTTCTCCCCCATACTTTAGGGAAAATCCTGGGGGCAGCACCAAAGAAGATACCTTGGACCTTATGTCTTTGTCTATTTCTCCTAGACTTCTTTCAGTCACCTGAGCGGAAACGGTAACTACTCTCTGTTGGTCTTTCCTTTCGATTTTTACCGGACCAGCGACCCGTTGAAGTTTGGCGATACTATCAAGCGAGATTTGCTGTCCCCCAGGAGAGGAAAGGTAAATTCTTTCAATATCAGCGAGACTCTGGCGATCCTGGGGGCGAAGTCGCACCAAAATGCCGTATTCATCACCACCTTCACGGAAATGAGATGCTACGGTGCCTTCATTGGCTGTTTGAATCGCATCAGCTACCTGAGAAGTATTTATACCCAGCGTTGCGGCCAGTTCTCTATCTATGGATATCCGAAGCTCGGGTCTACCCATCTCAGAACTAGTTTCTGGCTCCACCACTCCCTTTATTTCCCCGATTAAATGAGAGATTCTGTTTGCCAGTTTGTCTGCTTCCTTTAAGTCATAACCCCGGATATCTATCGAGACCGGGGCACCACCGGAAAGTCCCGGAGGACCCTCATCTCCTTGAGTGATATGTATCTTGGCCAAGCCCAGGCTGGCTTGTTCCCATTCAAAAATAGGACGAAGGGTGTTGATGATTTCTGCGGAAGATCTCTTTCTCTGGACGAGCTCAACCAACTTAACAGTTACGGTGGCATTGTTCGAACCTCCACCCCCAAAATGCATCATCCCCCCTCCGGAACCTACCTGAGTAAGGAGGTACTTGACTTCGGGAACATTTTTCTTCACGATTTCTTCCACTTCCCGGGCTGCCTCACGATTTCTTCCACTTCCCGGGCTGCCTCACTGGTTAGGCCTAATCTTGTGCCCAGAGGTGTTTCCAGACTGAGGTTAATTTGTCCTTGATCGGTCCTGGGCATGAATTCAGATCCGATCCGGGGCACAAGGAAAAACAATAACGCTATCAGAATCGAAAGTGAGCCGAGGATTACGGTCTTTCTATGTCCGAGAGCCCAATTTAAGATAGTGGTGTAACGTGCCTCCACATAATCGTTCACCCTTCGACCGAAACTTCCTTCCCCTTTTTTCTCCACCTTCTTCATCGAAAGATATTTAGACGAAAGTACCGGGATCAAGGTTAAGGCAACGATAAGGGAAGCTGAAAGAGAAAAGATAACCGTATAGGCGATATATCTCAAGAAGATTCCTGCTATCCCGGTGGTAAAAAGGAGGGAGAGAAAAACGACCAGAGTAGTTAAAGTTGAGGCAATGATAGCCATCCCCACCTCATCGGTACCCGCAATGGCTGCCTCTTTCACTGGTTTACCTCGCTCTCGGTGTCGAAAAATATTCTCTAGCACCACGATCGCATTGTCTACCATCAGTCCTACCCCTAGAGCGAGGCCACCCAAGGTTAAGAAATTCAGAGTAAGCTCGGCCGAATAGAGGAAAATGAAAGTGACCAAAATCGAGATGGGGATGGCAGTGAAAATGATCAGAGTGCTGGGAAAACTGACTAAAAACAGGAAGACCACCACCAGACAGATGATTCCCCCTAAAACAGCCGTCTGTCGAAGTTGAGCGATGGATTCGTTGATGAACTCTGAGGTGTCGAAAATTGTCTCGATCTGGACTCCGGGAGGTAGATTACCCTTTAGTTGCTCGAGTTGCTGGTGGACCGCGCTAGCCACTCTCACCGTATTGGTTCCCGACTGCTTTTGCACCTGAATGATAATTCCCGGTTTTCCATTCACAAATACCTCGTTGCGTCTTTCCTTAAAGGAGTCCTTAATTTGAGCTACATCCTTAAGATAGATGGGGGTTCGATTACGATAGGCTATAACCACGTTTCCGATTTGGTCTACGGTTTCAAATTCTCCTATCGTCCTTACCAGAAACTCGTCAGGTCCGCTTTCCAGGAATCCAGCCGGCAAATTCAGATTCTCCGCCCTAATTATTCTCAGGAGGTGATCCAGGGATAAATCTACCGAAGCTAATCGATTCCGATCCACCAGGACCTGAATCTCTCTTTCTTTTCCGCCGGAAACATTTACTGAGGCTACATCCTCCACCTGTTCCAATTTGTATTTAATGGTCTCATCGGCAAGGTGCCGCAATTTAGCCAGGTCGATATTGCCGGAGAGACTCAAGAGCATAACCGGCATTAAGGAGGGGTCGAATTTTATTACCAAGGGCTTGCTGGCATCATCAGGGAGCATCGTTTCGGCAAAGGATATTCTCTCTCTGACATCATTGGCGGCCTGGTCCATATCAACTCCCCAGTCAAATCTGATAAAAATCGTGGAACTCCCGTCACGTGAGGTAGAGTCCAGATGCTCTATATTATTCACAGTTGCCACCCACTTTTCCAGGGGTTCGGTGACCGTATTTTCCACCTCGGCTGGACCCGCTCCTCGATAGTTGGTCATCACTGCAATGACCGGAAGGCTGATATCAGGATACAGATCGATAGCTATTCTCGTTAGAGAAAACCCTCCCAATACCAAAATGGCTGCAAAAACCATAAAGGTACTTATAGGCCGCCTAATGGCGATGCGAGAAATGCTCATTTTTAGTGGTCCTTATCCAAATAAATGTCTATTCACCTTTTCAGGAATCTCCCCGCGATGTCCCCGAGGTTTATTTTCTCTTTTGCTCAAGGCACCATTTGCTGTTTCGTCCCCCTTGTGGGCCGCGCCGAAGACCATCTGGCAATTCTTTTTGATAACTACTCGATAACCACAGGATCCCCGCTGTTGAGATCGATCTGGCCTGAAATGACTACTTGATCACCTTCTTTGAGTCCCTTCATTATCTGGACCAGCCCGTCTTTCTCCAAACCAACAATAACTTTCTGAAGGTAGGCGCGGTTATCCCGCACAACGAAAACCTGTTCTTTCCCCTCTTTCTTTACCACAGCCCCCTTGGGGACGAGGAGCACATTTTCTTTCTCTCCCCACAATTTTATCTTGGGAAACATTCCCGGTTTCAGAAGGTAGTCCGGGTTAGAAATATTAATCTTTACCTCTATTTTTCTACTTAGAGGGTCCATTACCGGAGATATATTAATTTCCTTTACCTCGTAGCTTCTATTGAGGTAGGTACCCACCTTTACCTCAACCTCCTGGGTTAACTTCACTTTGTCAAGATCCTCATCACTCACATGGGTTAAGAGCTTTACTGTGTCTATATCTACAATACTCACCAGAGGTTGGGTAGGACCAACCATTGCTCCTACATCAACAAAGCGCTTGCTAATGATTCCAGAAATGGGAGCTTTTATAGTACAATCTTCCAGACGAATTTTAGCCAACCCCAGAGCAACTTCAGCCTGTTCAGCTTGCGCTTGGACGCCTTTTATTTTTGCCTCCCAACTTTTTGCTTCCTTAAGGCTTTCCAGGTTCTTTAGGCTGGCTTGAGTCTGTTCTACCTGTGCTTCCACCACCTTTATATCTTCTTCCCTGGCTCCTTTCTTTATTAAATCCAAATTTGCTTTGGCTGATTCGAGCCCGGCCTGGGCCACTTTGAATTGAAGCTGTGCCCCGTCAAATTGCTGATCGGAGATAGCTCCCTTTTCATAATTGTCCCTGGCTCGATTTAGATTTTTCTCCGTAGTCTGCGCATTTGCCAGAGCCTGTTGATAGGCCGCATCTACCCTCTCTATTTCTTCTTCCCTGGCTCCTTTTCTTATCTTGTCAAGGTTTGCCTGAGCCACCTTTAGAGCAGCCTGAACCTGTGCTAGATTGCTGAAAAACTCAGTCTGAGCTGTCGCTTTTGCCAGGTTCCACTGAGTTTGGGCAGCACTGAAGGCTGCCTCTGCCTGCTTTACTCCTAACAAAAACTCTCTGCTCTCGATCTTGGCTATAACCTCTCCCTCCTTTACCCTATCGCCCAATTTAACCTTTATCTCTTCCAAGGTTCCACCTACTTTGGGAACTATAGTCACGCTACTTTGAGGACCTACATCTGCTGTGAGGGACAGTTCTTGGCCGATTTGTCCCTTTTTTGCAGCCGTAACTTTTACCGCAGCCACAATTTCTTTCTTCTCTTGAGAATAGGATATTCCCAGAAGACAAAACATCATGACAGCTAACATCCCTACAGAAAATATTTTACGGTACATTAAGAACCTCCTTCTTTATTTCATTGCCTTCTCTAGCTCTGCCATAGCCACATTGTGATCATATAAAGCCTTGAGATAGCCAAGTCTCACCCTGGTTAGAGCCAGTTGAGCATCCAGAACTTCCAGATTGGTAATGGCTCCACTTTTGTAACGAACCTCAGCAATGGAAAGAACCTCTTCTGCCTGCTCAATGTTCTTTTCCTGAGCGTAGATTCTTTCCTCAGATGCCTCCAGGTCCCAAAAAGCTTTCTTGACTTCCAGGTCTATTCCGGCCTCGAGCCCGCGAAGAGAGAGATCAATTTGCTTAATCTGGGACCTTCTTTGGGCAACTCTTGCCCGATTTGCCCATCCATCGAAGAGGGGTAT
>Ga0209978_10000548_pt1 | contig 14560 bp, 14 predicted proteins | sample BentaG_FD_182805 | JGI IMG/M metagenome (GOLD analysis project Ga0209978, IMG submission 182805) | Deep subsurface microbial communities from South Atlantic Ocean to uncover new lineages of life (NeLLi) - Benguela_00093 metaG (SPAdes)... | ecosystem: Environmental > Aquatic > Marine > Oceanic >...
AGGAGATGGATGTTCTCTATGAAGAAATGCCCTAAATATGAAAGTAGGGAGGTTTAGAAGCAATAGTTTGGCGACTGATCACGGTGACCCAGATGTTGATAATAAGGTATGAAGAGCTACGTTGCCGACGGTGCAACCACAGGTGATGGAGAATTAACTGTCCTCACTGCGGAAAACCGATGAAGAAACATCGGAAAAAGGCGGAGTACGAGTGCAGAAACCCAAGATTTGCACCCTCATCTTCAAAACGGGGAGAATGGTGTGTACTGGCGCAAAATCAGAGAAGGAGGCCAGAAAGGCAATTCTGAAAACTGCCAGAAAGCTAAAAAATGAAGGCATAATAATCACCGGAAAGCCTCAGATAACGATTCAGAACATCGTTGCCTCTGGAATTCTCTGCGGACCAATTGATCTCGAAAGGATGTGTGAGCTAACTCACGTGGGCGGGAGCCTCATGTATGAGCCGGAGCAGTTTCCAGGCGCGATCTACCGAATGGAAAGCCCAAAGGTGGTTTTTCTCATATTCTCTGCTGGCAAAATCGTGTGCGTAGGCGCAAAAAAGGAAGAGGAAATCTACGAGGCTGCGGAAATTCTTCGGCGAAGGCTTAAGGAGATGGATGTTCTTTATGAAGAAATGCCCTAAATATGAAGGTAGGGAGGTTTAGAAGCAATAGTTTGGCGACTGATCACGGTGACCCAGATGTTGATAATAAGGTATGAAGAGCTACGTTGCCGACGGTGCAACCACAGGTGATGGAGAATTAACTGTCCTAGCTGCGGAAAACAGATGAAGAAACATCGGAAAAAGGCGGAGTACGAGTGCAGAAACCCAAGGTGCCCCGTAATCTTCGTAAGAATACATCGTGGCATAAAACAAGTTGGATTGGAGCCGAGACTCAACGAGCACATGATTATACGTTTGAGAAGCGAAAAGTGAAGAAAGAACATAGAACCTGCCCTAGGTGCAGGTCGGTTCTTAAGCTAGGTTCTATCCTAGGAGGGAGGACGGTATACGTGGTGTGGAAAAAAAGTAAAAGTAAAAGCGGTATCAAAACTCATGGCTGATAATTCAGCAGAACCCCCTTTTTTCTCTGCGCTGAAGATCCCGTTGCGAACAAGAGTCCGCAATTGCCTTCAAGACGAGTATTGTCGATAAAAAAAAGTGCATGCGGAGCTGTCTTCACACTAAAACGCTTACTTGTTTGTTGCTAAAATCCCTAAGCAGATCTGCTTAATTCAGCTAACAGCGCACTTTTCAGCTTCTTCGGCTTAGTCTTCACTATCTTGACGTGTAGGGCTTCATGAAAACTGAGAAATTTCCTCAGTGTAGATACTAATTCAACAACAAAGTCTTCTTCAAAGCGTCCTTCCTCTAATACCAAAGAATTAACGATCATCGTTTTGTTCACCCTGTCCAATTTCGGATCAATTCTACCAACAAATTTTGAACCACAAAGGATAGGCAAGACGTAGTAGCCATATTGCCTCTTCTCCGGAATCTTATAGATTTCCCACGCGTAAGTGAAACCGAAAATTTCGGAGATTATTCTCCTGTTCCAGATGAGGTTATCAAGAGGAGCAATAAAATGAATTTCTTGTTCAATGGAAAAATCTTCTGCGACCTCGAGTGTGCTTAAATATCTTTCTAGAACGTAGTAGATATGCTTGACACCTTCTACTTTTACTGGACAGATATTTCCATCCTTGACCATTTCTTCTACTATTGCCTTGCGTTGTGGAGATTTTAATGTATGCCAGCCAAATCTCCAGTCACGTGTATCAACGAAACCGTAAGCCCTCATGTATTTCTCAATCATGAATCGGTCATATTCCTCTCTGGTAGGTATCTCAACGTTCAAGTTCTTAGGTAGGATGTGCTCCATCAAATCGTAGTATCGGCGATTTCCATCCACATGATGAATCATTACCTCTCCACAATCCCAAAGCAAGTTCAAAACACGTTTTGCAGCTTTGCGCCCCACTTTTTCAAAATCCTTTGCACACAATGGGCCATTAGCTTCGATAGCTGATAATACGTGACGAACTACATCTTTAAGTTCTTCTCGCCTAGCTTTCAAACGTTCATAGAACGGCGAGTGAAACTCCATATAATTTCGCATTCGATAGTTAAAATATCGGAATTCCTCCATGGGAATGATTGATTTCTCGTTGCACCAATATTCGAACACAGCTTTGTCTTTGTAGAGTAACGTGTCTAAATATGAGAGCTTATAGTCGCCTACTCTGTTATAGAGAACTAGGTGATGGTTGCGGTGGACAACACGGACGGGATCAATTTGGACACATTCCAGCCGCCTGATTGCCTCCAACGTTCCATTTTTTCCTTCACCGTGCTGAAATCTCTGCCTAGTGATGAGAAATCTTCTCGCATTCTCCTTTGAAACCGTCATCAACCTCATCTTGTTCCCTTTCTGTCTTTGTTAACTCTTCGGAGTTGAACTCGTTGTCATGCCAATATTATACACATACGAATAAAAATGTCTGCAAAAGACCCTAAAGAAATCCCAGAGTTATTCTGTCAGTTGCAGCGCTATTTTTTCACCTGAACGACTATAAACCACCACATTTTCTATTCCAGCAAATGGATATGCCACTATCATTATTATTCTACCAAAAGAATGGTTCAAATCTCCTACCGAAGGCTTTGCCACACCTGACGGATGCGAGTGAACACTTCCCATAAGCGAAAAGTCCATTGGAAGCATGTATGCAGGAAAGCTTGAAAACCCTCTGCCATGAGTAGCCAACGGAGGAATCACAAGGTCAGTTATTTCAATTCTACCTCTTTTAGCCTTACCACGTAAAAGAAGAATCGTTTCCCGAGGATACACAGCTCTCGCATTTTCTAAAATTGCATCTAGCAATTGCCGCCCAATCGCAACTTCCTCTATCATTACGACCAGCAAACCAAAATATCTCATCCACATTTATATCCATCGCTTGACCATTCAAAAAGGCTGAGCAAAAATGTCTCCTTGGCGCCTGCTAAAGCCCGAAACAGACAATGCCTTCGTTAACATGGCGGTTGACGAGGCCATACTGCGGGCGAGAATCGAAGAAAAAGTACCTAATACTTTGCGCTTTTTTCGTTGGCGTCCTTCTGCCGTGTCTATTGGGCGTTTTCAGAACGTTTACGACGCGGTTGACTTGGAAAACTGCAGAATCCACGGCGTGGATGTGGTTAGGCGTATTTCCGGAGGCGGCGCGGTTTATCATGACTCTGAAGATGAAATCACCTACAGTGTTATCGTGAAACAGGAGGATTTAGGAACGGATGACGTCGCAGAGGCGTACATCCAAATTTGCAGCGGACTAATTGAAGCAGCTCACATTCTAGGCGTAGGCGCTGAATACAACAAAGGCAATGTCAAACAATGTCCTAACATAACCGTTAAAGAGAGGAAGATTTCTGGAAGCGCTCAGGCACACAAAAGAGGTGTAATTCTTCAACACGGTACTCTCTTGATGAACGTTGACTTGCAGAAAATGTTCACATTTCTCAAAGTTCCTTGGGCAAACACCCGTGGAGACTTGATAAATATTGCTACGAGAAAAATTACGTCGGTTGCAGATGAGTTAGGCAGCTGTGTAGCCGTCGACCGAGCTTGTGAAGCGTTGACCAGAGGATTTGAAAAAGCTCTCGGCATAAAGCTTGTAGAAGGCATCCTGACCGATTATGAGTTAAATCTTGCTCAGAGACTAGAAGAAGAAAAGCTTGCAACTTATGAGTGGAATTTTGAAGGTAAGACTAACCTCTTAAGCTCCAAACCAGTCAGTTAGCTTCGTATCTTGTTCCAACTTTATGTCCACTGGCTTAAAGGTTTGTTCAAGAGCCGTCGTTAAATTGCGGATATAATCCTCTGCATTAATCTCTGCCAAACTCCTTACATGACTAACGGGTTTCACTGTGAACGTTTTACCCTTGTAGTTGAAGGGCTTAACCTTTATGAAATGAACAGTGTCTCGGCGGCTTAGCTTTTCCCCAGCGTTAATGAGCTGTAAGGCACATTGATAAGGCTGAGGCATAATCTTTGTTGCGCTGGCTCTTTCAACAGGATCATAATACAGTTGCACCGAATAGACAAGGTCTTCAAGTTCCACATCGCGTTCCCGCAGCTTCTTTATCGCGCTGTGGACTAGGGCAACAATTTCCCTTTTCGCCAAAGAATATTGCTCCATGCTCTTCACTTCGCTAAGCACTTTTACACAGTCGCGAAAAACTTGTTGAATGAATTTTGGTGCGTTGGATTTTATCGCTGTCAGGCCTTTCAAGTCGGGGATTCCATTTTTTGTTATGCCGAAATATGATTTTTTTGCTTTTGACAATACGCAGAGAGCGTAGCGTTTTTCTATGGCCAAGTCAAGATTCAGCTTTTTCTTAACGGTGTCAATTAGGCTTTGCACCTGCCGCGGTGACGGATTGTCTAAGAAAATGGAGTCGGTGTCGCCATAAGTTGGATGCATTCCGTTTTCTCTTGCAATTTTCCATGTAGTCTGCAGTGCCCATCGCCCATAGCCTGTTATGGATTCTGCAAGTGGGGGGCATGCAACTCCATGGATGCGAACGGTCACGCCATAGCTGGAAACACTTATCAGTTTAAGCAGCTTCGATGCAGCCTTTGCTAACTGTCTCTCCTGCTCTGAGATGGAAGTATCATTGGACAGAGGTTTGAACCAACGGATTCGGAGATCCTTCAATGCTCCTATCAGTAGAGAATAGAAGCCTTTCCGTTTCGTACAAACATGATGCTCTATTTCAGAAATTTTGTTGGCTTTGCATTCTTCGTGGGGACAATTAACTGTCTCGTATGAGAGGTTGTAGCTGTCTATACAGCTGGGGTATAGACTCTCAAAATCGCAGACAACCGTGTCGAAATATATCCCTGCTTCTGGTTCAATTGTGAGGGCGCCAGGAACTTTGTGTGTTTCAAAGCCTCTTCGCAGTTCTTCGGATGTAGGGATGAGAACATTGTTGTTGCGAAGATGCGTGTAAATCATAGACTTTATCCAGTTGCTTACTCTTCGGCTAGCATAAGCTTCTGGAATGGGAATATTGGCTATTCTTGCAAGCAAGAAAGTGAGGTAGATTTGTTCTGTAGCATCTTCCTGCCTTTTCTCACCACCCAACAGATCCATATTGATTTTTGGAACTGGTTGATGACAGAGGTTGAACCATTTCTCAATCTGTGCATATTTCGGCGGGCTTGTCTGTCTTTCTTGTGCAAAAGCTTTGTCGAATTTTTGTTTCAAGTCCCGCTGAACAGTTTTAGCCACTACAAAATTGTCCCCTTGTTGGATGTAGGGGGCGCCAAACACTAGACCATTGTCGTAAATGTAGCTTCGACTGTACTCGATTTCACTTTCCCAGACATTCCTAAACTGCCTAGTTAGCTTCTTAAGGAATGTTGGAGTCCAAGCCCTTACTTTTGCGAGTTGCACTATTTCGTCAGTGAACAAGTTTAGTTTCTTAACAAGCTCCACTTCGCCTTGAATACTCGCTACTGCTTCTTCCTCTTCTTTTGACAAAGGACAAGTTGCCAAGAAGTAAGGTTTATACTTGCTAGTGCTAAACTCTCTAATTTCTCCTCTAGACGAATCATAAAACTCAAGCTTAATCTCTTGGTTTGTATCTGTGAACTTTACATTCCACAGGAATAGCATCTTGTTCCTAATAGTTGTCTAAGACGTTCTTAATAAAAAACTCGTATGAAGAGTGCTACACTGCAGAAAAACAAAGTGCTTCTAACTCCTCCAATAGTTACTTAGAGAAAGTGTGATAGTTTCTGCGTAAGTCTTTTAAGCAAATCAACAAAAAGAGCATTTGAAGAAAGGAGATGTTTTGCATGAAGAAAAAGTTGATGGATATTCTGGCTTGCCCCATCGACAAATACCATCCACTCGAGCTTCACGTTTTTGAGGAGAAAGAAGAAATCATTGAAGGATTAATCGTTTGTCCAAAATGTCTGCGCTGGTACCCGATCCGCGACGAGATTCCCGAAATGTTGCCAGACGAACTTCGCGATGAAAAAGACGAACTGCCCTTCTTGAAAAAGTGGAAACGCAAAATTTCCAAAAAAATCCTTACAGAAGGCAAACCGTTCAATTTGGAAGCAAAAATCAGAAAGAGAGACTAGTCACGTTTTCTTAAACTTCAATTTTATTGCGCTGCTTTTTTTAGAGGATTTTATGGCAGCTTCAGCGATTACTAAGGCCTTTAACCCGTCGACACCTGTGACCTCCGGCTCTTTATCTTTAAGTATGCTTCTTGCAAAATGCTGCAACTCCAGTTTTAATGGTTCTTTCCATTCATATCGTGGCTTCAATGTCTCTTCTAGAGTTTCCACGGTTATTTCTTGCGTGAGATAATTGAGTGACATTATCGCGTCGCTGCCCGTGAGCGTCAAATTTCTAATTTTGTCAGGTGTCAACCAGTTTGCTTCAATAAAAGCTGTTTTTCCACGCTTAAACGTGAGCATTATCTGGGCGTAGTCTTCAAATTTTGTGTGCTTCAGGTTTCCAACTCTTGCATAAACCGTTGTCGGGTCTTCTTCAAAGATTTTCCGCATAATGTCTATTTCGTGAATTGCATAGTCTTTCACAACTCCTACATCGCCTATTCTTTCAGGCCACCGTGAAACCCGTTTAGCGGTAGCTGAGACAAGTTCGCCGATCTCTCCTTTTTTCAAGGCATCTTTGGCTCGTTGGATACATGGGTTGAATCTTTCTATGAAACCCACCATCAAGTGTCTATCTTTTTGTTTTGCGAGGTCTACAATTTTTCTTGCTTCTCTGATTGTGCTGGCTAATGGCTTCTCAACCAGTGCATGCTTTTCCGCTTTCAACGTTCTCATAGCCTCGGTTGCGTGGGCTGTTGTCCATGTGCAGATGCTGACTGCTTCAACGTCTTCTCGTTTAAGCAATTTTCGACTGTCGCTGTACACTTCGGCGCCGTATTGTTCAGCAATGGCTTTTGCTCTTTCTAAATTAACGTCACAAACTGCTACGAGTTCAGTCTCTGAGAGTTCACTGAACACTCTAGCGTGATTTTTACCCCAGAAACCTACGCCGATAACTGCAACGCCAAGTTGCTTGTTCATTTTGTCCAAACTCCCCTTCCTAAGCCACGATACACAAATCCATATTTCTCTGCTTTTAATGGATCTATTACATGACTGATGTCCACTATTGCTGGCGATTTTTTGGCCAAGAACTTGATTTTTTTAAGGTTCAACCGCTCAAACTTGGAATGACCTACTAGAATGATTATGCAATCCGTTTTTTCAACAACTTTGAATAATTTTTCGGCTTCAAAGCCAAGCTCTGTCAACTCTTTTTTTGAAAAGAACGGGTCATAAATCTGCACTATCCTCACCTTCTTTTTGAGGAGATTAATAATGTTCCTTGTCAGTGTTCTAGGTGGTTCTTTGACGTTTGGGCGTTGGGAAATCCCTAGAACCGAAATTTTTGCTCTTCTAACCGTTTTGCCGCAAACTTTCAAAGCGTCTTTTGCCAGGTGGAACGTGTAATCAGCAATTTCTTCATTTATCTTTCTAGCTAAATGCGTCAGGCGGAGGTTCAAGTTAATGTTTTCGGCTTCTTCATAAAGCAAGAAAAAATCACTCCGAGCCGAACTATTCAAGACGCCAGGAAAGGGCAGATGGAATGTGTCACTTTTGTTGGCAACTTTCAAGATTTCAAGAAAGTCTATTCTAAGCCTTTCGCACAAGAATGCAAGCTCATTCGCTAAAGCTTGACTGGCCTCGTTACTTGCGTTTTGGAAAAGATTTATTGCCTCGGCGGTTTTCATGCTGCTGACTTCTATAATATTCGACTTGGTTATTCTACCTAAGACAAGATTTGCTATTCTAAGGCTTGATTCATCAATAGCGCCTACGACTCTCGAGAAGTTAGAAACTCTGCTCAATGTTTCCAGCGAATTCGCTTGAATGGGGCTACAAGCCAAACCAAAATCTATGCCGGCCTTTAATCCAGATGTTTTTTCTAAGACCTCTCGCATAGAACCTTCAACTATTCCAGGTCCTGTGGAGCAGACAAACAGAATCAAAGAATCTTTCTGCAGCCCCATTCCTACCTCTTTGCACATTTTTTCTAATAGCGAATAGTCTGGCTTTTTCTTTCGGTCAACTGCCGTTTGAACGGCGATAACAATGATGTCACTTTCCGATGTGGCCTTTCTAGCATTAGAAGATGCAGTGAAAATCGCTTCTTTCATGTATCTTTCTAATGTGCGATAGGCTTCCTTTAGAAACAGAGTTTGCCCCTTCTTTAGCAATTCAAGGGCGTGCGGATTTGTGTTTACGCCTATTACTCTGAACCCTGCGTCTGCAAAAAGACAAGCATAAGGCACGCCTATTTTGCCGCATTCGATGACGTTGACTGTGTAGTTTCTGCATTTTTCGAAACTGTCAATATCTTCTTTGTTAATGTTCATTATGCTGGACATTTTTTCACTTCTGTGGTGTTTATCCGGCTGGGCATTTTGTGGTTTGAAAGCTTGTTTTGAGTTTAAGGGCTTATGATTTGTTGCAGTTTTCGCTTATATTCTTTAACCAATATGTATGCTCTTTCTTTTGTCTCTGCTTCGGCGTAAAATCGGTATATGGGTTCGGTTCCGCTTGGTCTTATGAGGATGGAGCTTTTATTTGGTAACCATAATTTTACGCCATCGATGGTTTCAGGATTCAAGTATTTGACATCTGCAACCAATTTTTTAAGGACCAAAGTTTTCTTTTCGTTTGGGCATTTTATTTTGCCTTTCTCAAGATAATAATGAGGCAATTCGCCCAGCAATTGAGACAGCTTTCTCTCAGTTTTCGCCATTATGTCCAAGATTAAAGCTGTTGTCATTGCACCGTCTCGTACTGGCTGATGGGGACCATAAAATACGCCTCCGTTTTCTTCTCCTCCCAATTTTGCCTTCAGTCTCTTCATAGTGTATGAGACGATGGTGCTTCCAACCTTTGTCCAGACTAGCTTGCCGCCATATTTTTCTGCGATGTCTTTGACTACTTGTGAAGAGCTTACAGGCGTGACAACCATTTCTCCGCTGTTTGCTTGTAGAAAATGTTTTTCTATCAGGGCAAAGGTGCGATCTCCCCATTGTATTTCTCCTTTTTCGTCTACGAAGATAGAGCGGTCTGCATCAGCATCGAAAGCAACGCCGAAATCCGCCCCAACGGTCTTCACCGTTGTTGCCAAGTCCTGTAGATTTTCTGGTCCAGGTTCTGACATTCTACTTGGGAATGTTCCATCGATGTCTGCGTTTATAGTGGTGACTCGGCAGCTTAGCTCTCTAAGCAAGTACGGTGTTACTAAGCCGCCTACGCCATTGGCAGCGTCCACCACAACGTGGTAATGTTTTTTCCTAATCGCAACAACATCAACATGCTTTTTCACAGCCTCTTTGTATTCATCCAAGACTCTGAGCAAGACGTACACATGTCCAACTCTACACCAGTCAACGCGGTTCGCCTTGTTTTCAAAGAATATGTTTTCGATTTCAACCTCTTGTTGCCTTGAAATTTCTACGCCGTCTTTTGCCATCACTTTTATTCCATTATATTGAGGTGGGTTGTGGGAGGCAGTAATCATGACGCCGCCGTCCATTTGGTGATTTTTAACTGCGTATTGGATGCTGGGCGTAGGTGCCATTCCAGCGTCATAGACGTTGCAGCCTGTTGAAACCAGTCCACTTGTGACCGCGTTTGCTAGCATAATATTGCTGACTCTGCTGTCATATCCTAGGAGAATTCTGCCTCGTTTGAAGAAGGTGCCGATGGCTTCTGCAATTCTTATTGCAAACTCTGGCGTTAATTCCTCGTTAACTACTGCGCGGATCCCGTTTGTTCCAAACAATCGTCTTGACTTTTCCATTTTCCATTCGTCTCAGGTTACATAACGCATCTAGGTGTGAGTATATTTTCGGAGATTTCTTTCGAGGGGCATATTTTGACATCGTGGGTGAGAGTGATGCTATCTCGAATCACTGTGTTGTCGCCTATTAAGCATCCTCTTCCGATTTTCACCTTTTTTCCGATAGTGACAAACTCGCCTATTATTGCTCCTTCAACGGACGTAAAATCTGAAATTGTAGTGTTTGGGAAAACGATGCAGTCTTTCATGCGAACTTCTTTCCCTATAAAAACGTTTTCTCCAAGAGACACGTTTGGACCTATAATCGATTTTTCTCCCACAGTCACACCTTCTCCAATAGCCACTGCTTCCTTGATTTCACCTTTCTTACCAATTCTCGCATCCACCAAATTATCGCTTGTTTCCATTCCTGCTTCAAGCCAAAGCCTGTTTGCTTTGATGTAGTCTATTGGCTTCCCAACATCAACCCACAAGCCTTTAATCTCGTGACCGAAAAGTTCTCCTTCTTCCGCAAGCTTTGGAAATATCTCCCGTTCTATGGAGCATCGTCTGCCCGCTGGGATGTAGTCAAATATGCATGGGTTAAAGACGTAAATGCCAGCGTTTGCCAAGTTGCTCGGCGCTTTTTTAGATGGTTTTTCTACAAACCTTGTGATGCGATTTTCCTTTGTTAGTTTCACTACCCCATAGCGGCTTGGGTTCTTGACTCTGCGGAGTGCTACGGTTGCTATACAGTCGTTGCTTTTGTGTTGTTCCATAATCTCTGAGTAATTAGCGTCGGTCAAGATGTCGCCATTTAGGACTAGGAAAGGCTTTTTTCTTCCCAGCAGCTTTTCAGCCTGTTTTACAGGGCCTCCGGTTCCTAAAGCCCTTTGCGAAGAACATGCGGTTTTAGGTTTTAGTGGCATGTCTCTGGAGTAATGAAGTCTTATTCCATATTTTGACTTACCGCAGACGTGCTCAAGGGCGTCGGCCATGAAGTTGACGGCAAGTATTGCTTCCTTTACGCCGTTTTCTGCTAGTCTTTTAAGCGTCAAATCAAGAAGTGGCTTGTTGGCTATTGGAAAGAGAAGTTTCGGTCTTGTGCAACTTAGGGGGCGTAGTCTTGTTCCGAATCCTCCCGCCAAGATTAAAGCTTTCAAAGTTTTCTTCGTTCTCCGAATAGGGATTTAGATTCTGTGATACTTGACTAAAAACTTTGTCGAAACACCGGACTCGTCAACATATCCAAAGCTCCCATCTTCAATCTTGTTCTTTCACGCTCGCAACTAACTTGGTCGTGCTGACTCAGTTATGAGTTTGCTGAATTTCTCAATAATTTCTTCTCCTTCTGGTCTTAGTTTTTCTGGAAGGTTTGGATCATCCTCTAAAACGCTTTCTTTATGCTGCCGCAGTCTAATTTTGATCCAAAAGAAGTCCTTTTTAAGGAAGGTATAGTTGAGCTCTTGTTCCATTGCCGTAAAGTCTACCGATGTCATGTAATAAGACGCTTGCTAGAACAATCTTCACGTTGGCTCCTTCTTTCTCACCGAGGATTACGCCTCTGGCGAGGTCACGCAGTATATGGTTCCAGTTGTGATGCATAAGTTCTCTAATGGAGAAATCGTGCTTCACGATGTTATATAATGCTTTCAATTCGGCAAACTTTGATAGGTAATCGTCAAGTCTCATTTTCTTCATCCACTTCTGTTGTGAAGTGAACTGGCAGATTAGGTTTTTTATTCCCATTCTATCGTTGCGGGTGGCTTGTGAGTAATATCGTAGACCACTCTGGTTACATCAGGTATCTCATTAGTTATTCTCGAAGAAATCTTTTCAAGAACTTCGTAGGGAATCTCTGCAAAACTAGCAGTCATTGCTTCTCTGCTTTCAACAATCCGCACTGCAACCATGTAGCCATACGCTCTAGAATCTCCTTTAACCCCCGTGCTTTTGGTATCTGTCAACACCGCAAAATACTGCCACAATTTATTCTTAAAACCAGTACTTTCAACCTCGTCAGTGACAATTCTGTCTGCCTTTCTAACAATATTCAACTTGTCCTCTGTAACCTCGCCTATTATTCTCACAGCTAGACCGGGTCCTGGAAAAGGCTGCCTCTTAACAATTCTATTGGGTAACCCCAACTTTTCGGCAACTTTCCGAACCTCATCTTTATACAATTCTCTTAATGGCTCAACAACAGCTTTGAACTCCATTTTCGCCGGCAACCCAGCAACATTGTGATGCGTCTTTATCTTGTCCGAAAACTTCCCAAATCCTGATTCGATTCTGTCTGGGTAAATTGTTCCTTGTACAAGATATTCTGCGCCAACTTTTCTTGCCTCTTCTTCAAAAACGCGAACAAACTCTTCACCGATAACCTTTCGTTTCTGCTCCGGGTCGATTACACCTCGAAGTTTCTGCAAAAATCTTTGTCTAGCATCGACGGCTATGAAGTTAATGTCAAATTTTTGGAATGTGTTCTCGACAAATTCTGGCTCGCTTTTCCGCATGAAACCGTGATCTACAAATACAGCTGTTAGGTTTTTTCCTATTGCCTTTGCGGCTAGGGCTGTCACTGTGCTAGAATCTATGCCGCCACTCAACGCTACTATTACTCTATCAGCACCTAACAATTTTTTTGTATCGTCTACTGCTTTTTCCACGAAATCTTCCATGGTCCAGTTTGGCTCGCATTGACACACTTCAAAAAGAAAGTTTTTCAGCATTTTGTCTCCATTTTCTGTGTGAACTACCTCTGGGTGCCACTGCAACCCGTAAACAATACCTTTTTTGTAGCGGAAGGCAGCGACCGGACAGTTTTCGGTGTGAGCTAATGCTTCATATTCATTTGTGAGACTATAGACGATGTCACTGTGGCTCATCCATACTTTCTCTCTGCTATTTAACCCTTTTAATACACCACCGGGCTTATCTATTGTCGCGCAGGCGATGCCGAATTCTCTTTTCTCTGCGGGCTTGACCAGTCCTCCCATGATGTGAACTATTAATTGATGCCCATAACATAACCCCAAGACAGGGAGGCTCAAATTGAGGATGTCATGGCTGATTTTTGGGGCTTTCGGTTCAAAAACGCTTTGCGGGCCTCCCGATAAAATAAGACCTTTAACGTTAACCTTCTTTTGCCAACTTTCTATTTCAGTTGGTGAGATATCGTGGGAAACTATTTCTGAGTAGACATTGTTTTCTCTTATTCGCCTTGCTATTAGGTGGCAGTATTGTCCGCCAAAATCTAAGACTAGAACTGTGTCTATTTTCATGTCGATTCCTATCTTGTGAGTAGTGAGAACGCCTTTGTTACTTTACTGTTGCGGTTTAGGCGAAAAGGTCTTCTTTAATCTCTTATTGTTGTAACTTCTACCGTTTCTATGGGCAGTGATTTTGGATGTGTCCTTGTCGCGGATGTTGCATGCTGTGGCAGCTAGGCTTGAAGATTTGAAGGTATTTCGTTTTGACCAGAACAAACTTCGATGTTGCCGCCGTGCGCTCAATGTTTGGCGATCTAGCGATACGTATTTAAGGTTATCATACCGATATGCACGAATGAACATAATGGTGATTTGAAGATGATTGAACTTTCTAGAAGTGGACTAACTAGAATACAAACAAGTGTACTCATTTCCATTCTTGCCATTACGACAGTAGGAGGGCTTCTCTACTACTCTGACAGATCACAGAAGATTGGATTGAAAGTTTTCTGTGCAGGTAGTTTGGCGCTTCCTTTTGAAGATATTAAAGTTGAATTCGAGGCAAACCATACGAACGTTGAAGTGCAATTAGAACCTAGTGGTAGTATCATCTGTGTGCAAAAGATCACAGAACTTGGTGAAGAGTGTGATGTGCTTGCATCTGCAGATTACACTCTGATACCAAATATGATGATGACTTCGGACTCAAACCACACAGGTTGGTACATAATATTTGCTGTTAATAGGATGACTATAGTCTATACTGACCAAAGTAGATATGCTGACGAGATAAACTCAACTAACTGGTACAACATTCTTCGAAGAAACGGTGTGAAATGGGGTTTTTCCAACCCCAATATGGACCCGTGTGGGTATAGATCGCTCATGGTCATACAGCTTGCAGAACTCGAATATGACGATGATCTGATTTTTGAGGATCTAATCGAGGCTAACTCGGATATTACAGTATCTGAAGCCGACGGGATATATACTATAGACACTAATATGTCAGATTTGAATCCCAACACCGCGAAGTTGATGATTAGAGAGAAGTCCATTGACCTGATTTCTTTTGTGCAGGAGGGCGGATTGGACTACGCTTTTGAGTACTCGAGTGTCGCGAGGCAGCATGGACTCAAATTTCTGGTATTGCCTGAATCCATTGATTTGAGCTCTGATTATCATAAGGGCATCTACAAGACCGTGAGGGTTCGGAAAACCACAAAAATTAGTACTGGAAAGCCAATTGTTTATGGGTTAACAATACCTAATAGTTCCTCCCATCCAACGCTTGCTGCAGAATTCGTCAAATATATCCTCAATGAATTCGGTCAAAGTGTCCTACACAATAACGCGCAACCACCTGTTGTGCCAGCGGTAACAAATGACATAGACAAAGTTCCTGAAAGCCTTAGACCATACATAGTGAGGCAATGAGATTATGCCCATCAAAG
>Ga0209978_10000549_pt1 | contig 14558 bp, 13 predicted proteins | sample BentaG_FD_182805 | JGI IMG/M metagenome (GOLD analysis project Ga0209978, IMG submission 182805) | Deep subsurface microbial communities from South Atlantic Ocean to uncover new lineages of life (NeLLi) - Benguela_00093 metaG (SPAdes)... | ecosystem: Environmental > Aquatic > Marine > Oceanic >...
TGACTTCATAAGACTTCATCTGTATCAACTCCTTTCCTCAATGGTTAGAGCTCCTTGATAGTCACCTCGTCAAAACCTCTCTTAGCGGCCTCTGGATTGCCCACCTCAGACATTAATGAATCGATCCTCACACATCCCGATACCTTGGCCGCAGCACCCGCAAGGACGGCTCCGATCCCCACTCCAACACCAGCCGCATCCGCTCCTCCTTCGGACCCGGAAAAATCGATCACCACCTTCGGGCAGATTCCCATCGCATCGACGCAGGCAATCTTTTTCAGGGGCTTCTTGTCCGGGATGAATTTAAGGATTTCTTCCGGACTGCGGGAAGTGTTTACGATGAGACATCCGTCGCCTTTCATTCCCTGCAAGACATTGACACCCTTGACCAAGGTGGGTTCCACCAATACAACAATTTCGGGGTTGTAATTCTCGTACAGGTATTTTTCCTCAATTTCAGAGTCGCTGATCCTGGCATATTTCCTAACTGGGACATTAACCCGATCCGGTAAATCCACATAATTATCAAAAGCCTGGATGAACTTTCCTTCTTTGGCCGCAGCAGCTGCCAGACATTGCGCCACATCTCGCGCTTCCTTATCCTGGACAACCCCCGATGCCCAGACGGTTATTTCTTGAACCTTTCCCATCTGACAATCCTCCCTTCAGAAGATAATTGTTTTTTAGATGAATGAACGATACAAGTTCTCAACCCTTCTCCCACCTCCTTCCTCTTGATCCATGGCTTTGGGCCTTCATGCTAAAAGACATCTGCTCCTCCGTGTTCCCTCAACCAACTGTTTGACCCACATTGATCCGCTTTTTTACCTCCTCCAATGCCTCTTGGAAATCCTGCATATCAATTCGCGGAACTTCGCCAACCTGAGCGGATCTGTCACCAGAGGGAAAATGCTTCTGCATAGCTGCCAACCGCGCTCTCCTGCAAACACTCTCGATGTCCGATCCCACAAATCCTTGGCTCATCCTTGCCAGCTTCTTCAAATCGCGTGTTTCGATTCCCAAGTCTTTGGCATGGATTCCAAATATCTCGAGTCGTTCCTTTTCGTCAGGTGCGTCAAATCTTACGACGGAGTCAAAACGGCCTGATCTGATCAAGGCGGGATCCACCAAGTCCATCCGGTTGGTTGTGGCAATTATTATCAAGTCTTTGAAATCCTTTGCTTTATCGATTTCTCTCAAGAGTTGATTGACGATTCTTTGCGATACGCCCGAATCGATGGTTGCCCTTCTAATCGGAGCGATTGAATCGACCTCGTCAAGCAATAAAATACACGGAGCGACCTGTTTCGCCCTTCGAAAAACATCCTCCAGTTCCTTCTCAGACTCCCCAACCCAACGGGAGAATAGCGCCGAACTGTAGATGCTAATGATGGGTAACTCCAATTCACCGGCAATCGCTCTGGCCAGGAGCGTCTTTCCTGTTCCAGGACCGCCGACAAAAAAGAATCCTCTTGGCAACAAACCGTTGATATCTTTTCCGTTGACCGACGGTTTCAAGCAAAGATCGATGAGAGAAATCAGGTTTTTCTTAACCTTCCTGAGCCCCCCCACATCGGCCAATCTAATCCCGGGCCTTTCAGGCAGGAACTCTCTCAGAGCACTGGGCTCTGTCTCTCTATAGGCAGTCAAGAAATCCTGATTCTTGACATGCAGTTCCAGCTGATCTGCTTTTGAAGGGTCTTCGCCACGGCTGCGCATTTGGGAAAGGATTCGACGGAGGGCCACCATGCCCGCCTCTTTAACGAGGGCCGCAAGATCTGCCCCCACGAAACCGTGGGTGAGTTCGGCCAATTTTACGAGGTCCACATCGGCATGGAGGGACATCGGCCGCGTATGGATTCTCAGGATCTCCAACCGTGCAAGCCTGTTCGGCGGATTGATCATAATCTCGCGATCGAAACGCCCGGGCCTTCTCAATGCTGGCTCCAGCAGGTTCGGAGCGTTAGTCGCCCCGATCACTACAACCTTGCCTCGGGTCACCAAGCCATCCATGAGAACCAATAACTGAGCCACGACACGTTTTTCAACGTTTCCAATAGCCTCTGTCCGCTTGGGCACAATGGCATCGATTTCATCAATAAAGATGATACTCGGCGCGTTTGCATTGGCCTCCTTAAAAAACTGCCTCAGCCTGGCTTCGCTTTCCCCGTAAAACTTGTGCATAATTTCCGGACCGTTCACATGAATAAAGTGGGCTTTTACCTCACTGGCAATTGCCCTGGCCATCAGTGTTTTGCCCGTACCAGAGGGGCCGACGAGCAGAAGGCCTTTCGGAGCTTCCATCCCCAGTTTCTTAAAAAGTTCTGGGTATTTGATCGGGAATTCAATGACTTCCCTGACTTTTTGAAGCTCTGCATCCAAGCCACCAATATCCTCATATGAAACCCTGGAGGCCCTTTCCCCAGAGATGTCTGGCTGTTTCACCTTGACCAGGGTGTTAGGATTGATTACAACCGCCCCTTGCGGGACTGTCCCCTCGACCGCAAAGTATTCACGGCCGAAACCAAAGATGCGAACTTCCAATTTGTCCCCCACAGTCACAGGCATTCCAGCCAGTATCGTTGCCAGTTGCTGGGACTCATCTTCCTGTGGAAGGGGTCTGGTAATGTCAATGGGAGAAATAAGCAGGGTTTCCGCCGGATGATGGTCCGTTTTTCTGATCTCAATGAAATCGTCCAGGCCAACACCGGCGTTTTCCCGTGTAGTTCCGTCTATCTGAATTATTTTCCTATCCGGGTGGGATTCGGCTATGGGCATTACTTTGGCCACGGTTTTGTTTGAACCAATGATCTCAACGATGTCACTGACCGCAAGACCGAGCTCTGCCATATCCTCCGACCGGATCCTCGCAAGCCCCTTCCCCACATCATCGACCAGGGCTTCGTGGACAACCAGGGTTTTTCCTTTAGGTATGGACTTTGGTTTCGTCTCGTCTGTCATCTTCGGCACTAAGCCAGAATGAGAAGGCAGCCGACCAATTTCGGGAGAACCGGATCAGCTTGTTCGGTCTGCCCTGAGAGTTTCTCGTTCTATGTTTCTTAGATGGCTCGACATGGCCTTCTTAGCAAGGGTTGGGTCCCCCTTTTCTATTGCCAAGAGAATTTCTGCATGCCCCTCGACCGATTTTTGAGGCCGATCGCCTTCCTGGAGGAACTCTTCCCTCGTTTGGTTAATCAGTTCTGCCAATGTGTTATAGAGTTTCAGAAGAACCTGACTTTTGGCCATCTTTGCTAAGAAGAGATGGAACGAATAATCTATTTTGGTAACGAGCCCCGGGTTTCCCAATTTTTTTCTCTGATGGCCCAGAATTCTTTTCAGTTCTGAAACTTCATCGGCTGTTGCCCTTTCCGCGGCGAGGTAAGCGAGATGCGGTTCGAACATCTTTCGCACTGCAAAGATTTCCATCAGGCTTTCCCTGCCTCCAACTACAGCCGTTGCCAGGGGTGTTACCAAATTTTCCACAGAACCCGTTTCCACATAGGTTCCATCGCCCACATGTGTTTTTACCAGTCCGGCTGCCTCCAGGACTCGGATTGCCTCGCGCACCGAAGCCCTGGAAACCTTAAAGGCCTGTGCTAAATCCCTTTCGGGAGGTAACTTGTCTCCAACCTTGAGCCTTCCCTTTCTGATTAGCCGGCGGATTTGTCTAACAATATCTTCAAATATCTTTTCTTTTTTAACTTCTTGTAGTAAACGGTACATAGCCAAGCCTTAATATATAGGGTTCGAAAAGAAATCGGAATAAAGGTTAGGCTGTCAGACCAATTATCTTCCTTTTTTTATTTTTTGTCAAGCTATTTTTTAGTGGAGTTTCCTGACTTTTATTGGCGGTATTTTTGTAACCTGTTGATTATACAGAAACTCAGGGGCTTTGCCCCAGCTGGAATATTGCAATAATGGAATGGTGGGTATCCGAAGCAGAAAGAACAGGGAGTATAATGACAAATGACAAAGCCCAAAGTCCAAATATCTGTCCAATGTCAAATGACAAATAGAAACCTCTAAAAAGGTCGCTCCTCGCTGCACACAGCTTTGGTTTCCATTTTCAGAACTGTCAAGTATTCAACGAATTTCAAAGTTTTGAGATTTAAGCATTGGGATTTCATTTGGCATTTGGATTTTGGTATTTGAGATTGATAGTTCCGAGTTAACGACTTCTCCAGCACATTTCGCTCAAGGACAACGGTGTTCCCTTAAAACTCCGGAAACTCCAGATTTTTTACACTTGGTTCCCGAGCCAAGGGGATTGGGGGTAAATGGCGAGGTTGTTTTGCTGAATATGTGGTGGTACCACAGAAAGGGTGTGGTCTATTTCCGATAGTGTATCTGCCGAATATATCCTCGTTTTTGCCAATTGGTTAATGCGACGGATATTGTCATCAATTTTCATTTGATTGGGGAAGATGTCCTGATTTCCCTTCAATTAAACGTCAAGATCGGGCCAGGGGACAAGCTCCTTTTCAGACTGTCGGGCTCAGCCACAAAGAGATGATGCCGTAGAGTATAATAGGCGCCGCCGCTAGCATCAGTCCGAAATACTTGCGAATACGGTGTGGGGCCATTTTCACGTGAAGAACCACGCCCAACTGTGAACCCACCGTGGACCCAGCGAGAGTGAGTACTGCGACACCCAAGTGAACGTCGCCTGCCCACGCCCTGAAGGCAGTGCCGTAGGCTGCGATAAATACCATTTGTAGAAGGCTTGTACCCACCGCCACTCGGGTAGGAACCCCCAGCACATAAATCAATGCCGGTATGAGCAGTACGCCTCCCCCCAATCCTAAAACCGCGGAAAGGAAGCCAATTCCCAGTGACAAGTGGGTCACGACGAAGAGCGAAATCGGCTGGTCCCCTGCCCCATAAAATCGCACCACCGGCCCGATGCGAAGTCGAGCCCCCCTCCAAGGACCGCCCGTCACCCTCAATCCGAGTGAGGCCCGGAGCGCCTCCTTGTAAATCAGCGCTGCCATCACCAGCAGAAGCACCAAATACGCCAGACGGACTACGAGCTCGACCACAGGTACCATGCGGCCGAATATAACATATTGCCCAAAGCCCTCGAGCGAATCCACTGTCTGGCTACCTAATGGAACGCCGCCCAGTGCCCCTCCCATTACTATGAGCGATAGCTTCACATCTACATTGCCAAGCTTCAAGTGTCGCCGCACTGCGGCAGTGGCCGTGCCGATCATTTGACATAAGCTCGTCCCAACAGCCAATGGGGCTGGCATCTGAAACAGAATGTTTAGTCCCGGCGTCAGCAGGAATCCTCCGCCCATTCCAAAAAGCCCCGATAAGAAACCCACGAGAAGGCCAAATAGCGCCACCCCCACAGCTTCCCCGAAGGTTATCTCGAAGCCTGTCACGCACTTCACCTCGTTATTTTCTACGGAAAGGTTTGAATCTCAGATCTAATAGTTATGGGGTTTGGTTGGCCTCATCCCGATCGCGATCTTGTCCGTTCCGGCGGCCCCATTTTCCCAGCCGCGAAAACAAGGCTTCCACCGCTAGTCCCCATAGAAGGGTACAACAAGGCAGGTCGCTATAAAAAGGACCTTAGCTCGAGAACTCTGATGGCATTTCATCTTCCCCTCAAATGACCCGGCTCCGTCACAGCACCACCACATCCCGCGCTTTCTGGCTCACCTTGAGACCAAATGTCCAATTCCTATAGTCCCCGATTGCGGTAACACGATAAATTATCGTATGTTGTTTCGCCCGGGACTTCAGTGGGAAGGAAGATTAAGTGTCGAAATAAGCTACGCCATGTGTATTGCACCAAGCAAGATCTCACAACCCTATGCACATCCCGCCAAGAATTACGATGTAGATTCAGACCTATGACTCATGGGCCATACCGAGCTACCGTCTCAGGAGTGACGCATCTTCGCTATGGTCGACTTAAGTTTTCAAAGTGCACCCATGGCTCTGATCACAATGGGGTTTACCGCCTTGCCGGCTCCTCCGATCCACGGCTTCTTGCACCCGCACGTTGACAGGAATGTATGATTAGAATTCGATAACTGTAAGACGATAGCAGGATGAAAATTGAATAGTCAAGCGAAATATCGGATTGTTTCTGAACCATCTCTGAAATGGATAGTCCGGCAATATAGAGGATGGTTTCTTGGAATGAGATGAACGGAAAAAATTTCGGGGATATTTCATGAGACTAATTCCATGGAAATGGGATAATATCGGGAGTTTCTTACCCACCTCCTTCTTCCGCTTTGAAGAAATCGAACTCTTTTCCCAATTTTAGAGGATCCTTAAATGTCCCATCCCCATTTCCCAAGAGCACATAGTTTGAGGGGCCTCCCGCCAAAGCGGTCCTATAGATGATGTCATGATCCCCATCCGAATTGTAGTCGAATACTTTGATGTCGGAGATGATGCCCGAACTTACAATCTTTTTCGGTTCGCCGTACTTTATGCTGCCATCGGGGTTTTTGCCCTCGCTCAGGACAACGTAAATACCCGGTTCCAAATATAAGCTCCTTAGTTGAACGATATCTGGAAGCCCGTCATTGTTGATATCTACGGATTTGCTTGCGCACCCTAAGAAGAGACCCACGCATACGATTCCAATCATCCCTATCTGAATGTACTTTCCCCTCATATGCACAACGTATCCCCCTTACCCCGCCATTTTGGCATCAACCCTCCGATGAGGAACATCGAATCGGACGAGTCCCCATTGATTCTGGAGTTTCCTGACTTTTATGAGGATTATTTTTCTAACTTGTTAATTATAGTACAAATTATGTTTTTCGTAAGCGAATACCATTATCCCTTCGCTTCCATACCTTCGAAGTGACCCTTTCGGGGTTCGCAGGCGGGGAATACTTACCCCTTCCAGCCTCTAAAGGGCTGGCCTTCCCCTTCCTGCTCACCCTCGATGGGTACCCCACTTCTCCAGTAAATTTCGCTCACGGACAACGGTATTCCCTTGAAACTCAGGAAGCTCCAGCATTGATTCTATCGATTTAAGGTGAATCATAGCTCTTTTTTCCCCCTTTGTCACCCTATTATGCATTTGGGATTTACTCCGGGTGAGGTAACGCTTCATGAGATTTTCTTTTTGTACGGGCTGAAAAAATGACAGTCAAATCGATTTTTTTCTTGTAAAAAGGAATTTTTTTATATACTATGGGGCAACTTGGGAATTCCCTTAGGGGAGAGTTGGAAAAGAAAGGAGGTGAGACGCTCAATTTTTCTCAAAAAAGAAAGGAGGAAATAGCATATGGAAGCAGAAGAGTTTGATTATGGATTCAAATTTTTTCCCAAGAAGATGTCCAAGGAGAGGAAGAGGAAGTTCGTCTATTTTTTGATCTATTTCACCATCCTCGTTTGGGCAGAGGTGTGGCCGATCTTTCTCATTGGAAACAGGGTGAAGCCTTACATACTCGGGCTTCCCTTTTCCATGTTCTGGACGGCCGCAGTGGTGATGGCTGGTTTCGTGGGAATGCTCTTTCTCTACAACTTCGACGTGAAAGGGGGTGAGTGAAGATGTGGGTTACCATACTTATTACCATGCTTGTATATCTCGCAGTAGCTGCGTTTATCGGGATATGGGCGGGCCGCGGCCGGGTACTGGACGTGGTCGATTACGTCGCGGGCAGCAGGACATTGGGACTTCTGGTCATGTACTTCATCATGGGGGCCACCATCTTCAGCGCCTTCGCCTTCCTGGGAGGCCCCGGTTGGGCATATAAAAAGGGGGCTGCGGCCTTCTATATTCTGGCCTACTGCGGCTTTGGGTTGGCACCATGGTACGTCTTCGGGCCCAGGGCGGCCAGATTGGGGAGGAAATATGGATACGTGACCCAGGCGGAGCTCTTCTCCGATCGATATCAGAGCAAGACCCTGTCGGGGATCATGGCCTGGATCAGCCTCGCTGCCTTCGTCCCATACCTGACGTTGCAGATGAAAGGGGCCGGGTTTATGTTCGATACCCTCACCCAGGGTCATGTGCCCTTTTGGGCAGGGGCGCTGATCGCTTACGGCGTGGTGGTACTCTATGTGTATATGAGCGGCCTGATGGGCGTCGGATGGACCAATGTCTTCCAGGGGATATTCATGCTCGTCCTTGCGTGGATCTTCGGGATCATGCTCCCGTTCAAGCTGTACGGGGGGCTCATGCCCATGTTCGAGAAGATCTTGGCCGCGAGTCCAGGCCACCTCACCATACCGGGCCCAAAGGGGGTGATGCCATGGGGGGCGTATTCCACGGCGGTCCTCATCTCCGTCATAGGATTTTCCATGTGGCCGCATCTCTACATGAAGGCCTATACCGCGAGGGATGAGCCTACCCTGAAGTTAACGATAGCCATCTATCCCACCTTTGCCATCTTCATGGTTCCGGTACTTCTGATTGGATTCGCTGGAGTGGTTTATGCACCCAATCTGGCAGACGCTAATTCGGTACTGCCCCATATGATAACGGCCTTAAAATTTTCGCCCATCATTGTGGGGCTTTTCGGCGCGGGTGCTCTGGCGGCGAGCATGTCCTCGGGAGATGCCATCACCCATGCTGCTGCCTCGGTGATGGTCCAGGACTTCTGGAAGTTGTTCTTTCCCAAGGCCACCGATAAAGCCTTGACCACTACCATGAGGGTCCATGTTATCGTTATCGCCGCAATCTCTTACTATTTCGCCGTATTTGCAAAGGTTGGCCTAATCCCGCTGCTGCTGGGGGCCTACGGAGCGGTGGTCCAGTTCTTCCCATTGGCATTGGGCATGCACTTCTGGCCCAGGGCCAATAAGCAGGCCGCGCTAGCCGGGTTGATCGTTGGTGGCCTCATTACCCTGTTCGGCACCCTGGGTACAGTGCCCCTCCTCGGTATCCCCTTCGGGAAGCTCTGGAATTTCCACCCGGGGATCACGGGGCTCATCTGTAACTTGATCGTCTTCATCGGGATCTCGCTCCTGACGAAGCCCATGGCCCCGGACCACGTGAAACGGTTTATCGAGGAATAGCCTTTTGCCGTTCTCATATTGAGCCGATGGATGATTGGTGGCGAATGAGTTGGCTCGCCACCGATCATCCCTTTTTTACGTAAAAAGGAGGGTTGAGAAAAGTGGCCATCGATTTTAAAGGGGAGATTGCTTCACTGAAGGATGAGATGATTCAGATGAGGAGGGATTTCCACCGAAGACCCGAACCCGGTTTCCAGGAGGTTGAGACCTCAAAGGTTGTGGCGAAAAGGTTGGAGGAATATGGCCTCGAGGTAAGAACGGGGATTGCCAAAACGGGTGTGGTGGGCGTGCTCCGGGGGAGCAGGGAGGGAAGGACCATCATTGTCCGAGCGGATATGGACGCCCTAACGGTAAAGGAGCAGACGGGGTTGGAGTTCGCCTCCGAGAATGAGGGGGTGATGCATGCATGCGGTCATGATGGGCATATGACCATTGGGCTCACCACCGCAAGGATTCTTTCGGAACACCGGGATGAGATCAAGGGAAATGTGAAGTTCGTCTTTCAACCGGCGGAGGAGGGGCCGGGGGGCGCCAAGCCCATGATCGAGGAGGGGGTGATGGAGGATCCCAAGGTGGATGCTGCCATTGGCCTCCATTTGTGGAACTACCTTCCCATCGGAAAAGTTACGGTGAGGTCCGGGCCCGTATTTGCCAGCATGGATTCGATGAAGATCAAGATCAAGGGGAAGGGAGGCCATGGCGCCATTCCCCACGAGGCGGTGGATTCCATCGTGGTCAGCAGTCAGGTCGTGACCGCCCTACAGACCATTGTAAGCAGGGAGATTGCCCCCCTCGCACCTTCTGTGGTGACCATCGGGACGATAAAGGGGGGCTACGGTTTCAACATCATAGCCGATGTCGTCGAGATGGATGGTACGGCACGGGCCCTGGACGTCGAGTTGCAGAAGAAACTTCCGGAACGCATTGAAAGGATCATCAAGGGGGTGACATCGGGGATGAGGGCGGACTATGAGTTCGACTATACCTTCCATTACCCGGTGACCATCAACGATGAGGCGATGACCCAATTGATCGAGGAGGTTTCAGCCACGGTAGTTGGCCAGGAGAATGTTGTAGTATTCGAAGGGACTATGGGTGGGGAGGATATGGCCTTTTACCTGCGAGAGGTTCCGGGTTGCTATTTTTGCGTGGGCTCTTCCAATAAGGAGAAGGGGCTGGATCAACCACACCACAGTCCTCAATTCGATTTCGACGAAGACGCCATGCCCATCGGGGTGGAGATCTTTGCACGGGCGGCCATGAAGTACCTGGAATCCGGCTAGCCCCGAGGGAGGTGTCTATTCTTTGATGATTTCGTAAAAAGTCTAAATCAGACGGCAAAGAAAAAAGATCCAGATGCAAGGCGCGCAAATCCTGAGGAGGCGTACATAGAAGTACGCTGCAGTGACGAAGGATGAAGCGGAACGCAGCCCTTCGGCTTTGCTCAGGGCCGTGAGCATGTCGAACGGCAGATGGACTTTTTACGAAGCCGTCATTCTTTCATCGGCACCCAAACGAGACAAACCCCTCGAAAGGTTGGGATTATTTTACTTTTCCACGCCCTTTCGAAACGGATAAATGTCGTCATATCTGATAGATGGGCGCTATTTCAAATGGGACGCTTATCCGGGATTTGCCGGAAGAGGGACCGGGAGAATTGGAGATGTTATCGGGGTCTTCCAGTCAGCATAGGCCATTGGATTTAGTGAGGCAAAGGGTTGTTCTTTTCGATGGGGCTCTAGGGACCATGCTGATGGCCCGGGGACTTTCCAGCGGCGAAGCGCCTGAGAAGTGGAACGTGGCGAGACCAGAGGTGGTAAAGGAGATTCACCGGGCTTATTTCACAGCGGGTTCTGATGTCGTCCAAACCAACACCTTTGGCGGGAATCGCTTCAAGCTCCGCGATAAGCAGTTGGAGGGTGATCTGGTGAGGATTAACCAGACGGCGGTCAAGTTGGCCAAGGAAGTCTGCCCTCCTGGAAAATTCGTAGCCGGAGATGTCGGGCCATCGGGGAAACTTATGGCTCCACTTGGCCCTTATGGTGTGAGGGACATTGAGGCCGTTTTCGCGGAGCAAGGGCAAATCCTCGTCGACGCGGGTGTTGATCTCATCAGTATCGAAACCATGTTCAGCCTTGAGGAGACGATGGCCGCCCTGAGGGGAATACGAGGAGTCACCAATTTACCCATTTTCGTTTCCATGACCTTTGATCTGAAACCCAAAGGGTTTTTTACCCTCATGGGGGAGACTCCGAAGGCCTGTATAAAGACCCTTGAGGAGAACGGTGCCGATGTATTGGGATCCAATTGCCAGCTTGGATCAAGGGAAATGGTGGATTTGATCAAGGAGATGAGAAATTGGACGACAATCCCTCTTATTGCACAACCGAATGCTGGTTCACCTGTTATGAAGGGAGGGGTGACTGTCTATGAACAGCCCCCTGAGGAATTCGCCGAGGATATCCTGAGGATCGTTGAAGCAGGGGCCGATGTCATCGGTGGTTGCTGTGGGACTACCCCCCGTTTTGTCCAAGAAGCTAGACAACGCCTACTCGATCGAAGATAACCGACCGCTCCAATAGAAACCTTTGAGGTTAAATTGGCATAGAAATTGCTCCCCACGTGGATGGTTCAACCATGCTCGCGAGGCTTCGATGGGAAGAAAAAAGACCGACGTAAATCTGGATCTTATCGACCTCTATTCAGGCCTGTTGAACGAGATCTGGGGAAAGGTCTCGGAGTTGATTGGGGAGGGCTTATTGGCATTCTTGATCCTGTTGACCATAGACCGCATGTCGGACAAGTTTTCCATCTTGAGGGGTATTCGGGTATCGGAGGCCGGAATTTCCCTGGAAACCATGAGAAATCAATGCCGGGATACTTCCCCGGAGGATATCCACCGGGCCTTCCAAGGGTTCATAAAGAGCCTATTCAATGTGTTCACAGCGATCACCGAAAATGTCATCAACCGCGAGTTGTTTTCCGCGGTTCTCCCTAAACTGCGGGAGGCGGAGAAGATGATTTCCCGTTAAAGGGGGAGGTTACGTGCGGATCATCTTCAAAAATCTGAGAATTCTCTGGTCAATTATCAATGCCATTAATGCCAACGGGGAGTTGGCGAATGTTATTGAGGCGGCGGGATCTAAGCTCTCCCAGTTATTCGATATTGTTGCTTTTTCCATCCTATTGAAGAAGGACTTAGACCTCTACATCTATTGCGACGAGTCAAGCAGCCAACTTTTTGTCGACGAGGTGGCTCGAAATACGATCAAAACCCTTACCTTTCTTACCGGAGAACGGCTAACCCCCGAGCAGATTCGAACCCACATAGAGAGGAGGCGCTTTGAGTCTCGCTGGATAGGACCCTCGGATGGGAGGCTGAAATCCCATATAAGCCTTCCTTTGATCAATGAGGGAAAGGTATTGGGATGTACCTCGTTAAATAGCGACCACACAAACGCCTTCGATGCCCAAGCCCTTCAATTCTTCTCCCTGATCACATACCAAATAGCTTCATCCATGAAGCACTCCCAAGTTATTAGCTCGATGAAGGATATGGCCATTTACGATACACTGACCCAACTGTACAATCGGAGTTACCTCAGTCAAGTTCTTGAGGTCGAATTCAAAAATTCCCTCCTCAAGAAAGGACCCCTGTCCGTCATCATGGTTGATATCGACCACTTTAAGGCCGTTAACGACCGATATGGACATGACGAGGGCGACAGAGCTCTTATCCATATTGCCTCGCTCTTGAAGGGATCGCTTCGCAAACACGATATTGTTGCCAGATTTGGCGGAGAGGAATTCTTGATTGTCCTTCCCAAGGCGATGATGAAGGACGCAGTGGTCATCGCCGAGCGAATTCGCAGGTCTGTAGAAACGACCCCCCTTTCCGGCAGCAAAGAAAAGGTCCATCTCACCGTTAGCCTCGGCATTGCAGCGATTCCGGTTATTTGGCCCGAGTCGAAGGAGGAGTTAATCAAATTTGCGGACATGGCCCTGTACGAGGCTAAGGAGAAGGGGCGCAATAGGGTCTGCTTCTACGTTCCCACGAAACATCCCCCCGCAAAGGGAATATTGTCGAAGTAACCTTGACGGCTTCGTAAAAAGTCCATCTGCCATTCGACAAGCTCTTGGCCATGAGCAAAGCCGAAGGGCGGCGTTGCGCTTCATCTTTAGTCACTGCGGCGTACTGGTAAGTACGCCTCATTTCTAAAGATTCGCGCTCCTTGCATCTGGAGCTTTTTACTGTGCCGTCTGATTTATGACTTTTTACGAGACCATCAACCTTCATAGAGAATATATTCTCCGACGTGGTCCTGAGCCAACCATCAAATCCCCTGGAGTGAACATATAAGAATTTTCGGCGCGTGCGGGTTCAAATACCTGGACGATTCAAAGAGTTCTTCCGGCGGACACAAGGGGATCAGGGAACAGACATCCGGTTAATGATGAAAGGATCCAGGAAGGGGTTATCCAGGCCCTTTTCTCCCCTCAGGATAGCTGGTTCGCCTTAGAGATGCTCAAAACAAGAAGATGGGAACGTAAGGTTTAAACGATTTCCAGTCTTTTGGTGTCTTAAGGATAGTTATGACATCGGATTTCGAGCTTCTGGATCGGTTTAAAGACGGAGATCAAGGTGCCCTTGAGGAGATTGTATCGAAATATCAAAAACCCATCTTCTTCTTTATCCTTCGGATGGTTTGGGATGAGACGGATGCAGCAGACTTATCGCAAAAGACCTTTGTCAATGCCTTCCGGAATATCCACAGTTTCGATCGCCGATCCAATTTTAGAACATGGCTTTATCGAATTGCCATTAACGTGTGTAAAAACCATTTTAGGGATGACCCAAGGCGGAGGGAAGTTAATATCGAGGGGATGGTTTTCGTCGATCAAATGAATCCATTGGACCATACCATATCGGAAGAGGAGAGAATGGGCTTATCCTTGGCCTTGAACGAGCTTCCGGAAAAACAGAGGCATACGGTCATCCTCAAGGTGTATCAAGGTTTAAAATATAGGGAGATCGCCGAAATCACCGGATGCTCGGAAGGGACGGCGAAGGCAAATTTTCACTTTGGAGTCAAAAAATTGAGGGAGATCCTCAGAGGTTGAGGGGTGGGGAATTATGGATTGCCGGGAAGTTCAGGATCAATTGATTGAATTCTATGAGGATCAACTCGGCCGAAGAGACGCCGAGCAGATCAGAGGTCACCTGGGGATGTGTCCTGGCTGCAGAGAGGAACTGAGGGCGATTGAGAAAGTCATCGGTGGGTTGAAATCCCAACGGCTTCCCGATCCGGGGGAGGCCTTCTGGAGGGATTTCCCCAAAAGGGTGAGAAAGGCCTTTTACGAGGGAGATAGGCCCATTCGAGTCCCAATCCTTCTGAGGGTATGGGAGGGGATTTATGGAAGCAACAAGTGGCTCCCCTTGTCCAGACCGGTTGGTGTAGCGGCATCGATCGCCGCAATTTTCCTGGTCATCGCTGGGTTGCTCTTTTTCAAGGCAGGGTGGTTTTGGACGGGATCGAGGGGGATAGGAGAGGAAACTT
>Ga0209978_10000552_pt1 | contig 14497 bp, 14 predicted proteins | sample BentaG_FD_182805 | JGI IMG/M metagenome (GOLD analysis project Ga0209978, IMG submission 182805) | Deep subsurface microbial communities from South Atlantic Ocean to uncover new lineages of life (NeLLi) - Benguela_00093 metaG (SPAdes)... | ecosystem: Environmental > Aquatic > Marine > Oceanic >...
TTTATATTCACACTGGCACCTACACTGAAGATGTGATCTTCAACATCTCTGGCACAGCAGGCGCTTATATCACTTTCTCTGCGGCGCCAGGGGAAAAAGTCACTGCCAAGGGACTGGAGTTTGCTCGATCTACGGCCTACCTAAAACTCTCTAAACTAACTGTACAGGGCTTCTCCGTATGGGGCGTTTTCCTGCGCGGCAGTAATCATCATATTTCACTGAGCGGTTTGACCATAATCGGAGGTGAGGCAGGTGTGCGCATCACCTGGGGATACTCTGGCCAGCCGCCTGAGGACGGCCCTGTCTCTGATGTGATTCTTAAGAATAGCTTCATCCAGGGATCAATCTACACAGCTGTGGACTGCACCCCAGGCCCCTGCGATCGGTCGATTTTCCGCAACCTCGAGATTACAGGCGCCGGAGGAGGCCAGGAGTCCTGGGGTGCTGATGGCCTTGCTGTGGAGCGCGGAAAAGACATCCTCGTGGAGGATTGTTATATTCATGACAATGGTGGTGACGGTATCGACTTGAACTCACGCGATTTCAAAGGCAATGTCTCTGGGGTCGTGGTAAGGCGAAATATAGTCGTCCGCAACCATAGGACTGGTATCAAACTCTGGGCTGGCGGACGAATAGAAAATAACATCCTGTGGGGTCAGGGCCATACCCCTGTAAGCATTGGCGCCTATCCCAGTACTTATGAGGTCGTCAACAACACGATCGCCTATAACATGTGGGACGAGGATTTCAGTGTCCGCAATTACGCCTTTGTTGCGGCCTATCCTGATGGTGGAACTTCCTCCAAGGTTGATCTAACCCTGCTCAACAACATCTTTGCTTTCAATTCAGGTGACGCCCTGGGCGGACCCACCGGACTCTACTTGGGTGAAGGTGTCAACCTTGTGAGCGAGGGCCACAATCTATTCTGGAGTCGAGAAGACGGAGAGATTCAGGCTGAATTCGTGAAAGGAGACCCCTGGTTTTCCAGAACAGAAATCGCGGACGGCACCTGGGCAGCAGCTACCGGGCAAGGTACAGGTGAAACAACAGCAGATCCTCTCTTCGTCGCCGGCTGGCAGAATGTAAACCTTCATCTCAAAGCGAACAGTCCCGCCATTGATGCAGGAACCTCAGAGAATGCTCCTTCAGTTGACTGCGAAGGTAGGCAAAGACCGGCAGGTCACGGCTATGATATAGGGGCCTATGAATACGGAGCCTCCCCAAAAGGGCCTGAAATAGAATTAAATAAGACCTCTCTTCGATTTACTGGAGAAGAAGGAAAGGATAACCCTGCTCCTAATTATTTTAAGGTAAGAAATTCAGGAAGCAAGAAACTTACGTATAAAACTCGGTCAAACAAAAAGTGGATAAAGCTTAAGCCCAAAAAGGGCAGTTCTAAAGGCGAACGGGATAAAATAGAGGTTACAGTTGATATTTCTTCCTTAAAAGCAGGAAAATACCGTGGGACGATAAAAGTCAAATCGAAAAAAGCTTGTAATAGCCCCCAGAAAGTCGGAGTAAATTTAACTATCAAAAAACCAGAACAACTTTTTCTTAAAAGAAGTAAGAAAAGCCTCTTAGCTTCCAGCCTTTATCCTTAAACATTAAACTATTCTTCAGTTTTGAGATTTGAGTTTTGCGTTTTGAGTTTTATGTTTTGACTTTACTTGATGACAGCACCGTCCCAGCAATAAGTGCATAATTTTTCTTTAGGGAGGCCGATTGCTTTGACCAGGTCTTCCAGATTTTGGTATTTCAAGGTCGTCAATTTCAATCTTTCCCTAATTTTCCCAATCATTGCCTCGTATTTTTCTGTTCCTGCCAATGAAAATTCATCTAAATCTTCGCGGTCTTCTGCTTCTAACTCTTTTATTGCTTTTCTGGCAGCGAGATCCAGTTCCGACTTAGATCTCGAGAAATTCAGGAATCTGCATCCCTGAGTTAAAGGGGGACATGCGGGACGCATATGCACTTCCAAGGCTCCGAAATCGTAGAGTCTCTGTATCGTATCCTTCAGTTGTGTGCCTCTAACAATTGAATCTTCGCAGAATAGCAATTTTTTGCCTTCAATAAGATCCCTGATAGGAATGAGCTTCATTTTTGCCACAAGGTCTCTTACAGCCTGGTCTTGGGGCATAAAGCTCCGCGGCCAGGTAGGGGTGTATTTAACAAATGGTCTTTTAAATGGAATACCTGCTTCGCCGGCATATCCTAAGCCATGGGCTGTACCTGAATCAGGTATTCCTGCTACCATATCAATTTTGACTGAGTCGTTTCTTGCCAGTGCAGCTCCGCACCTGTTTCTCACACTTTCAACGTTTATATCTTCATAGTTTGAAGCAGGATAGCCATAATAAACCCATAAGAAGCCGCAGATCTGCATCTTTTGGCCAGGAGGTTTTTTCTGTTCAATCCCCTCTTCTTTCATTAAAACAATCTCACCCGGTCCAAGATATTCTTTTACCTCAAAATCAAGGTTAGGAAAAGCACATGTCTCCGATGTTGCAGCAAAGCTTCCTTTCTTCTCTCCGATGACAACAGGTGTTCTTCCGAGTTTGTCTCTGGCTGCATACACTCCCTGCTCAGTCAGCAAAAGTAATGAGCAGGACCCTTCAACCGCTTCCTGGACATTTTGTATCCCATCTTCAAAAGTTGACTCCTGGTTTATCAAAGTAGCTACGAGTTCTGTGGGGTTTATTTCTCCTCCGCTCATCTCCGAAAAATGGGTTGTTCTTTTTCTAAATACCTTCTTTACGAGTTCGTCTGTGTTGGTAATTTTCGAAACTGTAACTATTGCATATTTTCCTAAGTGAGACCCTATAAGTATTGGCTGATCTTCATAGTCACTGATAATGCCAATGCCTTTATTGCCGTTTATCTTTGTGATGTCCTGTTCAAATTTAGACCTGAACTGAGCATTCTCAATGCTATGGATGAACTTTATAAACCCGTCTGAATTTTTTACAGCTAAACCGCCCCGCCGTGTTCCAAGATGAGAATGATAATCAGTCCCGTAAAAAAGATCGCTAACGCAATCTTCTTTTGAAACCACTCCAAATAATCCACCCATTACGCTCTCCCTAAAAAAACATGTATGAATAATGAGGTGATATTCAAAGCTAAATATGACAAATTTTAAAATTCTATTCAAGAAAAAATTAATTTAGGTAAGCATCTCGTTTTCCGTGACAGCCAGAGACCTTGCCTTATCACGGAAAACGAGATGCTTCCTTAAATTATTCGGCTTTCTCTCTTACAAGGGCTAAAGCCCAGGAGGCTATGGCTTCTTTCTTTCCTATCAACCCGAGGCCTTCGTTGGTTTTTGCTTTGATTCCAATGCGGTCTCTGGTAACACCAAGGATGGAACATAATGCCTCTTTCATTCTTGGTATATAGGGGAATAATTTAGGCTCCTCGGCGATAATAACAGAATCAACATTTACAATTTCCATGCCTCCAACCTTTATTTTCTCCATAGCCTCTTTCAATAATTGTGTACTTCGAATATCTTCATAGTTCGGATCTGTATCAGGGAAAAGTTGCCCGATATCTCCTTCTCCAAAGGCCCCCAGAAGAGCATCTATAATAGCATGAATGAGGCAATCACCGTCAGAATGCCCCACCAATCCCTGAGAAAATGGGATCTCCACTCCTCCAAGATACAGTTTTCTTCCCTTCTCTAATTTATGGATATCATAGCCAAGGCCGGCTTTAATCTTCAAGGAAAGCCTCCGCTACTTTTATGTCCTCAGGAAAGGTAATTTTTATGTTTTTGTGATCTCCCTGAACAACTACTATTTTTTTTCCCGTCCTCTCTACCAACGCAGCCTCATCTGGACCATAATAATTTTCCTCCTTCGCCTGGTCCAAAGCACTCTTGAGGATGGAGTAGGAAAATCCTTGAGGAGTCTGGATTCTGAAGAGCCTCTTTCTCTCTAAAGTTCTAAGAACCTCTTTCCCGGCAACTTCCTTAACCGTATCTTCTACGGGAAGAACGGGGATGGCTGCACCCGCCTTCAAAGTAGCCTCGATAACTCGACTTATTAAATCTTTCTCAACCAAGGGCCTTCCCCCATCATGAACCAAGACAATCCCTGCCTTATCAGGATTAATCAGGCTAAATCCTTTAAAAACCGAATCCTGCCTCTTTTCGCCTCCCTCGACTACAGCCACAATTTTTCTGTAGCGAGAAAGAATTCTCTCCTTTTGTTCCTCATCTTTCAGTACCAGGATGATTTCATCCACAGCCTCATGGGTTTCGAACTTCTCTAAGCACCAATCTAAGATAGGCTTCCTCTTTAAAAGAGAAAATTGTTTCGGTGAACCAAAGCGCTTCCCTTTGCCTGCGGCAACGATTATGGCAGAAACCCTTTCCATCAGCTCTCTTGATTGTAGCGGCCAAAAATCATCTTACCAACGGTTGTCTGAAGGACTGAAGTGACCGTTATGTCAACATTCTGTCCTATCATCTTTCTCGAATTGTCCACAACAACCATGGTGCCATCGTCCAGATAAGCTACCCCTTGGTCCTTCTCCTTTCCCTCCTTGATGATAAAAACTTTCATGGTCTCTCCAGGCAAAACAACGGGTTTCAAGGCATTGGCTAATTCATTAATGTTTAAAACAGAAATTCCTTGAAGCTGGGCCACTTTATTGAGGTTGAAATCATTGGTTACAATCTTAGCATCCAATTGTTTGGCCAGTTCAATTAGCTTGGAATCAACATCTTTGACATCAGGAAAATCTGTTTCAGAAATGACAGCTGAAACTTGAGAAGTCTTCTGGAGGCGGCCTAAAACATCCAGACCTCTCCTCCCCCTCTGTCTTTTTAATCCATCGGAAGAATCAGCAACAAGCTGCAGCTCCTTAAGAACAAACTGAGGAATAACCAATGTGCCTTCAATAAAAGCTGTATCACAAATATCGGAGATCCGGCCATCAATAATCACACTTGTATCAAGGATTTTATAACTGCGACCCCCACTTTTTTCCTTAAAAAAGCGGAAAAAATAGGCTGGATTAAGCCACTCAGACTTGCGGGCGCCAACTAAAAAACCGATATAAGGCATGATGATGAGAAAAAATATTCTGATGAACAAAGATGTCGAATTATCGTGAGTAATACTTCTATAAATGGCACCCAAAGCCCATCCTAAAAATACACCTGCAAAAGTTCCTACTGTTGATGCCCAAATAATTTTAAACTGGGTCTTTCGGATTCGGGTTTCAAGATAAATAATAATAACACCTAAAGCAAAAGCAATCGCCGCTCCTACAAGGGGAGCTAAATTAAAAGGAGGAAAAAAATAGCCGGTTAATGTTAATAATAGGATAATAAAAAACCTAAAAATAAAAATACTCATTATATATTTCCTTAAAAGATATGATTCATAGCTTGTTTAAGATTCTGAACACCCAACAGATTCATTCTCCCTTTCTCTTCTTTCTCAAGAAGAGAGAGATTACCTTGAGGTACAATGGCTGTCTCAAAGCCCAGGGAACTGGCCTCTTTCAGTCTGGCCAATGGCTGACTCACTGACCGAACCTCTCCGCTCAGGCCTATTTCACCAAAGACAGAAACATTGGAGGGAATTGGTTTCCCTTTCATGCAGGAAATAACAGCCATAATCACGCCCAAATCTGTGGCGGGTTCATCAATTGTCAGCCCTCCAGCCACATTGAGATAAATATCTTCTCCGGCAAAACTATACCCCAGCTTTTTCTCCACAATAGCTAAGAGCATGGCTGTGCGAAAATGGTCGAGGCCAACAGTCATTCTCCGAGGATTTCCAACAAACAAGGTGGGCGAAACCAAGGCCTGAATCTCTACCAATAAAGGTCGCGTACCTTTAATGGTACAAACCACTGCACTCCCTGCTTCTTCTTTTGGCCTTTCCTTCAGGAAAAAGGCAGAAGGATTAGAAACAACCTTAAGCCCTTTGCTTCCCATCTCAAAAATGGCTAACTCTGATACAGGTCCAAACCTGTTTTTCCGCGCTCGCAGAACTCGATGAGCATGGTCCCTCTCTCCCTCAAAATAAAGAACCACATCTACTATGTGCTCTAGGGATTTGGGACCAGCCAAAGAGCCCTCTTTAGTGATATGGCCAATAAGAAAGGAAGCAACCTGTTTTTTTTTAGCATACCGAAATATTTGATTTGTAACTTCTCGAACTTGACTGATGGATCCCGGACTAGAAGATAACTTGGACGAGAAAACAGTCTGGACAGAATCCACGACTAAAACTCGAGGATTGAGTTTCTCAGCCTGGGCAATGATTCTTTCCAGGTTTGTTTCAGCCAATAAGTACAATTTCTCATCTCGAAGACCAAGCCTTTCGCCTCGAATCTTTATCTGCTCAAGAGATTCTTCCCCTGAAACATAGAGAACTTTTCCCTCCTGGAGGGATAAATCTCGGGCAACTTGAATAAGAAGTGTTGATTTTCCTATTCCTGGCTCTCCGCCAATTAAAACAAGGGAACCAGGAACAATCCCTCCGCCAAGAACCTGATTGAATTCCTCAATTTTGGTCTTTATTCTCTGCTTTTTGGACTCTTTAATTTTATTATAGAGGATGGGCTCAGAAGGAGGAAAAGAATATTCAGCTGAATCCCCCTCTTCTACTTCCTCAATCATAGTATTCCACTGGCCGCAGTTGGTGCATCTCCCCAGCCACTTCGGGGATTGAAACCCGCAATTCTGGCAGATAAAAATTGTTCTATTTTTCATCGAAACTCTAGGCCCAGACCAAAAAAAATTTCTCTATTCGAAACTAAAGTAAAATCATCAATTCCAAAGACTAAATAAAAATATTTATAAGGGGAATATTCTGTCCTGAACCTGAAATGAGGCCGAGGACGACGATTGAGATCAAAACTTTCAAAGCTGAACTTCAATCTGTCTTGAGCAAGATAATAGTCTAATCCAACACCGAAATCTGATTCAATAATCCCTGCTCTAGGGGCCAACCCCCCCCAGCGGAAACCGCCTTGAGCAGAATAGGTAAACTTGTCCAACCAAGGGTCACGGATGATTTGAGCCAGTAAAAATTTTTTTGAATCTGGCCACAGGGCAAGGGAGAAGTAACTCTTCAACCAATTGCTCTCAGGATAATACTCTGTTTGAAAACTAACATCAACCTTCAGCCTGGAAAGAGGTTGAAGGATTTTTCTTGCTTCCTCAACAGTCCTTTCTGCCCTATTGTATAATTCAGGCTGGTGAATCAACTTCCCCAAAGTTCCCTCACCTTTATTTATTTTCTCCAACGATTCGTTCAAAAGCTTGAAAGATTTTTCTGTCTCGTCGATTAACTCCTTTATCCTTTTCAGGTTTACCTTTATCTCCTCCCTGTTCTCCTCAGCAATATCCTTTAAAAGGAAAATCAACTCATCTAAATTATCGGAGATTTCCTTAACCCTTTGATCAAAGTTCTGAACAGCTTTAGCCGAGCTTCCAATGGTCTGGTCAAGCTCTCTTCTGTTTGTACCAAGAAAATCTCTCAAATCTGCTGTAAAAGAAGATAGGTTTTGGAGAATATCCCTAAAATTAGCCTTTGACTCCTCCTCATCCAGTATTTCTCTTACGGTCTGGCTCAAGTCTTTGACCTCATTGCCTACAGAGACAAGGCTGGCTCCTATCTGGTCAAAACTCAGGGTAGTCAAGCCTTCAATTTTCTCTCCTGGTTGGCAAAAATCTTTCTCTTTCCCGGCCAAAATCTCTATATATTTTTCTCCCAAAACACCCAATGCAGCTAAAGTTGCTTTAGACCCGCGGGGAACCTCAATCCCGGAGTCAATGGTTAATACGACTTCTGCTCGGCTTTCCTTTAATCTTATATCCTTCACATAACCAATTTTTACACCGGCCATCCTCACCACTGCTCTCTTTTCCAAACCCGCAGTGGAATCAAAATAGGAATAAAGAATATAACCTGGCTTTTTAAAAAAAACAGTTATATCGCCAACAATGAATATAAATATGGCCAAGATGAATAAAGCAATAGCGAAAAAGATTCCAATTTTTATTTCTCGCCTCATTATCCCTTCCTCGCTACCAATTTTTTATGGGTCCCTCTGCCTGACCATGAATAAATTGCTGAATCACTTGATTCTTTGAATTTTTTATTTCTTCAGGAGTTTCGATAGCAATAATTTTTCCTTCGTAGAGCATAGCAATCCTATCTGCAACTTTGTAGGAGCTAACCATATCATGAGTTATGACGACTGAAGTCACCTTCAATTCTTCTTTCATCAAGTTGATCAATTCATTGATAGCATCTGCCCTTATAGGATCTATCCCTGTCGAGGGCTCATCGTAGAGGATGATTTCCGGCCGGTAAGCAATGGCCCGGGCCAGCCCAACTCGTTTTTTCATGCCTCCACTGAGCTCGTGAGGCATGAGGTTTTCCACGTCTTTCAGTCCAACTTTGGCTAAGCTTTCCTCGACTAATTCTTGAATTTTTTCTGGAGAATAGTCTGTATATCTCTTCAGACCAAATCCAACATTTTGACCAACAGTGAGGCTGTCAAAAAGAGCTGCTCCTTGAAATAGCATCCCGAATTTTCTTGTAATTTTTTGGAGTTCATCTTCTTTGAGTCGGGTGATCTCCTCTCCATCCACATAAATCTCCCCCCGGTCAGGCTTGAGAATTCCTATCAAATGCTTTATCAGAATACTCTTTCCTGAACCACTCTGGCCTATGATGACCATAGTCTCGCCTTTTTCTATTTCGAGGTTGACACCTCTAAGAACTCTGTTTTCACCAAAAGATTTATGAAGATCAAGTATTTTAATCATAAGCCTAAACTCGCAGGGAGAATCTTGCTCAGGAAAAAGTTAACAATTAATATACATATACTGGCAATAACGACTGTCCTCGTTGTCGCTCTACCCACTCCCTCAGCTCCTCCTTCAGCTCTCAAGCCTTGCCAGCAGCCAATTATGGCGATAATAATGCCAAACAATGCTGATTTGATGAGCCCACTTGTAATGTCCCAGAGCTCAAGATAGAGCAGGGTGTTTTTGAGGTAGATAACTCTGTTAACCCCCATAATAAAAACATTGTAGAAAAAGCCAGCTGCCATGCCAATGATATCCCCATAAAGGGTCAGGCAGGGAAGCATAAGAAAGCAAGACAGGGTTCGGGGAACAACGATGTATCGAATGGGATTAGCACCCAAACTGAAAAGGGCATCAATTTGTTCAGTAATCCTCATTGTCCCAATTTCAGCGGCCATAGACGAGCCTACTCGTCCTGTCACCATTAACCCCACTAGAATGGGAATAAATTCCTTAGACAGTCCGAGAGAAATGACCGGGCCTCCATAAGCTTCTGAACCTGGGCCGATATAGCGGTGAAACCCTATGTACGTCTGCAGCCCAAAAACAAGACCGACAAAGGCAGCTGTGATAGATACAACGGGCAGAGATTTTGCGCCGATTGATTCCAGCTGCTGAACAAATATTTCTCTCTCCCACGGCCTTTTAAACATGTTCTTTATAATCTTGCCCAATAGAATTCCAACTTCACCTAGCTGTTGAAAAAATGGAAAAAGGAAATGAAATTTTGCTTGGGAGTTCATTACTAAGCTTCAGAATATCGAAATTCCAAGTCAACAAATCTGGCAAACTCTTTAATAAAGGCCAGATTTATGATCCCAACAGGGCCATTCCTCTGCTTGGCTATGTTAATCTCAGCAACCCCCCTGAGGCTTTCATCGCCAGGATGATAAAGTTCGGCACGATAAATGAAAATCACCACATCTGCATCCTGCTCAATGGCTCCTGATTCTCTTAAGTCTGAAAGCTGGGGACGCGGTTCCCGACGTCCCTTTTCAGGAGCACGGCTTAACTGGGAAATGCCCACAACAGGAATCTGAATTTCCTTGGCTAACACTTTTAAAGAACGAGAAATATAAGACATCTCTTGAGTCCTGTTCTCAAACCTTCCTCCAGGTCTCATGAGCTGCATATAATCTACGAATAGCAGATCAAGATTCTGCTCCATCTTTAACCTTCTTGTTTTTGCCTTCATCTCCATAACTGTCAGGGTTGGAGTTTCATCCACAAATATCTTCGCCTTAGAAAGAACTTCGGCGGCAAGCTTCAGCTTTTCAAAATCTCTTTCGCCGATAAAACCTGTTCTCACCTTCTTGATGTCTAATTGCGCCTCACAACAGAGCAACCTGATGGCAAGCTGTTCTTTGGCCATTTCTAAAGTAAAAAATCCCACAGCATAATCTGTTTTAGCACCTAAATAGTGAGCGATATTTAAGCTGAGAGCTGTTTTACCCATAGAAGGGCGAGCAGCTATAACAATAAACTCTGAATTGTGAAAACCTGAAGTCAGGTCGTCTAAATCCCTGAATCCTGTGGGGATTCCTGTGACGGCTTCCTGCCTACTAGAGATGGCCTTTATCATCTCCAGGGTGGGCTCTGTTAAAGAACTGAGAGGGACAAAGCCAGGCTTTATCCTCTGTTCAGCCACTTCAATAATAGCGCTCTGAGCTTCATTCAAGAGTTGGTCAGCATCTTCCTTCTGTTCATAACTTGAGGTGATAATTCTGGCTGAGGAAAGTATGAGACGTCTTAAAAGAGATTTTTCCTTGATTATTCGCGCATAGTATTCGATATTCAAACTTTTGGGGACTCCATCCATTAAAGAGGAAAGGTAGGACGCGCCTCCTACTTCTTCAAGACAACTTGCCTTTTGCAGCTCATCACTTAAGGTGAGTAAATCGACCGGCAGGCCTTTATCCACTAAAAAGACAATCTTTTCGATAATCTTCCGATTTGCTTCTTTGTAAAAATCTTCAGGAGAGATAATAGATAAAACTAGATTAAGATTTTCATTATTGACCAGAATCCCTCCCAAGACAGTCTTCTCGGCCTCAAGACTATGAGGGGGAGTTTTTTTTAAAAACATTAAATCGAATTCCACTCTTTCTCCCTCTAATCTCTATATTCTATCATCAATCACTTGCATTGATGTCTCTTCTATCATGTTATTTTGTCTTGTTCCCTTTGAGCAAGCTTAGCCAGCCTAACTTTTTTGCTTCTTCCTTCTTCTATGAGGATATAATGTAAATACTTTTTGCTGTCTCATACTTCCTGTCTTCTGCCCTCTGCTTACTGAAATTTCCTGTCCGCTTTCTTCGTTTTCCGTCTCCTTACTTTTCACTTTGTTCAGTTTTGACTTTTGAGTCTTCTTCACTGGTTACTTTCTCTGCTTCTGAGTTTTGAGATTCGACTTTCGAGTTTTCTTCACTGGTTGCCTGAGCCTCCTCTTCCTCTTTTTCTGTTCCCTCTTCTTCCTTTTTTATCTCCTCCTCCCCTTTTCTTGCCTCCTCTCCAGGTTCTTCTTCAACTGCTTTCTTTTTTTCTTCTTTCTCCTCTCCTTCCCTGACAACCTCTGCCTTTATCTCGGCTCGGTCATCGTGATAAACCCTAATGGACACAGAATAATTACCAAGTCTCTTAATGGGTTCCTCTAAAATAATCTTTTTTTTGTCAATTTCAAAACCCAACTTATCCAAAGCATCTTTTATATCTGAAGAACTTACCGAACCAAAAATCACATCTTTCTCCCCAGCCTTTCTGTAAAAAGTAAGAGATACTTCGTTGAGTTTCTGGATAAGCCCTTGGAAGGACAACCTCTCTTGCTCAATCCTTTTCTTTAGTGCCTGTCTTTCTATTTCAATCATTTTCAGGTTAGAAGAGGTAACCTCCAGAGCTAATTTTTTGGGAATGAGGTAATTCCTCCCGTATCCTGCAGCAATCTTTATAATATCTCCTTTCCGTCCTAAATTCTCTATGTCTTCTTTCAGAATTATCTTCATTTCGCCTCCAAAAAATAAAGCGGAGATGTCAGTCTTGTAAGTAGGGAAGCAAGGCCATTAATCGGGCTCTTTTTATGGCCACAGCAAGCTTCCGTTGATGAAAAGCACAGTTACCCGTAAGTCGTCTTGGGGAAATTTTTCCTCTATCCGGAACATATTTCTTCAAGATGTCGACATTTTTATAATCAACATCTCTCACGTTACTCCGACAGAAACGACAAAACTTTTTCTTAGGTGGAAAATATCTGCGGAAAGAACTTCTTTCGGTTTTTCTTTCTCTAGCCATCTTCACTTCTCCTCTGCTTCTGTTTCCTCTGGAGAGAACTCCTCTTCTTTCAAGGCCACATCTTCAATCTTTTCTTCCTGGGATTCAATCTCTCCTTTTTGGGATTCAATCTCCTTCTCTTCCTCTGCCCCAACAATCTTTTTCTTTTTCCTAATATTTTCTCTTCGCTCTTTTCTTACGGTCAAGTAACGAAGAATAGCATCCGATTGTTTGAAGCGTCTTTCAAGTTCGGAAGGCACATCAGGCTCTCCTTCATAATGGAAAAAAGTATAGAAAGCCTCCTCAGACTTATTGATGGGGTAAGCCAACTTCCTCTTCCCCCACCTATCTTCTTTGAGCATCTTTCCTTTCTTTTTTGTAACAACTTCAGCCATTTTAAGGATGAGCTGGTCTAATTCTTCTTCAGATAAATTAGGGGAGATTAAAAAACCTGTTTCGTATTGTTTCATTAATACCTCCTTATGGATTTAAAGCTCCTCTTCAAAAAGAGGAACAAGGAGACATCTTCTTTATAACCGGCGATGAATCATTTTAATTCAATGGGGTTGTTATTCTTTTATTATACAAATTCATGGCTTCCTCGATCTCGCCAGCTAAGATCATCTCCAATGCTTCTTGGGCTTTTTCCAAGCTCTTCCTCAAAAGGATCTTTTCTCCTTTATTAAAGGAAGATAACACATAACTTGTGGCATCTTCAACAGCAATCTGAGGGCCGATTCCCAGTCTAATTCTGGGCAATTTTGTTGTTTCGAGCTCTTGGACAATCGAATTCATTCCTTTATGGGTCCCAGGTCCTCCATCTTTTCTGACTCTAATTTCCCCTAAAGGTACATCTAAATCATCATAAACAATAATAAGCTTTTCAGGACTAATCCTCAATTTATCCGTAATCGCTCTTGCTGCCAGCCCGCTTTTATTCATAAAGGTTTGGGGTTTGACTAACAGCACTCTCTCATTTGATCTCATCACTTCACCGCCCTGCGCCAAATAATTTCTCTTTTTCAATTTAACTTTCCACTCGTTGGCTAACCTTTTTATAAATATAAAGCCTGCATTGTGCCTTGTGTGGGAATATTTTTTTCCGGGGTTTCCCAATCCCACCACAATCCACAACTACTCTTTCTCCTCCTCGCTGCCCTCTTTTTCCTCTTCAGCCTCTTCCTTCTCCTTCTTAATAACTTCAGGTTCCTCTTCTTCCGTAATAACCTCTTCTTCTTTTTCCTCTTCCACTATTTCTTCTTTTTTTGGAACAGAAATGAGAATCAGTACCGCTTCCTTATCGCTGAGAATTTCTACACCTTCAGAAAGTTTAACATCGCCCACCTTAATAGATTGATGAATATGAAGATCGCTTATATCTATTTTGATCTGTTCAGGTATTTCCTTGGGGAGGCATTCAATTTCTACTTCTCGATTGATAAAGTCAACAAATCCGCCTTCAGAGCTGACTCCTACAGCTTCTCCCACAGGAACAACTGGTACAGATACTCGAATGGCTTTATTCATGGCAATCTGAATAAGGTCTACATGAAGAAGTTCATCTGTAACAGGGTCTCTTTGCAGCTCTTTAATCATAATGTTCCTTTTTTCGGAATCAAAAGATACTTCAAAGATTGTATTCTCTCCGGTTTCAGATTTTAAGATTTTGATTATATCTTTTTTGGGCACTATGAGAGGAATGCTAGGGGTGTTCTCACCGTAGAGAATAGCAGGTAGTTTCTCTCCTTTTCGGAGGCGGCGAGATGCATTCTTGCCAAAGACTTCCCTTTTCTCACCTTTAAGCTTAATGCCCATATCCTGTTTCCTCCTTAAACAAATAAAGAGCTCACAGAGCTCCCTTCGTTTATCCTTTTCACGGCTTCTCCAAAAAGCTCGGCCACTGAAAGGACGATTATCTTTTGATTGGATTTCATTTCTTCCGGGAGATGGATTGTATTGGTAATAATTAACTTTTCTATATCTGATTTTTCTATCTTCTCTACAGCTTTTCCTGACAAAACAGGATGGGTACAAGCTGCATATATCTTCTCGGCTCCTTCTCGTTTTAGGGCCTCAATGCTCTGAACAAGAGTTCCTCCTGTATCCACCATATCGTCCAGAATGACAACATCCCGGTCTTGGACTTCTCCAATGACATGAAGCACCTGAGCTTCATTCGGAGCTGGTCTTCGTTTATCGATGATAGCTAACCTAGCCTCCATCCTTTTTGCAAATACTCTGGCTCTGGCAACTCCTCCCGCATCTGGGGAGACGATGGTCAGGCCCTTCAAGTCCAGGGTCTGGATAAACTTAGCCAAAACAGGGGCAGCTATCAGGTTATCAACAGGAATAGAGAAAAAACCCTGAATTTGAGGTGAATGGAGATCCATAGTC
>Ga0209978_10000553_pt1 | contig 14472 bp, 10 predicted proteins | sample BentaG_FD_182805 | JGI IMG/M metagenome (GOLD analysis project Ga0209978, IMG submission 182805) | Deep subsurface microbial communities from South Atlantic Ocean to uncover new lineages of life (NeLLi) - Benguela_00093 metaG (SPAdes)... | ecosystem: Environmental > Aquatic > Marine > Oceanic >...
GACCTGCCTGCTCACCGACTCGCGCGCGGAGCTTCGCTCCGCTACTCCTCATAATTGAAAGATAGTAGTGTAGCCCTTTATGGGCGTAATTTTTACGGGCATAAAGCCCTACACTACTTGCGTCGACGCGGAGCTTCGCTCCGCTACTCCTCATAATTGAAAGATAGTAGTGTAGCCCTAGATGCGGAGCTTTGCTCCGCTACTCCATATTGTGGAAAGTTCTCAAACCGACCAGTACTCGAGCGAAAAATCCTCTCCCGGGACAAGAAAGCTTATTGTGCCATGGGAGGGACATCTTTCAAGTTCCATATTGTTTCGCTCCAAAACGATTACCAGCTTTATTGCCTGACCAACTTTCGCTTTTAAATCGACAAAAGGTATGCTCAATTCTATAATTTTCTGATAACTAATAGAAGTCAAATCTTTGAACTTCTGATAATTCTCCTTGTGCTCCACTTGGACTACGTCAAAAAGAGAAAGACCAAAATTTCCATTCTCAAGCATTTGAATTCTTGCCTGTTGGGGAAATTCCTTAAAGAAATTGATTTTGATTGTAAGGTCTTTTAAACTTTCATAAGAAAGTTCCATATTTGTGTCGATGCGCAGATACAAATTGTTCAGGTCGAACCCGTAATAGAAACTTCTGATAATGTTTCCTCGACGGTGCATCGGTCCTATAGTCTCAGAGACCTCGTATTGTCCCGAACCCTGCCATTCGAAATAATCGGTTACTTTACCGTCTAATATAGGATTTATGAAATCGGTAGGCTCGCGTTTAGGACGGGGTTTCTCGTGGCCAGAAATGGCAATGTGCAGCCAATCGGGCACTTTTTCGCCAAGGAAAGTATATACATTCATCAGGTGCTTTCGATAAAGATTATCGAAAGCGAGACTGTTAGTAGAGCGATACTCGTCTCCATACCACCAGTTCCAGTCGCTCCCTTCGGCAACATATATCTCCTCTTTCGCTTTCTCTATCCCTTGTTTATATTTCTCCTGATGTCTTTCTTCAAAATGGGTTAACATTTTGCGGGTCCTGGCCAGATAGTCCCAGGCAAGATTATCCTCCTCATGTCCAATCCACACACCAAAATTGTGATTTATCCACGAGCCACTCCATAACCTGGGCAGGGAGACTGGCTCTGGGTACTTTTCCATAAATTTACTAATCGTTGTCGATTCCAGTAATGGGTCATCACTGATTGCTTGATAAAGCCCCCTCAGAAAGTCCCACCCGTCATTCTTATAATACTCCCAGCAGTTCTCTCCATCAAGTATAATGGACACCAGGTGGGGTCCAGGGAAGTGTCTCACTCGCTTATGAATATTGTGAAGTTCCTGTACAAAATGCCTCACTGCCTCATCTGGGGGAACCTCCGCATAGGTGAAACCAATCAGGTCGGATAGTTTCCTATTTCTAAAGACAATTTTTAAGGAACTGTCGCCGGTGTTAAACTGATAGAGCTTATAAAGAATATCGCCATTATGGGGAGAGACACCTATTGAGGATGCTAAAATATCCTCATCAGTGGCAATCCAATCTATTCCTGCCTGGGAAATTAAAGGGACGATTGCTTCTGATACCGCACCCTCGGCGGGCCACATCCCCTTCGGTTTCCGGCCGAAGAACTTCTCATAACAGGCAACTGCTCGTTCAATCTGGACTTTTGCATCTTCCCGGTGGCGAAACTCTTCTTTGGGCAGAGTGATTCCAGGAGTGGCCATCTTTGCTGCATCCACGTCAATTAGGAGAGGCAAAATGGGATGGTAATAAGGAGTAACGGAAATTTCAATCTGTCCCTGTTCCTGTTTTTCTCGATACTTGTCAATCACTTTCTTCATTATTCCCAGTTGTTTATCTATCACCAGTCTCTTCTCTTTCTCTGTAAATCCCCCCCTCTTCTTCTCCAATTCTCTAAGTTCAGGGTCTTGCCTTCGTAGATAAGGGTCAATCCAACAGAGGTTGAAAAGCAACTGTAAATCCAAAAAGTCCTGTGTGCTGAACCTTTTCTGAATCTCTTTCAACTCTTCCCCAGCCACATACCTTCCCCTTTTGGACAGAAGGTCCCAGTATCGGGGGAAGGGCTTAATCATGTTTTCCCCGTTGGCTGTAAAGAAGTTCTGGAGAATAAAAATCCTCTCTTCCGGGGATAGTTTATTGGCGGGTTTCAAAGTCAAGTCCAGAAACTGGTCAGTTAAATTGTTCTGGGCATAATCGTTTATCTGGTCTATTAAGGAAGGGACAAGATTGAAATTTACATAAATCTTAGGAAAATCGTCTAAGTAGGCCACCATATCATAATAGTCTTTAATCGCATGAAGCCTCACCCAGGGAAGGACAAATTTATTTTCCACGAGATCCTTATAATATGGCTGGTGCATATGCCATAGAAACGAAATATGGAGAATGTTATTTTGAGGCATTCTTACTACTTCTTCTTTTTAGCAGGCTTCTTTTTAGCAGGTTTTCTAGCAGGCTTTTTAACCTCTTTAGGGGCACCGAAGTAGTAATGCACAACAAGCCGACCAAAAGTTGTTGCGAAAGCCGAATCAGCACTCTGATAATAGAGACCAATTTCCGCTCCCAGACCCAAATTGGGAAGCGCCATCATAAAGTACTCCACTCCGGCAAATGGACCTATGCAAAAATTATCATCCCTATTCTGTATTAAGTCTACACCGATTTCTCCGCCCAAATACAAATTCATACTTTTCTCGTCTTTTGCCTTGTAGAGTATCCTTCCTCCCAGAAGAAATTGGCTATTATCCGTCTCCAAATGAAAGCCAATAACCGGGTTCACAGCAAATTTCTCAGTCAGCCAATACCTGAAAGACCAGCCTTCCAGAGGTGAAAGAGCAGAAAAACCTACGCCTAATCTCTTTTTCAGATTGACTGCTTCCCCCTTGAGGGGCAAGCAGAAAAGAATACTTACCGTTACCAAGCCAATTACTAATTTTTTCATTTTACCTCCTTTGATTTAATTTTGCCCCTACATCCACAGGATTCAACTCTGTGGCGGGCATTAGAATTTTACCATCACCTCCCCCAAAACTTTATTTGCACCATCCTCAGCAAGCTTTCCCGGCATAAAGATACCATACACCAGGCGAAATGAAAGATTTGCTGAGTAATAGTACTTAACGAAAATGTCCACTTCATCTCCTATGCTGCCTTTAGGAGTATGAGAATTGTAGATGAAATAGTTAAGTCCGGTTTTTAATTCAGGAAGTGGAAAAACGGATACTCCCAATTTAAATATCTTCAAGTTAGTAATTCCATAATCAGGATCTCCATCTCTCACCTCGCTTCTATTTTCCACATAATATTCACCATACTCTTCTTCTGACAGGTGAGCGTAGTCTGAAAGGAAATTTTCCTCTTTTCCTGTTGGGACATCGACATCTTCTCCGCTACCAACGAAATATTCGCAAACAAACATGCCTTTGCCAATTTTGGTATCAGCCTCAAACTCGCCACCTAATATATAAGCTAAACCTTTATAATCTCTCCCTTCCCCTTTTCCCGATTGTAGGACCATGCCACCCCGATAATCCACTTCCTTTCCCAGTTTTCCGCTCACATGGAAACCCAGAAAGTTCTTATCCACACCGCTAATTCGATCTCTCTGCCAAAAACCAGAAATTTGGGGAGTAATCCTTTTCCATCTTCTCTTAAGAAATACTCCATAAGCGTTCTTCTCTTTCCAGTTATCAGGGCTAACTCCCTCTCTCCCTGTAGGCTTTAACATCATTAGCTCGCAGTCGACCTGCCAGGGCAGAATGGCGGATAATTTAACGGCATCATAACCCGATGCATTATCATCGACCAATAGCCCATCTCCGTATTGGAGAGGTTGTCTTCCAAAAGCTAAATATAAGGGAAGTCCAAAAAATTCATCAACTTTCACATAGGCATTTTCAATCCAGGGGATCATATTCTTGCGAGTCAATCCCTCAATGGTTACTGTGGACGTGTCCACACCCCAGAAACCTCTCGATTGTAACTTTACGCCAATGGTAACTCCCTCTGCTAATACTCCCTCCACCAAGAACCTCGTCCGTTGATAGATGTAACTGGTATCTCCATTGTTTACCGGGACCCACCTTATCCTGACCTCTTCTCCCACTCTCACGCCCGCCAGACAAACTTGAAGAGATATGTGAAGGATGGAAACTATAAGAAGAAATAGCAAAATGGTTCGTTTCAAACACTCTCTCCTTTGGAGTCCTCGCGAAAGCGAGGGTTCCCTCTTACCAGCCCTTCCTTTCGGAAGGACTCCAACACGGTTTGAAATGCATATATTTTAGATACCATATAAAAAAAAGAGGAAAAAGTCAAGAAAAAACTTGAATTTTCCTCTTGAAAGAATCTAACTTATATTAGATTCACGGCGTAGACGACAATGCCTCTATTTTCGCCTCAGCCATATCCTGCCATATCCTGCCAGAGTAGAAATGGGACATCTGTTGATAGGTTTTAATAGCTTCATCTTTCTGTCCCAGTTTCTCATAGCACCTTCCCAAGCCCTGATAAACGCCAGGCAAAAGGTAATGCTGGGGAAACTTGTCCAGAAATTTCTGGTAAATTTCCTTAGCTTCGTCGAATTTTCCTTCCTGTTCGAGACTATTACCCAGGCTTATTAGGACTTCAGGGGTGAACTTTCTGATTTCATATTTATCCAGATATCTTCTATAAACAGAGGTAGCTTCGCTGTACTTCCCCATTTCATAGAGGGTATTACCTTTATAGAGAAAGACTAAGGGAGTAGCCTTTGAGCCAGAATGTCTTAACGCTTGGTCATAAAACGAGATAGCCTTATCCGGCTGATTCATAAAATGTTCCTGTTGTCCTCTCGCCAAAAGGGTAAATGCCTGTTCATTCATCTTGGCACGACGAGACAATGAGAAGGGAATAAAAATCGCCACAGCAAGGATAACTATTCCGCCAATTATAGCATTCTCCTTATTCTCGTTGACCCAGGTAACCGACCTTTCCACCCAGCTCGCCAAACGGTCCTTTTTAAGTTCTTCCTTTACCCATTTACGAGGCATTCAAGCTCCCTTAAGTGCTTTACCAATTAATGACCTGGCGTTTTCGAACATCAGCTCCAGGTCTTCTTTCGCCATTCCTGCTTTGTTAACGACTTCCAAAGCCTCTTGGTCAGTAATCAAGTCCTCCGGTTCATGCGCATCAGTATTAAAGATTAGCTTTGCTCCCCTCTTTTTTGCTAAATTCCCCACGTGTTGATTGGTTAGAGAGTGTCCCTTCCGGGAGGTAATCTCAAGAAGTACATTTTTCTCCTTTGCCAGGTCTACCTCTTCACCACTTATTTTCCCCGGATGGGAAAGTATATCTATTCTGCTTGCTAAGGCAGCCCGGTTTGTGCCCGAAGGAACAGATTCGACTGGGGTTTCTCCGTGCACCAAAATAATTTTTGCTCCCAGCACTCTACATTCCTCAGCAACCCGGGAGATTAAATTAGGAGGAACATAGGTTAGTTCTGCGCCCGGAATGACCTCTATTTTATACTCAGAAGTGAGAATTGAAGAGACCTTAACGATATGTGAAATTACGAAATTGAGATTAGACATATCAACATGGTCGGTAATAGCTATTGCTTCGTAACCCTTATTCTTGGCACGAAAGACAAGTTCCGAAGGGATTAATGAACCATCAGAAAAGAAAGAATGTGTGTGAAGGTCAATCATCTATAGTATCCAATATGATTTTTTCTGGTGCCCCCGGGGGGATTCGAACTCCCGACACACGGTTTAGGAAACCGCTGCTCTATCCAACTGAGCTACGAGGGCACTCTTTCTTCTCTATTTCAGGCGTAAAGGCACATTTGTGTACCTGCTTATTTTCCTGTTTATATTATACCTTCTTTCAAGATTTCGTCAAGAATTTTTTTGGAAAATGTCATAAGTTCCCACATAAAATAAGAAATCCCAAATCGCTTTGATTTTTCAAGCAGATTCGGGATTTTGTCTATCTTTTTTAAGGTTGTTTTTTCTTGCGTTTTGGCCTTACCGAACCGTTGCTCTATCTTCCGACTTCAAAATAGGCTTCGCACTTGCCCTATAGATATTTCCCCAGCTAAAAGTAAGGGCAAATTTATGAAGATTTCCCAGGTCATGAGAACTAAATGCATAATCCACAGTGAAAAATTTTATCTTCAGTCCCAGTCCACAGGTAAAGGTTTGCAAATGGTTAATTCCCGCCCTCAAATCTACCCTTTTCAAAGAAGAGGAGGAAGCCCCCTCCCAGGGAGAAAACTCTACTCCTGCACAGAAGTATAACTTCTCATCAGCGAGCTTGTTGATATCCGCAGTCAGGGTGAGACGGTTAGAGAATGTTTTCAATGCCACACCACCTTTCAAATTTATCTTGTACACATTCGGGTCATATCTTAGAGTCACCTTTGGCTCCAGAACATTTTGCACTGCTAACCCGATGCTCAGTCCATCCAAAGGCTTACAAAGTATCCCCAAATCTATTCCCTGACCACTCCCTGAATATTTCATCACTCGCTCATGAATTAGTTTCAAACTTGCTCCCAGAGAGATTTGTCTTTGAATTCTATTTGCATAGGAAATAATTAACACATTCGTGAATATCGACTGATTCGTGCCGAGCACATTTCCGTCGCCATCGACTTCTTCATACCCTTCCGAATAGAGGAAAACGTCGGAAATGGCCAAAGTCCCCAGCCTTCTCAGGGGATGAACATAAGAAAGAAAGTTATAACTCGTCTGTTCAAAGAAGGGAGCATACATGGCAAGGAACTCGTGTTCATTAATCTGTGTTAAGCCTGCAGGGTTCCAATAAGGTGCACTCGCCTCATTTGCCAGCGCCACATATGCTCCCCCCATTGCTAAAGACTTTGCTCCTGCCCCGTACTGCAAATAGTCATTAGCCATTCCGTAGTAACTATCTGCCCTGACAACCTGGCAATGCATACTAATAATTAATATAGTGATAAGAAATGCTCTAAGGAGCCTATTTTCCATTCTTTTCCCTACTTCTATTTAGCAACAGCAATCTTCCTTAACATATGTCTCTTCTCTTTCTCAATCCAGATGCGGCAGATATAGCCTCCATTTCCCACCACTTTTCCAGAGAGGTTCCTTCCATCCCAGGGAACGCTGTTCTCTTTACTACCACCCTTTTCTCCTGACCGATAATTCTCCTGCCAGACTTCTTGACCGAGGAGGTTGTAAATTGTAATTGTTACATTGGAAGGTTGCTTTAGATTATATTTTATGTAAGTATTCTCTCTACCCGCACGGAAAGGATTGGGTTGATTGAGAACTCCAGCCACGTCATCGCTATGGGATTCAGTTTCTGCGGGATTCTCGGATGCAGAGTCAGGTTCTGCCGGGTCCTCGTAAACAGGGTCCGGTTCTGCCGGGTCCTCGTAAACAGGGTCAAGCTCTCCCGCCCCGTAAGCTCCCATATCAACTCCATTCTCCCCCGCACCGATGCAAGGACTATCTGTTTGCAAATGAAAATCACGGTTTGCAAAATCTATAAATTTTGGGTCTTGAGAAACACAATGCAAACCCCTTTCATCTTCGCTCTGATAATCAGAAACAGATTTCCATTCCCCTCCATAGCGCACACACATTGACGCATCAGCAGCATTATACCAGTCGTTGTAGTCATCATTAGTAGAAGAATTTATTCCCGTGACCACACCTACTGAAGCATTGCTTGAATAACCAATATTATTTTTAAGAATAACGTTCGAAGCCAGTTCAACACAGATTATCCCTCCAAAACTAGCAGAGAAACCAGGAAGACCAACAAATGTGTTATTTTCAACAATGTGATTTGTTCCCCCATGAATCCAAAAGACGCCACCTGTGGAAGCACTGTCAAGGTAAACCAAATTTCCCCTTACAATTGCAGTCCCATCATCAAAAAGGTGAATTCCATCTGCTCCCCCGCTTCCATCCCAGCCCACATCATAAATAACGTTATCAATAACCTGTGTATCTTCGGTAGAAGGAGAAAAATTAAAACCATCATCAGAAATCCTGTAACATACATTTCTGCGGAAAATATTTCCTCTATTGGTACTTTCACTTGTGTGAAAAGCGTAGTAGACATCGTGAATAATACAATCTTCTACTATGTTATAATCACTGCCACCACTCAAGTCAACTCCAACACTTCCGCCTGGATTACAATGATGAATGTGGCAATTTGATATTATATTATGGTCATTGTTATGGTTCATCTGTACCCCTCCGCCAGAGGGATTTGTAATCTCAAAGCCGTCAAATCTATTATAGCTTGCCCCTTCTCCAAAATAGATTTGACCAATTATTGGAGTATCTCCGGGGTAGGCAAGATACAATATGTAATTGTCGGCAGTTCCACTTCTGGATACCATAAATCCACTATAAGCTCCTTGTTTAACATAGACAGTATCACCAGCAACCATTGTATCTGCTGCCTTATCAACAGTTGCCCATGGCGCTGTTTCTGTCCCGGGATTATCATCATCGCCATTTGTTGCTACGTAATAAGTCGTTGCTTGCGCCAAGGTTGAAATACACAATAAACTTATTAAGGCTAAAGAAAACACTAATAAATATTTGAAGAGGTCTTTGAAAACACTCATGGCACTACTCTATCTCCCCCATTAATACGCAAACCATCGTCATTGCAGCAGGCTAATAAAATAAAAACCCCTGGCTTTCCATTCGAAAAACCAGGGATCTATTACTTTTCTGGCTTCGGCAGCCCGGCTACCCCCCACCCAGCATTCTGGGTGTGGGGCCCGTGGCTTTACGTCCCACCCTTTCGAATGGTTTGCCCTTATCGAGCCATAAAATATTTGGTTTTAGAACAGTTTAATTTTGAACTCAAGCCCCCTTGGCTATATAAGTAATTCCGGCTAGTTTCTTGCCCCTTGTTTTCTGACCTACCTTATTAAGTATAGCACAACGATGTTAAGTATATGTTAAGAAAATGTTAAGTTTTTGTTAAGTTTTTGTAAAATTTTTAAGCGGGTTTTTCTTTAAGGCAGGAGATTGTAAGGCAGGGATTATAACGCGGGGCTACTACTTTGCCACTATTTTAAACCTGGAAGGAGTCCAGAATCTTCTGGAGTCCTCCCGAAAGGGAGGTAGTTGCATATTCGGGAAGGATTTGACATACTAAATACCCTATTTTTTGTACCGGAGCTTTATTTCTCCCCTATCAATCCATTGTCTACCGTTCTTATAAATAACAGTAAATTCGTAGAAATAGTCTCCATCCTTTACCAGCCTTCCCTTCCGGTCACGGAGATTCCACCCGATAATTTTCGGTGTACGCCTCCTCGCCCTGAAGGCCCTCACCACTTCTCCATTTTCATCCCTTATCTTCAGAGTCCATTGCTTTACAGTAATTGAGGGAATATCGGTAGAAAATTTCAGGGGCTCACTTGATGCGCCAAGCCAATAAGTATTTCCTGATTTCAAAATCGGCTTCACTTTTGCTTTATAAATACTCCCCCAGCGAAAAGTAAGGCCAAATCTATGGAGATTTCCTATCTTGTGAGGATTAAATGCATAGTCTAAAGAGATAAATTTCATCTTCAATCCGATTCCCAAAGTAAAAGTTTGCAAATGGTTAATTCCTACCCTCAAATCGACTCTTTTCAAAGAAGGGGATATAGCCTTCTCCCAGGGAGAAAATTCTACTCCTGCACAGAAGTATGCCTTTTCATCAACGAGCTTATTGATATCTGCAGTCAGGGTGAGGCGGTTGGAGAATGTATTCAATGCCAGACCAGCTTTCAAATTTATCTTATACACATCGGGGTCATCTATAAGGGTCACCTTTGGCTGCAAGACATTTTGCAGGGCTAACCCGATGTTCAGTTCGTCCAAGGGCTCATAAAGTATCCCCAAATCTATTCCCTGACCATTCCCTGAATATTTCATCACGCGCTGGTGAATCAGTTTTAAACTTGCTCCCAGGGAGATTTGTCTATAAATTCTATTTGCATAAGAAATAATTATGGCATTCTTAAATATCGACTGATTCCTGCCCAGAACATTTCCGTAGTCGTCGACTTCTTCATACCCTCCCGAATAGAGAAGAACGTCAGAAATAGCCAGATTCCCCAACCGCCCCAGGGGATGAACATAAGAAAGGAAGTTATAGCTCGTCCCTTCAAAAAATGGAGCGTACATTGAAAGAAACTGGTGTTCTTCAATCTGTGTTAAGGCTGCAGGATTCCAATAGGGAGCACTTGCTTCATCTGCCAGAGCTACATATGCTCCTCCCATGGCTAAAGACCTCGCTCCTATCCCATACTGCAAATAGTCATTAGCCATTCCGTAATAACTACCTGCTCTGGCAAGTTGCCACTGCATACCAAAAATTAACCCAGAAACAAGAAAACGCAGACTGAAGTCTGCTACTCCAATTATTCTAAAAGCCCTCTTTTTCATCCCCCCCTGCTTTCTAAACGCAGACTGAAGTCTGCTACTCCTTATTTGGCAACAGCAATCTTCCCTACCATATATCTATTCTCTCTCTCCACCCAGATTCGGCAGATATAACCTCCATTTGCCACCACTTTCCCGGAAAGGTTCCTCCCATCCCAGGGAATGATATTATTCTCTTTCCTACCACCGTTTTCTCCTGCTTCATAACTTTTACGCCACACTTCCTGGCCCAAAAGGTCGTAAATTGTAATTGTTACATTAGAAGGTTGCTTTAGATCATATACCATATAAGTCTTTCCTATACCTGCCTTGAATGGGTTGGGTTGATTGCGGACTTTCGCCTCTTCCTTACCGGAGTCAGGAATTGCCACGCCATAAGCTCCCATCTCAGCACCGTTTTCACCAGTATCTTTGCAAGGAGAATCGGGCAGTAAGTGAAAGTCACGATTGGCAAAATCTACAAATTTTGGCTCTTTAGAAATAGAATGCAATCCCCTTCCATCCTCTCTCTGATAATCAGAAACAGATTTCCATTCCCCTCTGTATCGCACACACATCGAGCGATTTGCAGAATTGTACCAGTCATTGTAGTCATCGTTAGTAGAAGAATTTATTCCCATAACCACACCTATTGAGCCATCACTTGAATAACCAATATTATTTTTTAGAGTAACGTTAGAAGTAAATTCAAGCCAGATTATCGCTCCATCACTAACAGAGAAATTAGAAAGACCGACAAATGTGTTATTTTCGATAATGTGATTGCTTCCCCCATGAATCCAAAAAACCCCACCTGTGGAAGCACCGTCATGGTAGACCAAATTTCCCCTTACAATTGCAGTTCCGTCGTCATAAAGGTGGATACCATCTGCTGCCCCGCTTCCATCCCAGTCTACATTATAAATAATATTACTAATGAGCTGGGTATCTTTGGTAGAAGGAGAAAAATTAAAACCATCGTCAAAAATATTGTAACATATATTTCTGCGGAAAATATTTCCTCTATTGGTAGTTCCGCTCGTGTGAAAGGCATATAAGACGTCATGAATAGTAGAATCTTCTACTATGTTATAATCACTGCCACCACTCAAGTCAACTCCAACACTTCCGGAGTGATGAATATGGCAATTTGATATTATATTATGGTCGTTGTTATGGTCCATTATCACCCCTCCTCCGGAAGCAGGAGTAATCTCAAGGCCGACAAATTTATTATAGCTTGCTCCATACTGAAAATAGATTTGACCAATTACTGGTTTATCTCCCGGGTAGGCAAGATATGATATGTAATTATCAGCCGTTCCGCTTCTGGATACATCAAATCCACTATAATTTCCCTCCTTAACATAAACAGTATCGCCAGCTTCCATTGTATCCGCAGCTTTGTCAACACTTTCCCAGGGTGCAGCTTCCGTTCCGGGATTATCGTCATCGCCATTTGTTGCTACGTAGTAGATCGCTCCTGATGCCCAAGTCGAAATACATAATAAACCTATTAAAACCAAAGAAAACACTAAAAAATATTTGAAGAAATTTTTGGAAACACCCATAGTCCTACCTCTCTCTTTAATCTCACCTTGCTCCAATCCCAAAAAGGACAACAGGAATTGTCTTAAGAAAAATTTTAAAATCTAGACACAAGGACCAATTATCAATATATTCTAAGTCAAGTTTCATCCACTGCTCAAAACCAATTTCATTTCGGCCACTAATTTGCCAAAAACAAGTTATGCCAGGCCTCATACTTAATCTTCTCCTTTGCCATGTCTCATAGTTAGTGACTTCGCCAGGGATGGGTGGACGAGGACCAACAAGGCTCATATCACCTTTCAAAACGTTAATTAACTGAGGCAACTCATCTAAGCTGGTCTTACGTAAGAACTTTCCAATTATTGTTATTCGAGGATCGTTCTTAATTTTAAATACAGGGCCGTCCATCTCATTTAAACCAAGAAGCTCTTCTTGCCTTTTCTCGGCGCCAACCACCATACTTCTAAATTTTAGTAAGGTAAATTTTCTGCCGTTCATTCCATTTCGTTCTTGCTTAAAAAATATTGGCCCGCGAGAGGTTAATTTAATAGCTATTACTATTAATAACAAAACCGGCGCCAAAATAACTAATGCCACCAAGGACACAATAAAATCTGTGCATCTCTTTATAAACAACTGCCACGGAGCGCCGGGAGTTGTCTCCAGTCGCATAAGGGGAATGCCGCCTAAATCCGTTGCTTGTAGTTTCCCAATTTTGAAATTAAATAAATCTACTGCAACAGATACTTTTATTCCCTCTCGCTCGCAACTTAATATACTTTCTTCAATACGGCTTAGCCATAACCGAGGAACAATGAACACAACTTCATCAATTATTTTCTCATGGAGGATGTCGGGAATATCCTTTAACAATCCGATGACCTTAATGTTTGAGACCTCCGTACCTATTTTTTCTGGTTCGTCGTCTATAATGCCAACGATTTTCATCCCCCATTCGCGATGTTGTTTAACCATTTGAACAAATTTCTCAGCTCTTTTTCCGGTTCCCACAACCAAGAGATGTTTATAACTATTTTCTCCTGGACGGGCATACTTGAAGCCCTGAATTAGTATTACCTTCTCTAAACTTAAAAAGCCAATACCTATGGCTGAGAAGAAAAACATAAAGATTCTACTAACGTAGGTAAGCTTAAAAATAAAAATGAATGTTCCCATTATTAAAGTAGCAAAAACGCCTGTCTTTATAATAATCCAAAGCGTTTCTGTAAACCTTTTAGTTCTAAAAGATTCATATAGCCCTTGAAGACTAAGTAAACCAAACCATACAGGAAGAATAATTAATAATAACCACAGATACTTATCCAGAGGATAAATTGTCCCCATAACCACTCTTGAAGGGAATAAGTCAAGTTTATAGAAAAGATAGATGTTCCCTCGAAGGAAATAGGCTAAAATAAAGGAACCCGCCACTATCAACACATCGGCGAATATCATCATTTTCTTTAGAAATGCTTCATACTCTTTTATCATAAAGACTAACCCATTCCATAAATTCGCTGATTATGACCCATGTTCAACATTTACTTCCTAAATACTTTTGCATAAGCTTTTATCAGTTCCTTTTTCGTGTGACTCCAGGCAAGCTTTTCTTCGATTCGTTTTCTTCCATACTCTCCCATTTCTCGTCTCTTTTTCTCGTCGGTTAATAATTCCAAAATCTTATTGGCAAAATCTTTCGTGTCATTTGGCCTGGCGTATAAGGCAGCCTCTCCAGCGGAAAAACGCGTCTCTTTCAAGTCAAATGAGACAACTGGCTTAGCCATAGCCATATATTCCATAATTTTATTCATCGTGGAATTATCGTTGAGCTCATTTTTGGGATCAGGGCCAACGCAAACATCTGCCGTAGATAGATATCTCACTAACTCTTCGTCTGGAATTCTGCCTGTAAATAGGATATGTTCTTGCACGCCCAATTCACTACTCATCTTTCTTAAGTCATTAAAGGAATCTCCTCCACCAATTGACACAAAAAGAATGTCCTTCCTTCTATGATTTCTTGTTATGAATTCTACTGAACGCAGAAGATAATCTACTCCATCTTGAGGCCCCATTACTCCCAGATAACAGACCATATATTTCCTTCCTTTTTTCAACTCTGGCTCTGCTTTCAACCGTTTAAGTCTTTGGAAATCCGGCCCGGTTCTTACGACAAAAATGTTCTCTCCCTTCACCCTACCCCTTTCTCTCGCAATTTCTTTGTAGGACTCATTTGTTACCAGTACCAGGTCGGCTGTCTTATAAGTTAATTTTTCTAAAAACAGCAAACCTTTGAGAAGTAACTTTCTTTTTGCCGGACCGAATCTTGCCTGGTAAACCTCAGGGCACAAATCATGCTGGTCAAAAACAAATTTCTTACCCAGCAGTTTATAAAATGCTCCTAAAAGAAAAAATGTATCTGGAGGATTACATGCGTGAATAACGTCGAACCCTTCCTTAAAAAGTATTTTTATGGACAAGAAAAAGGTCATA
>Ga0209978_10000554_pt1 | contig 14460 bp, 13 predicted proteins | sample BentaG_FD_182805 | JGI IMG/M metagenome (GOLD analysis project Ga0209978, IMG submission 182805) | Deep subsurface microbial communities from South Atlantic Ocean to uncover new lineages of life (NeLLi) - Benguela_00093 metaG (SPAdes)... | ecosystem: Environmental > Aquatic > Marine > Oceanic >...
CTTGCCGCTGAACATATCGCTGATATACTTGCACAAAAAGGTCTGGTCGATAAGAGGGAATTTATGGCTCTGGCCATGGATAAAAACCTTGCAGCGTCCTTTCATATTGATGGGCCAAGCTTAGAGGGTTATCTCTTTCCTGACACCTATTTGCTCAGCAGGGATATGGGGGCACGACAGATAATTGACCTCATGATCAAGAGGTTCTGGGACATCTTTAATAACCTGGAAAAGGGTCATGAAACACCTATGTCGTTACGGGAGATAGTAACCTTGGCCTCTATAGTAGAAAAGGAGACAGGTCTTGCCGAGGAGCGGCCTCTTATTGCATCAGTTTTTCTTAATAGGCTTGGAAAAAGAATGAGGCTTGAAAGTGATCCAACGGTTATCTATGGTCTCAAGGATTTTGACGGAAACCTGACAAAGAAGGATCTTCAAAGCCCCAGCCCATACAACACCTACCGTAATCGTGGCCTCCCTCCTGGACCGATCGCCAATCCCGGCAGGGAATCCCTTAAGGCAGTGATAAACCCGGCACAAACAGACTACCTCTACTTTGTCTCAAGAAATGATGGGAGTCACTATTTCTCAACTACCTTGAGAGAGCACAACAGGGCTGTCGTCCGGTACCAGAAAAGGCGCCGTTCCGTATCTGGTAAGAAATAGAAAGAAGACTTGTAACTATTCAGCCACAGATTAACCCCGTTAAATAGTAGATATGATGAGCATCATAACTTTCAGGAGCAGAGAGGTATTAAGGGTTAAATTAAAAAATTAAATACCTTATTTAACGTGGTGAACACAGATTCACCCTGTTGAATTTCCCGTGGGGAACCCTATTCAACAGGGTAAACGCAGATAGGTTTAAACATGAAGAAACTACAGATATTATTCTTACTTGACGGCCCGCCCGCCTCTCCTGAGGGCGAAGCCGATGGCGGGCAGGCAACAAATATTGAAGTTGGCTTATTATTGAATTTCGGCAGAAAACCAGAATTCAAAAGATTTGTATATGATAATAAGAGAAAAAATATCAGTGATAACCTGCCCGCAACGCTCTCGCTTGCGAGGCGGGCGGGTCAGCGTAAATCTGTGGCTGAGTAGTTGTAAAGACTTTAACAAAAAAAGGAGGGTTACCATGAAAAAGGATCTCACGTGCCTTGTAACGATCAGTCTTGTTCTCGTTGCCTGTGGTATTTTTGTCACCTCAGGATGTTCGCAACCAGTCAAAACTCTGGATCCAGGGGTGACAGGTCCACAGCTAATCGTCAATCCCGAGACAGTTCGCCTGGGTGTTGCTAAAATGAAGAATACAAAACTTGTCTTCAGCGGTTCAGGCTTTGAACCGGGTGATAGTGTATTCATAAAGCTGCTTAATGTACCAGTTGATGAAAAAAAGGTTTACCTCTCAATAGCCTCTGCTGATGTAAGAAAAGATGGCACCTTTGATGCGCCAGTGGGCATGTTAACCAAAGTCTCTGATTTCCTGAAGGCCGAAATTGGCTCAAACGAAAAGATGGAAAACATCATAATTATAACACAACCACCCATGCCCGCCGGCACCTACACTGCCCAGGCAGTAAGTATGCTTTCAGATAAGAAAGCCGATTGCATTCTGAACGTAAAAGAGCCCTCATGGATCGATAGACTGAAAGACTGGCTCGGTGTCAAAATGGGAAAGATTGTCAGAAAATAGGATGCCTTCTCATCCGGAGTTTCTCTAATCTGGTCTGAATCAACCTGTCTAAGCGAAAATCGGCTGGGAGCGGTAGAACTTGCTCCCAAGCGTCACTGGTTTGCCCGAAGTGAATTGAGCGGGTAGAGGAAAAAGCCTGACCAAAGTTGCTAAGGATACTCTAGGATTTTATCCCTTGACATCACTGAAGCCTTTCAATATATTCGGTTTGTCTTGTATACTGTATACAAAATTTAGTTTGCTTCGCTCATCCCGCCTGCAGCGGGAGAATGTTGGAACAATGGAATAATGGGCTCGGGGAAACTGGAACAGTGATTATTGGGAAAACCCTGTGGACAACGAAGCTAATAAACGAGAAGCTTCCTTGTAAAATCATCCCCGGTAACGACGGGATCTTCGACATTCCAACATTCCATTATTCCATTATTCCATGTGCGAGGCAATACACGACAGCTTCAAAAAACTCTTTTAATCTCAACAAGTTGTAGAATTTCCGATATATTCAATTTTCTTGACTTATAAAAGGAGGCCAAAGAGATGGGTAAGTTATTGTTTGAATGGGATTATTCGTCGTATCCAGGGTATAAGAAATATCTCCATTTATTTAAGCCAATCAAGATAGGTAAGCTCACCATTCCAAACCGGATAAAATATGCCGCCACTGAGGACAATTTAAACGGCAGAGATGGTTTTGTTACCGATGCCGGCGTTGGCTACTTACGGGAAAGAGCAAAAGGTGTTGTGGGTGGCCTGTGCGTTATGCAGGGTGTCTACATGGATGAGAAACGACAAGGCCAGGGATATGTAGGACAGGCCGCTGCCTGGGATGATAAATTTATCCCTGGCTTGAAAAGGCTCGCTGATGCCATTCATGAACAAAAGGCTATAGCTGGCTGCCAGTTAATGCACTGCGGCCGTGTCGGTGGCATTGAAACAGAATATTGCCAGGGTCCCTCCCCGGTTCCACAGCGTTTGAGAATTTTTAGGCCAGTCGAAGTGATGACCAAGGCAGACATAAAACAGTGCCTTAAGGAGCACCTCGAGGCGACCGAACGTTTGCTCAAAGTGGGCTTTGACTACGTGGAAATTTCTGGGATTGTAGGTTATCTCCTTTCCAATTTCGTCTCCAGCTATACTAATAGGCGGACCGATGAGTATGGTGGGGATATACGGGGAAGGATGAAATTTGTCGTGGAATGCATCCAGGAGGTTAAGAAATTGTGCGGCGACGTCCCCCTGGGCATCAGGCTTTGTGCAGAAGAACTCCTGGATGATGTGGGCGGAAACACCCCAGAAGAATCGATGATCACCTATGAAATGGCTGAAGAAGCGGGGGCGGATGTCATGAGTGTTACGGCCGGATGGCAGGAATCAATCTACCCTGTGATCAGCAGAGACATTCCCATGGGTAGCTGGCTTCATTTGGCTGAACGCGCCAAACAGCATCTCAAGATACCTGTGTCTATGGCCTATAGGCTTTTTACCCCAGATCTACCGAACAAGGCTATTGGAGAGGGGAAACTGGATATCTGGGAGATGTGTCGACCTATGATTGCTGATCCATTGATGCCCAAAATGGTCCTGGAAGGTACTGAGGACGAGATAAGGCCTTGCGTTGCATGCAATGTCTGTCTGGCCCGGCTCTTCCGCGATGCACCGATGACCTGCTACATCAATCCGGTTTGTGCCCATGAGTGGGATCCAAAGTACGAGATGAAGCCAGCGGAGATGGATAAGAATATCATGATTGTTGGTGCCGGTCCTGCCGGCCTGGAATGTGCCTGGGTGGCCGCAGAGAGAGGCCACGAGGTCCATGTGTACGATACGAGAGAGGAATTGGGTGGATCCCTTATCGAAGCTTCCAAGGCGCCTTATGGAGACGACGAATTATACGGACAGATAAGCTTTGCAAAGACTAAAGCAGAGAAGGCAGGAGTGAACTTCCATTTGGGCACGGAGGTTACCCCTGAACTCATCGAAGATGAAATGCCGGACACTGTTGTCTTGGCAACAGGCCCCACCTATGTTAAGGGCACAGCGCCCGGTTTTGATCGAGAAAATGTTGTATCCGTATTGGATGTCCTGAATGGGAAAGCCCAGGTTGGCGATAATGTCGTGGTCTGGGGAAATCTGAAGCCCGGGATTGGGGTTGCCCTGTTCTTGGCCAAACAGGGGAAAAAGGTGACCATTGTCGGAAAAGAAAAGAAGCTAGGCAAGGATATCAACCCTTCCTTTTTATGGCGATATGTTGGCTACCTCAGGCAAAACAAGGTCACAGCTTATAACGATTGTGATATTGAAGAAATTACCGATGATGGGGTGACTGTCATAACCTACGATGGTTGCAGGATCCCGGTGGAGGCAGACACCATAGTCACCTCAGAGAGGGAGGCAAATCCTGTTTTAAAAGATGTGGTTCAGGAAAACAGCATTGAACTTTTTGTAGTTGGTGACGCACTGGTACCTCGAAATCTCTCAAGTGCGGTTCATGATGGTTACCGGATAGGTATTCGGGTTTAAAAGGAGGTTAAAAATGGCAGTTGACCCAGAAAAGGAAATAAGCAGCTTGTGGAGGGCTCTGCAAGGTTCACAGGGAGCAACCAGGAGAACGTTTTATCAGATGCGGCAGGCAGCCATTGAGCTTGCAGGTCCTGATGCAGACCCCCTTGATATCGGTGTTAAGGCCTGGGAGATCATTGGTAAAGACACAGGCAAATCCTATCTCCCGCGCATGAATATGCTTAAGGGCGTAGAGGGCCTCATGATGAATGTGGCGAGAGCCTATCAAGGATTGGCTGCAACCAACGGGGCGGTTGTAAAAATCGAAAAGGGTAAAAGCCCCAATGAAATCTTTATTAAATGGGAACGATGTCCCTGGCCTACCTCTGCCAAGGAATTCGGTGCCTCCATGAAAGAGGATCTCTTAGGCTGCAACAAATATCTTGAAGCATTTCTTGACGAGGTGAACACCTTCCTGGATACAAACTTGAAGATAGAGACACAGAAGGCTATCCCGAGTGGCGATGGGGTATGTCTCCGGAGATTATACAAGCCAGAAGAAAAATAGGAGGAGGATGTAATATGGCTGCTCAGGTAGACCCAGAAAAATGCACAAAGTGTGGAGGAATAACACAGCCTCTCTGCATAGAGGTGTGTCCGGATGAGGCTATCAGGGTTCAGGATGATAGGATTGTGGTCACTGAATTTTTATGTGAAGACTGCAATGAATGCGGCTTCATATGCCCGGATCATGCTATTTCCATTCCGATTGAATTGGTAACCTTTTAATTGCTCTTTGGAGGGAACCATGAAGGTAAATAAGATAGATCACATATGTGTTGCAGTAAAAAACCTGGATGAAGCTCGTAAGATTTGGGAACCCATACTGGGGAAACCAGAACCTGATGATCCCTATGTTGATGAACCGGAAAAAATCCGGGTGGCACGATATTGGCTGGGTGAAGTAGGCTTTGAATTAATGGAATCTACGACTCCAGATGGGGATGTAGCCAAATTTATCGACCGGCATGGTGAAGGTATCATGCTTCTCAGTTTCAATGTGGACAATACCAGAGAGGCTATAGATGAGCTGAAAGGCAAGGATTATCCCTTTATTGGAGGAGCCAGACCTTTCAGGGATTGTGAATTTGCCTTTATCCATCCAAAGGCAGTAAATGGTGTTCTCCTTGAATTGATAGATTACAAGTGGGATGAGTTAAAAAAGTAGATGGCCTGTCTGCGCGTTCCAAACACTCACAATTGTTTTGAGAAGCAACAATTGACAGGACTCATATCTCTACCAATCCAGCTTTGATCAGCTTCTTTGCCAGACTATATATATCTTGCTTATCTGCTTGTTTACGTATTCCTAAAGCCACAACGAAAACTAGGACATGTTCTTTTTCTGCACGATAGATTATCCTATAGCGCCCTGTTCGGATGCTTCAATAACCAGTAGGTCCGCCTGTCAGGGGTTTACCTAATCTTATCCGGGTCTAATGCAAGGCTATCTATATCTATCTCGAATCCTCTCTTTTACCTTGCGGTCCCCTATTGCCTTCAACATCGCCTGGGGTGAGTCCCGCCTAGATATAGGCGGGATCAAAAAACGTTTTAGCCCCACCGAAAAGGGATTTCGGCAACAGCCTGTATAAAGCTGACCCTTATTCTACCATTTGCAAGGAGATACCATAATGAAAGAAGGTTTTTTTCGTCCCCGGGAGTATCATCGACCCAACAACCTGCAGGAGGCTACCTGGCTTCTTTCGAGTTTCGGGAAAAGGGCGAAACTAATTGCCGGTGGAACGGACCTCTTGGTCAATAAACCCCCCAAGGTAGAATGCCTGATTGATGTGGAGAGCCTGGATCTAAACTACATAAGAAAAGATGGAGATGGAATACGTATCGGGGCTGCTACAACACTTGACTTGATCGAACGTTCCCCAATGTTCTCTGCAGGTCCATATGTGGTGCTATCAGAGGCGGCAAGCAATATGGCGACTCCGACAGTCAGAAATATGGCTACAATCGGGGGTAATATCTGTAATGCCTCTCCTGCAGCCGACCTACCGCTGGCGTTAATGGTGCTTGATTCAACCGTGAAAATATACGGTTTAGGTGGCAGCAGGGTATTACCTATAGGTGAGTTCTTTGAGGACGTCAACAAAACAGCATTAGACGAGGATGAACTATTGGTTGAGGTTTATATTCCACCGAGCCCTGCAGGCACTGGTGCGTCATTCTTGAAGTTAAGACGTCATCAGACTGCCATTGACTTGGCTGTAGTTAATGTGGCAGCCAAGTTAACCTGTTCAGACAACTTCTGTGAAGATGCCAGAATAGCGCTGGGCGCAGTGGCAAAAAGGCCTATCTATGCCGAGAAGGCCAAGAGTTTGCTCACCGGAAAAAGGCTTGACGGGAAACTCATTCAAGACGCTGCTAAGGTTGCTTCCCAAGAGGCAAAGCCGATCGATGATATCCGTGGCTCCGCCCAATATAGAAGGAGAATGGTTGCGGTACTGGTCAAAAGAGCCCTTGAACTCAGCATTACGAGGTGTGAAACATGACAAAACGAGATATTAGTATCTGCGTAAACGGTAAATGGTACGAACTGGCTGTGGAGCCTTACGAGACACTACTCGATGTCTTAAGAAACAGGATGGGGCTTACCGGGACGAAATCGGGCTGCGCCAAGGGTGAATGTGGTGCGTGCACGGTCAATATCGACGGCAAGGCTATACTATCCTGCCTGACTCTAGCGGTACAGGTCGATGGGAAGGAGATACTAACCATTGAGGGCTTGCCGAAAGGGGCTGAACTCCATCCGCTCCAAGAGGCATTTGTCAAGCGTGCAGCCGTACAATGCGGCTATTGCACACCAGGCATGATAATGAATGCCAAGGCCCTCCTCGACCACAATAGCAACCCATCTGAGAAAGAGGTAAGGAAAACACTTTCCAGCAATCTTTGTCGGTGTACCGGCTATGAGAGGCCTGTAAAGGCAATACTTGACGCCGCCACGATAATGAGGGGGAAAGATGAAAGATAGATTATCGGTCGTAGGGAAAAGCGTACGACGTATCGACGCAGTTGATAAGGTTACCGGCCAGGCGAAATATTGCATAGATTTGAAGGTAGATGACATGCTTTATGCCAAACTCCTTCGAAGCCCGTATCCCCATGCCAGGGTGACAAAAATCGATACGACCAGAGCAGAAAACCACCCCAGGATTAGGGCCATAGCCACAATAGATGAGGTTCCAAGGGTTGTAGGATACTGGTGGAATCTCCGGTCTGAAAAGGCAATGAAAAGAATGTATCTACAGGATAATGTGGTTAGATTCAGGGGGGATCCGGTTTTGGCTGTGGCCGCTGACGATGAAGAGTCAGCACAAGAGGCCTTATCACTCATCGATGTTGAATATGAGGAATTGCCATCCCTTTTTGACCCAATTGAGGCTATGAAAGAAGACCATGTCAAGATCCACGAAGGGGGCAACATAGCCATTCACGTGATGAAAAAGTTTGGTGATGTTGCCCAGGGTTTCAAACAGGCAGACTATGTATTTGAGAACAGGTTTGTCACCTCAAAACAGAAGCATGCTAGTATTGAGCCCATTGGTACAGCAATAGCCGACTATGATCGAAGTGGAAGGCTTACCGTTTATACCTCTACGCAGCTTCCACACTGGAGCAGGATATATCTTGCCGGGGCACTTGGCTTGCCAGTCAATAGGGTAAGAATAATTAAGCCTTATACTGGAGGGGCATTCGGTGGTAGATGCGGGCTCATCCATGGCTTGGAGGTCATGTGTTGCTTCCTCTCCAGGAAGGCCGGTAGGGCCGTGAAGATGTCATTTTCCAGGGAGGAGGACTTTGAGGCAACGGAAGCACGGCATCCCTTTATCATAGAGCTCAAGACTGGTGTTACCAAGGATGGAATCCTGACTGCCAATAGTATCAAACTGTTTCTGGACGTGGGCGGATACGGCACCCATTACATCGGTGTTTTGGCCGATGCCTTGTCAACTGGGGTAGGCTTGTACCGATGCCCAAACGTGACGTTTGAGGGATATTGCGTCTACACCAATAAATCTCTAAATGGGGCCTTTAGAGGGTATGGGAACCCCCAGATGAACTTCGCCCAGGAGTCGCAGATGGACATGATTGCGGAGAAACTGGCCATGGACCCTGTGGAGTTTAGAGTTAAGAACTACCGTGGGCTCGGGGAGATAGACCCTGTGTTTGATGTTCCCATTAGAAGCGACGGCATGAAAGACTGCTTAACAAAGGGAGCCAAGAAGTTTGGGTGGAACAAGAAGAGAACACGAAAGGTGGCTGAAGGAACAAAGAGAAGAGGCGTGGGCATGTCTTGTCTGCAACACGGTACTGGCGCACGTTTCGGTTTGCCTGATCCGGCATCAGCAATTGTGATGCTCAATGCAGATGGTTCTGTAAATTTGGTAACTGCTGCGGCCGACGACGGTCAAGGTAATAGAACGGTCCTGGCCCAGATAGCCGCCGAGGAGCTCGGCATGCCTTTGGAACAGATATCAGTCTCCGAAACCGATACCGATATAGCACCCCTGGACGGCGGGACCCACGGTAGCAGGCAGACATATTGTGGAGGACTTGCTGTTAAGCGAGCCGCCGCCGACGCCAAGATGGCCCTTCTCCGCTTTGCATCCCAGCACCTCGATGTAGAGGAAGAAAACCTGGAAATAAAGGATGGGGTAGTGTATCATGTGAAGGATCGCTCCACCAATATTCGGGTCGGCGATCTCATGAGAAAGGTTCAAATTGAGGATCTCTCCCGTTGTGAACAGATAATTGGGCATGCCTCAGGGGTTGCGCCTGCCATGCCTCCGACCTTCGGTGCTCACTTCGCCGAAGTTGAAGTAGATATGGAGACCGGTGAAGTCCATGTTGTAAAGCTAGTTGGCGCCTTTGATGTCGGTAGGGCTATTAATCCTGCACACGTTGAGGGGCAAATAATTGGGGGCGAGGCCATGGGCATAGGGTACGCCCTAACCGAAGGTCTGATAATAGACAATGGGAAAATTGTGAATAACAACTTCACAGACTATAGGATTTTAAGGGCCTGCGATGTACCCCAGATTGACGCGATAATCGTTGAGAGCAATGAACCAACCGGACCATTCGGGGCTAAGGGTCTTGGTGAAGCCACCATGGTCGGTACAGCCGCCGCCATAGCCAATGCCATCTACGACGCTATCGGGGTTAGGATGAGGGAGCTGTGCATAACTCAAGAGAAGATTCTCGAGGCCATACATCGTGGTGCAAGTGCTTCCGGACTTTAGAGACAGTCCGACACGCCCTTCCCAAGATCCATTGAAGTGTCCCTACAGGAAGCTGCGGTTTTTTTGTCGATTCTGGCTCAAGGCAGTCTTCGGCAAAAAGGAAATGGCGTCGGCGCTTACCTATCGCTTGGTTTCCGGGCCTCTTGCGCAAGATGGAGTTCAAGATCGCAACTGAGGCACCGCTTTGCCTCTTGCCTTGCTTGATCTTCACTAAAACCCAACTCAACTTCACTGAACCCATCATGTCGTTCTGAAAGGGGTGTGGCGGGCATCTCTTCCCTTCTCAGGTCTGCAAATCCCTCTTCCCTCTCCCCAGTGTATGGCACCGTGGCAGGCCTTTCCACAAGCGACTCTTCTATGATTCCATCCCCGCCTAAGAATGTATCAATGGAGCTTGCGGCCCTTCGCGCGTCTGCAATCGCATCGATTATGGTACCCGGTGCCTGGGCTACATCACCACCTGCAAAAACACGTGGCATATCTGTCTGTTGAGTTTCCTCATCAATCACCATCAGGCCCTTTTCCACCCTTAACAGTTCTTTATCATCCACAAAGGAAAAATCAGGAGCCTGTCCTATAGCGAGGATAACTTGATCAGCCGCAACTGTCTCCTTTATGGTAGCAAAGCTGGGGCAAAAATTACCTTGGCTATCAAAGACCGATGTACACCGAACAAGCTCTATTCGGGTGATCTTCCCATGATCCTGTAGGATCCTCTGGGGACCCCAGGAGGGCATGATTCTGACACCTTCCTGAATGGCATCCTCAATTTCCCATGGGTTGGCTGGCATCTCCTCCCTACATTCCAAGCAGGCCAGTGTTACCTCTTTGGCCCCAAGACGGAGGGCGCTGAGCGCCACATCGATGGCCACACTACCACCGCCGACTACCAGTACCTTATCTTTCAGTGCAACCTCTTTGCCCTCATTTACTGCACACAGAAAATCGAGTCCCCAGAACACATCATCAAGGTTGGTCCCTTCCAAGTCTATCTTCTTACTGAGCTGGGCACCCACTGCCAGGAATACGGCTTCGTACCCATCGGCCTCTAGCTGGCTTAAGCTGAAATCTCTTCCCAGCTTCTTTTCAGTGTGTAACTCGACCCCGAGTTCCAGAATCTGTTCGATTTCCTTGTCCACCACCTCCCTGGGCAAACGGTAATCCGGGATACCAAATCGCATCATCCCCCCTGGTTCGGGTCTCTCTTCAAAAACAGTGACCTGATGCCCCTTCTTTCGCAGATAAAAGGCCGCTGTCAGACCGGCAGGACCAGCCCCGATAATAGCAACCCTGTGGCCTGTATCTTTTGCTACCTCTGATATCCGCTCACCTATATTACCTGCATTATCTGCAACGTATCGCTTGAGGGCACATATGGCGATGGGCTGATTGAAAACATCCCCACGCCTGCACACATCTTCGCAGGGATGGGTACAGACACGGCCCAAAATACCAGGAAAGGGCACCTTTTCCCGAATTAAGGCATAGGCCTCATTTACCTTTCCCTCTGCTATAAGCCTCGTGTACCCTGGGATATCTATTCTGGCAGGGCAGGCATCAATACAGGGAGGACCAACTGGAACAAACTCAGGAGGAGACAGCGAGCGTAGCGGCCTTATGATATCAAGGATCCCTATTCCATTGGGACACACCCCCTCACATCTACCACAGGTAGTACAAGACCATGGAAAGGGAGAGTTACCGATCTCATCTATTAAGCCAAGCTCTACATGCCTCAGAATCCTCCTGATATTAAACCCATCTACGCCGGTGAGAGGACACGCAGAGCTACAAAGCCCGCACTGCTCACAGGCCCGAAACATGTTCACATCGTCAACAAATTTCTCAGCTAATCCTGTTTTAGTGTCCATATTCCCTTATTTTTGATTTACGATTTGCGATTTTTGATTTGCGATTGGTGAACTTGCTTTTTGCTGATTTTCTCGAAGCAACCATAATCGCGACGAGTTCGTTAGCTTCTTTTAATAGAGGTTCAACCAATTCCTTTTCCAACAAACCTCCTTCAATAATCAATTCCATCCAGAAAGCGCTTTCATCCGCCTCTTCTTCAACAATTCCCAGTTTTGCGATGAACTCCGCCTTAGATCGACATTTGCATGGCTTTACCCTGTTAAATAAGATTTGAGCCTTCTTCTCAAAAACATTTTGCGGTGAAATGTCTTCAGGTATTTCTCTCTTCTTATCGCAACGTTTTGATCAAGGCATGCCTCATAGTAGACTAGCTTGAATGGCCTTCTGTCCTTTGTACATTCAACAAGTCCATTATTGTGCTGCCCAAATCTTAGCTTGAGGTTCTCGGTAAACCCTGTATAGAAGTCCCCATCCTTTATGCGCTGCAACACATATGTGAAATACACGTTAACCTCAAGCTATTTAACAGGGCAGGTAATTAGCGCCAACAGAAGTGCCGGAACGAATGAGCTGCTTACCGATTGATTGCCCCTCAATATTTTTCGGCAATGCATTCACCAGTCTTATTATCCTTAGGGCAAATTGCTTAGTCCTTTTTTTCAACTCTTTTTCATCCATCCATCATCTCTCCCAATCTAAAATCGCAAATCTAAAATTTAAAATCTATCTATCATTCAAGTCCCAGCTCCTTCACCATATCCCTCATCGTATTTGCAAACTTCGGCCCATCTGCCGCTGAGCACCAGATATTCCAGAGTTTTTCAGGGTCATATCCCTTTCTTGCCAATTTTTTTTTGGCCCTTTTGATCCTCTTTTCTGCCGCATAATTGCCAGTAATATAGTGGCAGGTTGGAAATTCACAGCCTGCCACCAACACACCTGCTGCACCTAGTTCAAAGGCTCTTTCTATGAACTTAATTGCCACCCGTGCCAAACACATCACTCTGATGAGTCGCGCGTTAGGCGGGTATTGAAGCCTGCTCACACCTGCCATATCCACCCCACCCAATGCACACCAGTGACAAATAAATCCAATAATTTTCTCCTCAGGCCTCTCTTCCAGGGCCGCTTCTACCTGGGCAAGGATCTGCTCATCTGAATAATGGATAATAGTAATAGCGTTCTTGGGACAGTCTGCTGCACAGAGACCACACCCTTTACACAGGGCTTTGATTACATTGGGTTTTTCATCCACCCACTTGATTGCACCATACGGGCAATTTTTTGCACAGAGCTCACAGCTATTACAGACATCCAGATCTATATCTGCTACAATTCCCTCTGCCTCAAGGTAGCCCCGCTTCATAGGAATAGACGCCCTCATAGCAGCTCCTGCACCCTCTTCGCAGCTGTCTTTCAAATTCTTGGGAGACCGTGCACATCCACACAGGGAAATGCCGTCAGAGGGGAAATCCAAGGGACCGAGTTTTATATGGGCCTCCTGGAAGAATCCGTCTGGATTAGTGGAGACCTTGAGATGCCCCTTTGTGGCCTCGCAGGTGTCATCCCCTTTAAACCCGGTAGTCAGAACGACCAAATCAGATGGAATGGTAAATTCCTTACCGAGAAGGATATCGTAGACATGCACACCTAGATTGCCATCTTCTTTGGTCACCTCTGGATACCGATCATCGGGAAAGCGAATGAATTTGACCCCTGCCTTTTTGGCTGCTTCCAGATCTGACCCTTCCTCTCTTACCATGCTCAGGTCTCTGTAGAGGATATGCACGCGGATATCCTTATTAAGCGTTTTAAGGGCTAACGCGTTTTTAACCGATATAGAGCATCCAATAGTGCAACAGCCGCGGGATTCATTTTTTGAGTTGACGCAGTTGATAATCACCACATCCTTTACTTCCCCAACTTCATTACCTTTTAACAATCCCTCAAGCTGAATCTGGGTTACCACGTGAGGGTCACTCCCATATTGGTATTGCCCTACCGGCTCGATCTCCTGCATCCCAGTTGCCACAATAACCGTTGATGCATCAAAGGTTTCCTTTGATCCATTGGCCTTCAACGTAACCTTATAGTTCCCAATATATCCTTCAACAGCCTCTATCTCAGCATTGGTATAGACCTTTATTTTTGGGTGGGATTCTACAAGGGCAACTTTAGCCTTAACGATCTCAGCGGCTTCAAGCTTTACATGATCATGACAAACCACGGATACCCTGTTTAAAAGGCCGCCAAGCCGGGATTCTTTTTCTACCAGTATGGCATGAAAACCCTGGTCAGCGATATTGAGGGCAGCGGTCATGCCTGCCATTCCACCCCCGATCACAAGGCAATCCGTTTTCACAGAAAGCCTAATCTCCTCACCTTCTTCCAGAAGAACAGCCTTGGCCACACCCATCTTTACGAGGTCCTTGGCCTTTTCCGTAGCCTTTGAAGCGTCTGCCCTATGGACCCAGGAAACCTGTTCCCTGATACTTACAAATTCAAGGAGATAGGGGTTGACCCCCGCCTCTTTTACCGTCCTTTTAAAGAGGGGTTCATGAGTCCTTGGAGTACACGATGCAATAACCACCCTGTTGAGATCATGCTCTTTTATGAGCTCTTTCATCTTGGCCAGGTAGTCTACTGAGCATGACCATTTTCCTTCATCGGCAAAGGCAACGTGTTTGAGACCCTTAGTGTACTCCACTACCTCCGGTACATTCACGATACCTGCGATGTTTGAACCGCAATCACAAACAAATACACCTACCCGTATATCTTCATTCATTGAATGTCCCTATTCCATTACGATTTTCGATTGTCGAATGACAATTGACAATTGAATAATGACAAATTCGTAAAAAGTGTTTTGCGAACGAGATTGAGCATTTTGGGAGAAAAGCGCTTGAGATGTTCAGCGTTAAGAAATGCTAACTGTTTGAGGGCATTACACCGAGTTTTAGCATTTTAGCTGAACATCTTAAGTGCGCCCAAAATGCTCACGGAGTGAGCAAAATCGACTTTTTACGAAACCATCAAGATTGAATAATGTACCAAGAACTCCTCAATCAA
>Ga0209978_10000555_pt1 | contig 14453 bp, 13 predicted proteins | sample BentaG_FD_182805 | JGI IMG/M metagenome (GOLD analysis project Ga0209978, IMG submission 182805) | Deep subsurface microbial communities from South Atlantic Ocean to uncover new lineages of life (NeLLi) - Benguela_00093 metaG (SPAdes)... | ecosystem: Environmental > Aquatic > Marine > Oceanic >...
TCCGCGGCGGAACTCTTCGTCAGCCCTTCGGGACGTTGCACTCTGGCTCGGTCGCGGCTACGCCTCGACGAATATAACAGCGCTTAAGAGGTAAAATTTTTCTTGCAGAAATTTTCCCCAAATTTCGCCTACGGCGACTTCGTTTGAGCCGATATGTTAGGCGAAATGCTCACTTTGGGGCATGAAATATAAGAACAAGCAAATAATAATATTTGAAGGAGGTGATAACAAATAGGAATCTTAGAAAATATGAATAAGAGGGTGAAAAAATTCAGTATTTTGGATGTAAAATTAGCTCAAGGTGCTGCAATATTTGGGGTTCTTATTGTAGCAAAACTAATACCCCAAATAATGGACATAAACATATGGTGGTTTGTAACCTTATTAGTGATATGCGTAATAAAACCATTTTATGTGTTTTTCATTAAAAAATAGTGCCCCTTCGTTCGCACTATCGCCTAACAGCGGATAAAAGGCTCACTTTGTTCGCCCAAATTGCCTTCGCTATCGCTACGGCAAACTTCGGATATTACTAAACGTTGGGCGAAATCGCCTTTTAAAAAGAAAAATAGAAGGAAACTACTATGGATAAAACAATATCCAATTCTTATTTCAAATTCATTTCTTTCAACTACAAATTTCACGATTTCTTATTGCCCCGAGTGGGGATAAAACGAGGGTCTTATGGACAAGACTTTTGGAAACACCCATATGCTTTGCTATTTCTCTAACAGAATTACCATTCAGGACCAATTCTTTCATTTTCTCGATATCTACTTCTAAAGGAGGTCTTCCAAGCCTTATCCCGTTTTCTTTGGCTCTTCTAAGACCAGACAACACTCTTTCCCTGATTAAAGACCTCTCAAACTCGGCTATCGCTCCCATAATAGTAAATACCAACTTCCCATGATTCGTAGAGGTGTCAATACTGTCCTCATAAGAACAGAAATCGATACCCAAGCCCTCTAATTCCTCCAAAGCGGTAACCAGATGTTTTGTGGACCGTGCAAACCTGTCAAACTTCCAGACCAAGAGAATATCAAACTTCCTCTTTCTTGCATCTTTCATTAGCTTGTCTAACGCCGGTCTGCTTTCTTTTGCTCCGCTTACGCCCCAGTCCACATACTCTTGATAAATCGTCCAATTTCTAAGCTTGACATACTTCCTTAAATCCAAGAGCTGACTTTCCGGGTTTTGATCCTTAGTGCTAACCCTTGCGTAAATAGCCACTCTTTTCACAATTTCTCACCTCCTTTAATAAATGAAAATTGACCACTCAAATACGAAAGTGTTTTCGCATTTATTAACTTTTGCCATTCTCCGCCGCCTTCTTCCGCTTCGCCCTTTCCCAGGCTTCTTTTAATTCCTTCTCCGCTACCTCTAACTCCTTCAGCTCCTGGTTCAACTCTGATTCAGTCTTGACTTCTAACCGGTCTGTAGCTTCTCCAAGTAGCAATAATGCCTTATCTATCGCAGTCGCAAGTGAAATCATCAAACTTGAGGCGGCGGTCTTTCGTAATTTCTCATCAGTTATATGGCTTTTCATCCGAATTGCCAAATTCCAGAGTTCCTCAGCCATTTTCCTTTTTTTATCTGTCCTTAATTGGTCTAAGTTATCTATTTCATTCTTTATACTATTAACAGCAGTTTTACTTATATTAAGTTTCTTGCCTATATTTCTATCACTTAATCCTTCAATAGCTAATATTTTAACTTGCTCTCTAATATTATCAGGAATTCTTTTAGAGCCTTTAGTTTTCATTTTAAGTCCTTCTATTATTAAATAATATAATTAAGTTCTTTATTTCAAATTGATAAATGTATAATTTTCTCTTAATTTTATACTTCCCAAGTGGAATACCAAAGCCACCAAAATTTTTAACCATTTTTTGACCACAAGTCCGCCAAAACCCCATAAATTCCGATAAATCCCCATAAAATAAAAAATCCCAAATCTCCTTTATTTTTCAAGTAGATTCGGGATTTTCGTCTATCTTTTTACGACCCTTCTTTTTACCCCTCTTCGGTTTACGAAACCGTTGCTCTACCAACTGAGCTACGTCGGCTTTCTCAAATTTCCTTTTTTGCTTTTATTTTTTGTTTAGCCAAATGGTAAAATTGACGTAATCGGTAAAAAACCACCATTCCCAGAATTAAACCAACGAATATCGAAGGGATAATTTTCCCTGCTCCTACAGCCATTTCAAATAGATAATCAAAGATAAATGCCCAGGATATGGCACTGGTAACCATCGCTAAAATTACTACACAAATTACAATAATTGTACGCATGCCAATCAATGTTCCGATAATTGCCCCAACCAATGAACCCGTAGAAAACAGAGGAATCCAGACAAAAAATGCTATTCCCAAAGCACCCCATTTCTCTATTCTGGACTGGTGTTTCTCGGCCGTTCTTTGGGTTGAATTAAGAGCTTTTCCAATGAATCTTATCTTTATTAGATGTTCATAAAAATAGATAATCAGAGGATAAAGAATAAAAAGATAAGTCAGGTTAAAGATGACTGAGATAAAAATAACCTGGAATTTTGACAATCCCAATTCCAACCCCAGAGAAATACTGACCCCTCTTCCACCAAGGAGGTCAGCAGCAATCACTGGAAATAAACCTTTCTTTATTTCAGGAACATAGGAGGCAAATAGAGTAAATAGAATTATCTCGGTTATTAATAATGCACATCCAACCAAAAAGATAAGTCCTTCCAAGCTTCTAAAAAAAGAGATGTCGTTATTTTTTCTATTAATCATTCTATAACCTTTAAGATATTTCTCATTTCTTACGGTCAAACCCTCGGCTTTATGTCAAGAAAATTATAATAAATTGATCTCATTTATGCAAGGGAGAAATCAAAGGTATATTTTTTACGGGGACAAGCCAAAGTTTTGAAAGATAAAAAAAGTGCCAAGGCCCAGAATCGAACTGGGGACAACCCGGATTTTCAGTCCGGTGCTCTACCAACTGAGCTACCTTGGCACGTTTAATTTTAAGTAACACTAATGTTAACAAAATGGAAAAAAATTGTCAAACAAAAATTATACACGCAGACTAAAGTCTGCTACTCCTTTCCTAAACGCAAAGTGAAGTCTGCTACTCCATCAGCAATCTCATTATTTTCTGCGTAGCCTCCACTCCCCCTCATCAATATTATGGTAAATACCTATTCTACCTTCGGGAAAGACCTTCAAATTAACTGTGAACCATATCTCTTCCTCAGAAGGTATCTTTGTCCAGCTAAACCTTGCTTCCCAGCAGTGGAGGTCTCGATAGAGATGAATTCCTCGCTCCATAAGCTCACCATTATAAATATCGTATCTGGTAGCCAGTCGAGCCCTCCATTTTCTGGTAATCGGAAAATTAAACCCATTTACTATGTCCAGGCGACGGGGATAGTCAGAAGTTGTTCCCTCCAGACCTTCCAGATAGGTCAACCTGGCATTAATCGACCACTTTCTTGCTCCTGGACCAAATATCGCTTCAGCCTGAAAATTGGCTGTCTTCTCCCTGTTCAAGTCGTAGCTATGCTCAAAATAGAAGTTCGTTAAACGAGAAGGGGTAAAATCGACCCGGGAGAAAAGGTTATCGAATCTCGCATTTCTCTTTCCAATAAAACTATATCCTGTGGAAGATGTAAATTCTAATAGCCAGAGAAGGCGAATTCTTCCCAAAATCGAAAGTTTATTGAGTGTCGTCTTATTACCTTGTTCTTGCTGGAAACTGTGCGTTAAGTCTGTATCGAAAGACCTGGTAATCCGCGTGCGTAAGTTTGTTTTAGTGTGGTATATGTTCTTATATACATTTTTTCTATTCCAGTTCTCATCCTTATCTCGCCAGCTTTCTTGGAAACCCACCTCTGTATTTATGCTCGCTCTGCGTGATAACCTCAGTTTATTGACCAGGTCAAAATAGATATCGCTCTGATTTACACGGTGACCTGGCTCAAATTTTCTGGTAAGATAATCGTACGGCTTAACATAGCGGTTAGCGTAATTTGCTCCTAATCTATAATATAATAGTCCTTTCTTAATTTGGAGAAGATTTGTGGCAAATGAAAACAGGGGAGAATAGCCCTGAATATTGACAAATCGTTCCCTCTGGTAATCCCATACATCCTTCCTTTCTCCAAGTATTCTCAAAGTATAGGTGGGTCTTGAGCGGGTAAGAGCAATATGAGATTTCAGTTCCTCTTTCATGGGAATCCAGTCTTCTTCATTATATACTCTATTAAACTGTTGATTGGATATATAGTCCAGCTTCGTCTGAAAATAGAAATCGCTTCCTAAATTCTGCCAGTGTTCTGCCTCTCCCCGCCATTTCTTTTCTTTAGTGTCTTTCTCTTTAATGTAATATCCGTACAAGAATCCTTTTACTTTGCCTTGTAAATTGTAATCATATCTGCTTCCCCAACCAACTCCTTTCTTGGTCATATAATCGATGAGTAAAGTTCCGTATGTTCTCTCGCTAAAGGCATATCCAAAATTTGCTTTAGTGAAAAATCCTTCCTCACGATTGGAGCCCAATTTCAATCTCCACCTAAATCTTCTCTCGCGTAATGAACGCCAGTAGAAAGGGAAATAGAAAATAGGAATTTTGCCTAAATACATCACGACGTTGTAAGCGTAAAACTTCTCTCCCAATAAGACACGAATCTTTCTTGCTTTAAACCGGTAATGGGGAGAGGAGCATTCGCAGGAGGTAATATAACCATTATGTAAAACAATTTCTTTATCGCTCACCCTCTCTATCTTTGGGCCGGAAAAGTACCAGGGCTCTATAAATGACGAAGCATTGTCTATAACTCCCCGCCCTGTTCTTACATCATAGATTATTTTACTGCCCTGGATGGTAGTTTCCTTATCTTGAAGAATGATATCGCCTTTTGCTTCCACTTTTTCCTCTTTCAGGTCGAAAATGGCTTCCTCGCATTCCACGACAACATCTCTATTTTCTATCTTAACATTACCACGGGCTAAGATTTTATTCTCTTCTTTCCTATATTCAATATAATCGGCTGAAAGAATAATCGGGTTATCCTGGAGGGAATCTAATTCAGAACTTTTCCCCACGACTACATAGGTACTGGCTCGACTTATATAGGATTCTTTCCCTTCAGAAAGGTAAGCATTGGCAGATTGACAAAATAAAAAAATAGCCACGAAGGCTATATAGGAAGGCAAGAACCACTTTACACTTCTCAATTTCTATTTCCTTGCAATATCAGTAAAGCTGCACCAATTACCCCCAGGTCTGCACCGAACTTTGTGCGAGTAAATTTTACTTTCTCAAAAGGAACCTTGAAAGTGCGCTTTCGGATTTCTTTTTTCATTGGTTGGAAAATTAATTCTTCAGCCTTGGCCATTCCACCGCCAAAAACTATGACTCCTGGATTGAGAAGATTAATGACTCCAGATAATGCTATTCCTAAATACTCTCCTGCCTCTCTCCAGATTCTCCTTGCCAATTTATCACCCTTCAGGGCAGCAGCCTGAATGGTCTGGGAAGTAATTGACTGTAAGTTTCCACCAGCGAGCTTCTTTATCAGGCTCCTTTCGCCCTTTCTAATCTCTTTAATTGCCTTTTTAACAATATAGGCTGAACCGACATAAGTTTCCAGACAACCATAATTCCCGCACCTACATCTTTGACCTTGGGGATTGAGTGTAATATGACCAATCTCACCAGCACTGCCCGAGGTACCGTGATATATCCTTCCATTGAGTATGAGGCCACCTCCCACGCCAGTACCCAGGGTTATACAGAGTAAGTTCTTTGCCTTTCTTTTAGTTTCTAAAATGTATGTTCCCCAGGCAGCGGCATTAGCATCGTTGTCCAGAACCACTTTCAGATTAAATTTCTTCTTTATCAAACGAACTATAGGCACATTCTTCCAGAATAGATTAGGAGAAAATCGGACAATCCCTCTATCCTGGTCGACATCACCAGCTGCGCCAATGCCTATCCCCTCTATAGAGTTCGACCCGAGACCTTTCATAACTTCGTCCAAAGCTTTTACAATGCGTTTAATGGTCTTAGTTTTGCCCTCTTCTACCCTGGTGGGAAATCTAATCTTTCTTACGATTTTCCCTTTTTCTGTAACCAGGGCTACAGTTACATTTGTTCCACCAATATCTATTCCAATAGAATACTTTTTCATAGTTTTAATGCACTCCTGGCTTCACCTACAGTATACAAGGAACCAGTAACACAGATTAAATCATCCGTAGCGGCAACCTCAAGAGCCCCCATCAGGGCTTCCCCGGCGCCATTCTCTATCCTGACCTTACCTGAAGGGAGATAATTCATAACTTCTCTTCTAAGCAAATTTTTATCGAAACCTCTCTCGGTTCTGGGTGAAGTCACCACCACTTCCTGGCATAGAGGAACAATTTCTGCCACCATCTTTTTTATATCTTTATCTTTTAAAATTCCCAGGACCAGAATTATCCTGCGATGGGGAATAACACCCTCCAGAAGGGCATTCTTAAGACAGCACATAGCAGCGGGATTATGCGCACCATCTAACACTACCTTACAATCCTCTCCTTTCCAGTTGAGGCAATTTAAAACTTCTAATCTCCCCGACCAGGTCGCTCTCTCCAGACCCTTTCTTAAATGTTTCTCTGCCACCTGGATTCCTCTTAATCTTAATCCTTCGATTGCCCCTAAGGCCAAAGCCGCATTCTCTATCTGGTGTCTCCCCAAAAGTTTTATCTTTAAATCTCTGAAACTATCGAAGATTCCCTGGTAATCGAACCTCTGGTAATTACAGAAATTATTAGCCTTTCTTCTTTGATTTACGTATTGGACTTTGATATCTCTTCCCAAACGGAATAATCTTGTTTTTTTCTTCCGACATACTCCTTTTATTACTTCAAGGGCTCTTCTTTGTTTCACTCCAGTAATTACGATTCCATTCCTTTTTATGATTCCTGCTTTTTCTCGGGAAATATCAGAAATTCTTCTACCCAGATACTCCGTATGCTCATAATTAACATTGGTGATGATGGAAATCAAGGAATGGTTGAATACATTTGTGGCATCTAAGCGGCCACCCATGCCCACTTCTAAGATGGCTATTTCCACATTGGCTTGAGAAAAGTACTGGAGCGCTAAGGCGGTCATTATTTCAAAGTAGGTTGGCTTCAGGGAGAATTCTGAGCGAGGAGTCCTGATAAAAAACAATAACTGAGAGAGGAGTTCAGTAACTTTCCTCTTGGAAATATACCTCCCATCTACTTGAATGCGCTCACGAAAATCGATTAAATGGGGTGAAGTATATAGCCCGACTCTAAATCCAGCTTGTTTAAGAATGCTGGAGAGAAAAATAGCCACTGACCCTTTTCCATTGGTCCCGGTAATATGGATTATCCGGAATTTTTCATCACCAATACCAGTGGCTCTCAAAAGCTTCTTAATATTAGAGAGTCCAAACTTTATACCTAAACGCTCCAAACCCGAAAGGTAATCTAAAACCTGGAGGTAAGTCATATTGCAGCAACATTGTCTTGTAGGCACGGTTTCAACCGTGCAATTTGCATCCCGATTTTCAATCGGGAAATCTGTGCCTACAATCTGGATGAAAAAAGATTTAATATTCTAACAACAGTGCTCTTTAATTCTTTCCTTTCAACTATCATATCTATTAAACCATGTTTTAATAAGAATTCTGAAGTCTGAAATCCCTCGGGTAATTTCTGCCTTATGGTCTGTTCAATAACTCGCGGGCCAGCGAAGCCGATAAGTGCTCTGGGCTCTGCAATAATTACATCACCCAACATGGCAAAACTTGCACTTACCCCTCCTGTAGTAGGATTGGTTAAAATGGAAATAAAAGGTATCTTTTTCCGATCCAATAGACCCAAGGCTGCACTTGTCTTTGCCATTTGCATTAGTGAAAGAATTCCCTCCTGCATCCTCGCCCCGCCAGAAGAAGAGACAATAACTACAGGAATTCTTTTTTTGACTGCTTTTTCAATTAGGCGAGTTACCTTTTCCCCCACCACGGAAGCCATACTCCCACCCATGAAGTCAAAATCTAAAATAGCCACAGCTACCTTGTGCTTTCCTATCTCACCTTCGCCACTAATAACCGCCTCACTCAACCCTGTCTTCTTCTGGTCTTGCTTCACCTTATTTTTGTAAGACTGAACAGCAACAAACCTTAGAGGATCGCTGGTCTTAAGATTGGCGTAATCCTCCCTGAAACTTCCTCTGTCTAAAAGTAACTTAATGCGCTGTTTTGCTGTCAATCGCAAGTAATGGCCGCACTTGGGACAAACCTTAAAATTCTTTTTCAGTTCCTTGTTGTAGATTATCTCGTTACACTTTTCACATTTAGTCCACAGACCACCTGGCACACTTTTTTTACCACCGGGTTCTTCGACTGGCATACTAATCACCTACCATTTTCTGGTGTAAAGACGCAACAAAATTACCTACATTCCTTAATATAGCCCTTCTGGTGGTGCTCCTTTCAATCAAATCTATAATGGCACTACCCACAATGACACCATCGCTATATCTGGATACTTTTCGTGCCTGTTGGGGATTGGAGATTCCAAAGCCGCAGGCTACGGGTTTATTAGTTATCCTTTTAATAGCTTTTAAAGTCTCAATTATATTGCTATTCAGTTTGTCACGGGCACCGGTCACGCCAGTTAAAGATACATAGTATAAGAAACCTGTGCTTTTACTGGCAATCTTTTTTATCCTCTCCAGCGGGCTGGTAGGAGCAGCTAAAAAAATCGTAGATAGTTTATTCAAGCGCGCCACTCTTAACCACTCTTCTGCTTCTTCAGGCACAAGGTCGGGAATGATAACCCCATCTACGCCCATTTTTCTACACGTTGTGGCAAATTCCTCCAACCCATACTTGTAAACAGGGTTCAAATAACTCATAAGAACAATGGGAATCTCTGTCTTCTTTCTCAATTTATAAACCAATTTGAGTATATCTTTTAATCTTACTTTATTATTTAACGCTCTCTGGGATGCCCTCTGAATAGTAGTCCCATCAGCCAAGGGGTCAGAAAAAGGGACACCTAACTCAACGACATCTGCGCCTCTCCTTTCCATCTCCAAAACCAACTCAAAGGTCGTATCTAAATCCGGGTCACCAGCAGTAATAAAAGTGATTAAAGCCTTTTTATCCTTTCTTTTTAATTCTCCAAATTTACTGTCAATCCTGTTCATAGCAGTGGACTCCTTGCGAAAGCAAGGTCCTGATCTACCCTCCCTTTCGGGAGGACTCCAAACGCAGAGCTTCGCTCTGCTACTCCTAACTCTGAGGATGAGGTCTTTTGCACGGTTAAAACCGTGCCTACAAATGCCATTGTAGGCACAGATTCAATCTGTGCAGCTATCCGAGCGACTCCGATAACTATCCCTTCATCCTTTCACTATCTCCACATCTTTATCTCCCCGACCGGAGAGACAAAGAACAATTATCTCATTTCTATTAGTATCCTTTGCCATTTTCATCAAGTAGGCCAAAGCGTGAGCCGGTTCCAGCGCGGGAATAATGCCTTCGGTTTCAGAGAAGAAATGGAAAGCCTCCAGTGCTTCCTTATCCGTCACAACAAAGTAATCGGCACGGCCTGTCTTCTTATAAAAACTGTGTTCAGGTCCAACTCCTGGATAATCTAAGCCAGGAGCAACAGAATGTGCGGGAAGAATTTGCCCATCGCTGTCATGTAGAACATAACTTTTCGAGCCATGCAGGATTCCTATCTCTCCTACATATAGAGGAGCAGCGTGTCTGCCACTTTTTATTCCTAACCCAGCTGCTTCCACTCCTATAAACTTCACTGCATCATTATAAAAATGGTGAAATAGACCAAGAGAGTTACTTCCACCGCCTACACAGGCTATCAAATAGTCTGGCAATCGGCCCTCCTTTTCCAAAATCTGGCGCTTGACTTCCTTACCAATAACTGACTGAAAATCCCTTACCATCATGGGATAAGGATGCGGACCAACACAGGAGCCTAAAAGATAATGCGTTGTTCTTACATTGGCAACCCAGTCCCTGATCGTCTCGTTGATTGAATCTTTTAAGGTTTTAGTTCCCGAAGAGACTGGAATAACTTTCGCTCCTAAAAGTTCCATCTTAAAAACATTAAGCGATTGCCTCTTTATATCCTCAGTTCCCATATAAATTTCGCATTCCAGTCCTAAAAGGGCAGAAGCAGTAGCTGCGGCTACTCCGTGTTGACCAGCTCCTGTCTCAGCAATGATTCTTCTCTTACCCATCCTCTTTGCCAAAAGTGCCTGACCGAGAGTATTATTTATCTTGTGGGCGCCCGTATGGCAGAGGTCTTCTCTTTTAAGATATATCTTCGCACCACCCAGCTTCTCTGTCAGGTTTCTGGCAAAATATAATGGTGTGGGTCTTCCCCCATATTCCGAGAGGTAGTATTTGAGTTCATCCTGAAAACTTTTGTCCTTCTTTGCTTTATTGTAAACTCGCTCAAGCTCCTTGAGGGCGGACATCAAGGTCTCGGGAACAAACTTACCTCCAAAGATACCGAAATAGCCTGATTTGTCTGGTAAAACTTTTTGCATTATAGTCTTTTTGTTCTAATTCGAGTTATGAATTCACGCATGAGGTCGTAATCTTTTCGCCGGGGAGTCCTCTCTACACCACTGGCTACATCTACACCATAGGGATTTACCTTTTCTATGGCTTGGGTTACATTGTCGGGAGTGAGACCTCCCGCCAGAAATACTGGCTTACCAAATTGCTTTGCTTCCACTGCCAGGTCCCAGTTAAAAATTTCTCCAGTCCCTCCCTCTACCCCCGGAACATAAGAGTCGAGAAGATAATAATCTACCCCATACTTCTCCATCTCTTCCAGATTTTCTTTATCTTTTATCCTGAATGCTTTAATTATCTTTAGTCTCGCACTTTGCACTTGCAACTCTCGACAGTATTCAAGAGTCTCCTCACCATGAAGCTGCACTAGATTGAGCCTGCATTTTTCGGCAATCCTCTTGACTACTTTAACCTCTTCGTTTACAAAGACGCCCACAGGTTGCGTGAATGAAGGAAGTTTTCCGATAATCTGAGCTGCCAATTTTGGAGAAATTTTGCGAGGGCTATTCTTATAGAAATTGAAGCCTATGTAATCGGCTCCCAGATTGACTACCCACAAGGCATCCTTTTCATTGGTAATGCCACAAATTTTTATCCTGACCATCAATACAAACTCTTTATTGGGCAACCTTCCATTCAAAATTGTAGGGGACGGACGCAGTTTATGCCGATTTTTCGGCATGCCTTCCCTCGGGCGACCACCCCGCTTGCACGGGATAAACTGCGGGTCGCCCCTACATTCGTGCTCAGAATCCCTCCCTGTCGGAAGGACTCCAGACTTTTCTACTCGATTATAGGAACTGCTGCCAGAGCCTCTTTTATCTTCTCCTCCGGATAAGCGTAATCCTCTAATTTCTTCCCCAGGTAAGCATCATAGGCAGCGAGGTCGAAGTGTCCGTGTCCACTAAAGGCTATCACGATGCACTTTTCTTCCCCGGTCTCCTTACATTTTTTCGCTTCATCCACTGCCGCCTTTATACAATGGGCTGTTTCTGGAGCAGGAAGGATTCCTTCAGTGCGGGCAAAGAGAATAGCTGCATCAAATACAGGATTCTGATGGTATGCTCTAGCCTCAATAATTCCTTTGTTTACCAGAAGGCACATAAGCGGGGCGTCACCGTGGTACCTCAGTCCTCCAGAATGGATTGGTGGAGGAACAAAGGAATGGCCCAGAGTAAACATTTTTACCACCGGAGCTGTGCAAGCAGTATCTCCAAAATCGTATCGGTAAGGACCTCTGGTTAAAGTAGGACAGGCTTCAGGCTCGCAGGCAATTATCTGTATTTTTTTACCATCCAACTTGTCTTTAACAAATGGGAAACAGAACCCGGCAAAATTGGACCCTCCACCTACACATCCTATTAGAATATCGGGCTTTTCCCCGGCCAGTTTCAACTGTTTTTTAAGCTCCAGTCCCACAACAGTTTGATGTAAGAGAACGTGATTTAAAACACTACCCAGAGAATACTTAGTATCGTCGTGTGTTACCGCATCTTCTACTGCTTCTGATATGGCAATACCCAGGCTGCCCGTACACTTGGGGTCTTTCTCCAGGATATCTCTTCCAGCATTGGTTAAATTAGTTGGCGAGGGATGGACTTCTGAACCCCATGTCTCCATTAACACTCTCCTGTAAGGCTTCTGCTGGTAACTCACTTTCACCATATAAACTGTGCACTTCAGTCCAAAGATGTTACAGGCAAAAGAAAGGGCACTTCCCCACTGCCCTGCTCCTGTCTCAGTGGCAATTCTTTTTACCCCCTCCTTTTTGTTGTAGTAGGCTTGGGCAACTGCTGTGTTCGGCTTATGGCTTCCCGGGGGACTTACGCTCTCATTCTTATAGTAGATTCTAGCTGGAGTCTTCAGTGCTTTTTCCAACCTATAAGCTCGATGTAAAGGTGTCGGTCTCCAGAGCTTATAGACATCGAGAACCTCATCCGGTATGTCGATCCAGCGCTCCTGGCTCACTTCCTGTTTAATCAACTCCATAGGAAAGAGAGGTGCCAGGTCCTGAGGTCCCAAGGGCTTAAAAGTCTTGGGATGCAATGGCGGAGCCAGGGGTTCTGGCAAGTCCGGCTGGATGTTGTACCAGGCTTGGGGAATCTCCTTTTCTGATAGAATGATCTTCGATTGTTCCATACCTACCTCCTTTTTTGCACGGTTAAAACCGTGCCTACAATTTTAAATACCCAATTCCTCCAATTTCCTACTGATGTTTTCGCTTTCCAATAAAACTTGTCCAATCAATATAGCATTTATTCCTGTATTTTTCAACAACAAAACGTCTTCTCTCGTTTTGATACCGCTTTCGGAAACAACTATCTTTTCCCGCGGAATTTTCTTTCTTAAATCTTTAGTTACATTAAGGTCAACAGTGAAATCTTTCAGATTGCGATTATTTATCCCGATAATCTCTGCAGGAGTGGAGAGGACTTTTTCCAGGTCCTCTTCACAATGAACCTCAACCAGAGTTTCTATTCCCAGGTTCTTACTTATCTTTATAAATTCGCCTATCTGTTTACCATCCAGAATAGAAGCAATCAAAAGAACAGCATCTGCACCAAAAGCTCTCGATTCATAGAGTTGATACTCATCGATAATAAAGTCCTTACGTAGAAGGGGAATGTTAACGCTCTGTCTAACAGAGAAGAGGTGCAGGATATCTCCCTGAAAATACTTATCTTCTGTCAGGACAGAAATAGCCCCTGCGCCATTTTTCTCATAGGTCTGGGCTATCTTTTTGGGGTGAAACTCTCTACAGATAAGACCACTTGAAGGAGAGGCTCTTTTAATCTCGCAAATTAGATTTATTTTCCCTGGAAGAGAAATTGCTCCCTTAAAATTCCTGGCTGGAGGAAGTTTAATAATTCTATCCCTCAGTTTAGCCAAGGGAATCTTCCCCTTCTTTTCAGTCACTCTCTTTTTCTTATAAAAGACTATCTTCCCTAAAATATCCATAAATTCCACACAGTAAAATTCTGGAGTCCTTGCGAAAGCAAGGTTTCGTTTTATCAACCTCCCTTTCGGGAGGACTCCGCATCTTTTAGTGACGAACAAACTATCTTTTAATTTTTAGGATTTGCTTTGGTGGTGTATTCCTTTAGGAGCTCCAACTTTTTCATTGCTTTGCCGGAATCGATTGAATTTTCAGCCAGTCTAATCCCTTCTTTAAAATCTTTTGCTTTTCCTCCAGCCACAAGAGCAGCAGAGGCATTTAGAAGAACGACGTTCCGCTGTGCACCTTTCTTACCTTTAAGGATTGAATAAACTATCTCAACATTCTGTTCAATTCCGCCTCCCTTTATTTCGCTAGGATGGGCGACAGGAAGACCGAAATCCTCCGGCCTAATATGATAGGTTTTCACCTTTTTCTTTTTTAATTCAGAAACTTTGGTTGGACCAGTAATTGTAATCTCATCTAAGGTATCTAAACCATGGACAACGAAGGCTCTCTTTACTCCTAAGTTGTTCAATACGTTAGCCATCATTTCTGTGAGTTCACCATCGTAAACTCCCAGAACCTGAGCTGTGGCACCAGCGGGATTAGTTAAAGGACCGAGAATATTAAATACAGTACGAAGACCAATTTCTCGTCGGGGACCTATAGCATATTTCATAGCTCCGTGAAAGAGAGGAGCGTAGAGAAAACCTATTCCAATCTCCCTCAGGCACTTGCCAACCACCTCAGGAAGAACATCGAGGTTCACTCCTAGACCCTTTATAACATCGGCACTTCCACAACCTGAGGAGACTCCCCTGTTTCCGTGTTTAGCCACCCTGAGACCACATCCAGCCACCACAAATGCTGTGGTGGTAGAAATGTTAAAGGTGTTCGTCCCT
>Ga0209978_10000556_pt1 | contig 14450 bp, 14 predicted proteins | sample BentaG_FD_182805 | JGI IMG/M metagenome (GOLD analysis project Ga0209978, IMG submission 182805) | Deep subsurface microbial communities from South Atlantic Ocean to uncover new lineages of life (NeLLi) - Benguela_00093 metaG (SPAdes)... | ecosystem: Environmental > Aquatic > Marine > Oceanic >...
CTCCTTTCTAATAATTTAGCCAGTACACCACCCCACCCGCCAACCGTATAGAGAAAACCAGTGCACAAGCTACCTAAATTAAAAATGGTACTGGCGGTCTTTTTGCTCAGTTGGCATTTTTGACAAGCTTCTATTGTCTAGGTTTGCTTGTCCTTCTTTCGTAATGTTTGCCCCAAACGGGTAAATGCGCCTGCCAATTGCCTCCTAATTCCCTTTTGGGTTAATAAGTCTTCCATTTTCCCGGTAGCCCACCGATCATAAGCCGGGATCACCCCACACAGGACTATGCACACAAACGCGACAGCTATAAGTGGGCCTAAAACCGGAAATACTACTATACTACCGAGGCCGCCGGTAACGGCCAAAAACAAAAAATAGATTGGCGTGCCACCATGTGTCATCTGCCAGGAATGTGCAGCGCTCTGGCGTAATCCACTGAGACTTTGGCGGGCGACATCCGCGCTTCCTTCACCGGTACTTTCGGGAACCAGCCCCAGCAGTTTCTCAAGCTCGGCCGCCCGGTAGAGTGCTATGCTTTGTAATGTCTTGACATGATGGTCGAGCAGGAACAGGGCAAATATCAGCAGCATCACAACTACGGCGGCACCCGCTTTTGCCCCCAGGGATTCAGTAACTGTCATCGAAAGATAGGCATCGGCTCCTATCAAGATTGTGGCAAGCGTAAAGCCGTACCTCCTCAGGTTTAGAAGATACTCGTCAAACCGCCCTATGGAATGCCTGGCTTCCCTCCATTCTTCAAGTAAGATCTCCTGGCTTGCAGATGGCCTCACCATCAAACACCTCCTTAATAGCTACCGGATACCTTTCGCCAGCAATTCCAGTTCGTTTAGACGCCACAGACTCCCTAGAGTAAAGAGTGAAACGGGATATCCTACGCTTGATAATATTAGAGCGATTTCTCTGTTATCATCATCCATAGTAACCCCCATAAAATGAACTCATAGGTTATCCTTGACTTTTATATTGTAACTTAACGACCGAACTTAGCCTCCCTTAACGGTTCGGACTGCAATGATTTGCTAGACCGCCCATTTATGTAGTGTTCGTGCTGCTTATACACTACGTGGTGGGTCAGCTACGGTGTCTACACTGTCCCTCAATTTCTTCCACCGAATATTGCCGCCAGGTGGGATAACTACAACAACACTTCCAGGATGCTCGTTCTTTGCATCTTTCTTAGTTCCATCGTCGAGGACCTGTCCCTCGTAGCTACCATCAGTTGTAATAACTCTCGTATCACATTCCTCTAGGGCAATTGTTGCTGATTGGTGCGGAAATAGGTCTCTTCTCATTTCTGCAATTGCAACGTGTTCTGATTTTCTTGCACTCTGTTGCTGTTCTGTCGAGATAATCGCAAGGTTGAGGTGCATTTTTTCGTAAACATCCAGCGGAGTACTGTGCATGCTGCCGTGGTGCGCTACTTTTACCACAGCACTTGAAAGATAATTAATCATTTTTCTTACCAACGGTTTATGCTTACTAGTTCTTTCAACTTTTGGATATTCTTGAGATATACACGCCCAACTATCAAACTCCGCATCACCACCTAGGATTACAACGGAACGTCCGGCTTTTCTCTCAGCTTCATGACTTACGTTTCCTTTGTACTCCTTAGATTGCATTGAAATGACATCTTCCCTATAGTGTTCGATTCTGAGAACGATTGAAGCATTATTCATATCAACGCCATATGTGGCATACCTATTTCGAAGAGCCACCGACGGTGACAACGCAGTGATTCTAACCCGACCAAAATACCATTCCATCCCGGAGGATACTCTTATCATTCTGATGTTTTTTTCGACAATTTCTTCTAAGATTTTACAGTAGGTTTGTGAATTATGACGGAATCCACTGTCCCAAAACTCACGAGGATAATACTTGCTGTTCATAACAGTTGATATTCCACTGATATGGTCAAAGTGAGGATGAGTAGCGCAAATAAAGAGCAATCTCGCCCGGTCTGCTGCAGCGTTTGGCATCAACTTATCCAAATATGCTAGTGTTTTCTCGCCTTTTCTGCAATCAACTAGGCCATATCTTCTGTTTCCTTCATTGTCGGCCGGAAACTCTATCAGGATGTTATCACCAAAGCCCACATTTAGAAAATGGATTACTAAGTCACTCGGTTTGATTTGTCTCGCCATCTGAGATGCTCCTTTCTAAAGCAACCAGATACTTTTTCTTGACGCGCTCTTTGATTAATCGGTCAATACACTGGAAGTTTCTTCGTTTTACATCCACAACGAACGTAGTCTGAGCACCCCGATTACGAATGACCCGAAATCTTCCGACCAAGAAAACCTGCCCTTCATATAAATTATCCCAGGGCCACTTTTTGGCATTGTCTCGTGTCATGCCAATCTTCTTTTGGTAGTTGTCCGGCCGCACCAAAAGTTCTTCCTCCTCTTCCCAATACGTAGAGTCATCACTGAACGTTGTTACGTTATCCTTTAAGTTGGCAATTAGTATACGCATAAGGTCGTCTTCTAATTTCTCATCGATTGTGATTCGACGTACAGGTGAAGTTTGCTTTTCTGAATCATTTGTCATACGCTTTACCTCCTCACCTTATCTACTCAAACCAAAAAGGGCACCAGCCACTGCCATTTGACCTAGCAGTTCCAGTGCCCTTTATACTCACCCATCTTCCTACACCATTTTTTATTTTTTAATGTTGATTCACATGTTGGAACTTGATTTTAGTCCTTTCTTGAGACTTTGTCAATACTTGAAAATAGAGATGAACCTCTGTATGAACAGGGAGGTTGTATCGGTGAGTGGCCGAAGCCAGGCGCTAGCCCCTGGCGATATAAGACAAAAGCACTACCAGTGGGCTGAACATTATGGACAATTGTGTGATTCTCACAACGACAGCTTGGATTATTTTACTGGTATTATCTTCTCCGATAACCATACTACGAAACTTATGTGACCAAAAAGGAGAGCACCCGGGAAGGGTGCTCTCGTCACTATTTGGAAGCTTAAGCAGCCCTACTTCTCATCCAGAAGAAAACGCCCAATCCGACTACTACCACACCGGCTATGATTCCACCAACAAGAGGCCAGTTGAAAGGTTTGGCTGGTGTTGGTGTTGGCGTTGGCGTTGGCGTTGGCGTTGGTGTTGGCGCAGGTTCTCCCTTTACCACAAATGAACCTGATAAACTGCTGACATTTACGGTATAAGTGTGCGGGACATCTCTGGATGTGGTGAAAGTTACCTTCTGACTGGCACCACCAACAAAGGTTACCTCTTTAGTAGCCACTACTATGTTGTCGAGCTTAAGAGTAACTTCATACGTACCACTACCGTCACCGGTGTTAGTAACCAGAACACTGATGGTTATACTTTCACCAATTTCAACCTCGGTGGGAGATATGGATAGGGCGCTAACGGTAAAAGCGGCTGGCGTTCCAAGGGTGGTAAAAGGATGTTCCTCGGCTATGGCCTCGTTACCATGGCGATCCTTCGATATAGGGCAAAAATGATAGAGAGTGCAGGGGCTGAGATTTGTCAGTTGAACTTGGTGGTCTGTAACCAATGATTCGTCCAAAGGTGAGAACTGGTGCTTGCTGGCCCAGTATTCTACCTGGCTGGTGCTGCGCTCATTGGTTTTCCATTCAATGATAATGCTGGTCTTTGTGCAGTCAGAACACTCAATACTGGATATGCGGGGGGGCTAGTGTCACGTATTCCACCACCCCCACTAGGTCGTGACGACACTCTAGGTCCATCATGGATATCGGTATCCCCCGTAGCGTCATCTATGCCGTCACTAGCAGCAAACTGGAAGCTGTGGCTACCTAGACTGAGCTCAGTCCCAGTGGTAGTGTATTCATAGCTCTCCCCGTTGCTATAGACACTATCCTCTCCCGCCTTCACCGCCATAGCAACTGGTGTGCCATCATCGATAGATACTGTTACCGAAATGGGAGCATCGTTTTCAGCATCGGTATAGGTAATAGAGTAAATGAAGGTGGTGGAAGCATATCCTCTGGTAGGGGATACAGCTCCATCGGAGAGGACTGGAGGGCTATTTTGTGTGGTTCCGCTGGCAACGTTGGATAGAGTTGACCAGTTAGACACCTTATCAGCTGTCTTCAGAGTAAAGTAGTAGGTGGTGAGGTTTGATAGCCCGGTGACAGTGAAGGTTTCGGCACTGCCAGCGGCAGAGGGTGCTGGTTCACCAATGCACTGGGTAGCTGATCCCCAGTTAGTGTCGGTTATGGGAGAGGTTGAGTATCTAATGTCATAAGTTGAGGCAGTGCCAGTGTTGGCATCATCCCCTGGTGCTGTCCAAGAAAGGTCAATAGAAGTTCTAGTTGGATTGCTGCTAGCCAGGTCAATTACTGCTGCCGGTGGCGTAGTATCGATAAAGAAGGGGCCGAGGTGGACAGTAGACTGCCAGTTACCGGCGTTATCTACGCTCCTGATATGGAAGTAGTGGCTATCGCCGTCAGCCAGGGCTGGGCTGGTGGTGGCCTCGACTCCTTCCTCAATGTCCTTAGTCTGGTCAGGGATGGTGTTCGAGCTTGTATCCCACAGGGTAGAGTAGCCATCCAGGTCACTGGTGGCGTCGGTGGCATCAGTCCAGGTAATATCAACGGTGTTATCAGTGGACCAGACACTTGGCGTATGGCTGGTACTGGTAACATCGGCGGGATCAGTAGGTGGGGTAGTATCGATAAAGAAGGGACCGAGGTGGACAGTAGACTGCCAGTTACCGGCATTATCTACGCTCCTGATATGGAAGTAGTGGCTATCGCCGTCAGCCAGGGCAGTGCTGGTGGTAGCCTCAACTCCTTTCTCAATGTCCTTAGTCTGGTCAGGGATAGTGTTTGAGCTAGTATCCCACAGGATAGAGTAGCCATCAAGGCCACTGGTGGCGTCGGTGGCATCAGTCCAGGTAATATCAACGGTGTTATCAGTCGGCCACACACTTGGGGTATGGCTGGTGCTGGTAACATTGGTTGGGTCAGTCGGTGGGGTAGTATCCTTAAAGAACTGCCAGCTCCACTCTCCCGATTCACCCTCGACATTGCCGGCATCATCTGAAGCCTTAAAGTAGATAGTGTGGCTACCTTCAGCCAGAGCGTCAAAGCCGGGGATTGTCCAGCCATCGTTATCCCAGGAGGTACCTGGAACGTCGGTAAACAGGGCTGTCCAGGTGCCGGCGTAGGAGTCCATCTGGTACCAGCCATCGTCTAAAGCCACATTATCATCGAAGCCGAAGTTGGAGAAGGATGGGGCTGTATTGTAGTATTGCCCCTCGGGCTCGACTATTGCCTCCATGGTCGGCAAGGTTGCAGTATCGATAAAGAAGGGACCGAGGTGGACAGTAGACTGCCAGTTACCAGCATTATCTACGCTCCTGATATGGAAGTAGTGGCTATTGCCGTCAGCCAGGGCAGTGCTGGTGGTAGCCTCAACTCCTTCCTCAATGTCCTTAGTCTGGTCAGGGATAGTGTTTGAGTTGGTATCCCACAGGATAGAGTAGCCATCCAGGTCACTGGTGGCATCGGTGGCATCAGTCCAGGTAACATCGACCGTATTATCAGTCGACCAGACACTTGGCGTATGGCTGGTGCTGGTAACATCGGTTGGGTCACCAGGTGGGGTAGTATCCTTAAAGAACTACCAGCTCCACTCTCCCGCTTCACCCTCAACATTGCCGGCATCATCTGAGGCCTTGAAGTAGATAGTGTGACTGCCTTCAGCTAGAGCGCCGAACCCAGGGATTGTCCAGTCGTCGTTATCCCAGGAGGTACCCGGGGCATCGGTAAACAGAGCTGTCCAGGTTCCGGCGTAGGAGTCCATCTGGTACCAGCCATCGATAACCCCGACATTCACAATCTTGGCTTTAGCTCTTCCCTATCCTGAACATATTAGTCCCACATACTGGGCACACACCCTGAGTTGCTGGTTTTCCATTCTTTATGGTTATGGCCCTGGCGTCTTTCATTTCCCTTTTGGTACGGCATTTCATACAGTATGCTTGCATTAGTCCCCCTCCCTTTTTGTATGGAGAATAGACCATTCCCCATTGGAGTGCAACAATCCCCTCAAACTGCACTTTGTGGCTAAATGTGACCCGTTGCCTGCAATATGATATGATTAGCATCGTATAATCTAGCCCGAGCAAGTTAATAGCTATGGCTCGGGAAGGAGTTTTATTTAGTGACTATTAAGATAATTACTGACAGTACTGCTGACCTGCCAGCCATGTTAACGGAAGAACTGGATGTTACAGTTGTGCCGGTATATCTGCGATTTGGGGACGAGGTATACCGTGACCGGGTGGATATTAGCGAAGATGAGTTTTACCAAAGGTTATTACATGACCCTGTCCATCCCAACACGACGCAGCCAACCCCGCAGGATTTTGCTAGCGTCTACAATAAACTGTCCCAGGATGCTGACGGTATCATTTCCATTCATATCACCAGTAAATTGAGCGGCACTTATAACTCGGCAGTACAAGGCAAGAAAATGGTAAGGAACCCATGCCCCATTGAGATAGTCGACTCGCAGACAATATCAATTGCTATTGGGCTGATAGTTATACAGGCTTCTAGAATGGCTAAGTCCGGAATGAGTCTACAGCAGATAGTGGATGAGGTAGGTAAGATTATTCCTAACGTGCATTTGCTCATTCTCTTCGATACACTTAAATATCTAGCCAAAGGTGGGCGAATTGGCAAGGCGAAGGCACTATTGGGTTCAATATTAAGCGTAAGGCCTCTACTAACAGTAAGAGATGGAGAGTTAGTACCTTCTGGCCAAGTCCGAACCCGTCCTAAAGGCACGGACCGATTATTGGATTTTGTGAAGAATGCCACAGAAATTCAGGATTTGGCCGTTTTGCATAGCACTACACCTGATGAAGCGCAAGCCCTTCTTGAACGAACGAGTTCTATATTCTCTAAAGAGCGCACTATATTAGCCAGACTCGGACCCGCGTTGGGTGTGCACGGCGGACCAAGCATTTTAGCTATAGCACTGAGGGAGAAGGGGCTTCCATAGAGTGTAAATGTAGGCAAGTCTATAGCAATATAATATTTTACTCTAGAGAATAACACTAACTCATAGAAAATAATAGGGAGCCTAGGTAGGCTCCCTATTATTATTCCTGGCTACACAAAAAGATGAATTGTGTGATAATATTGGTCTGGCGTTAATCTTCATTACTGACACCTAACTTAAAAACCATTTCATTTTCATTTTTCTCGTAATGCTTGAAATAGAATTTTCTGTCTTTTTCATACTTTTTCGTATCTACTTAAGGGGGGGCTCCCCTCCCCCCTCTACTAGCCTCGATTTCGGGGGAAAATTCCCTGATATAACCGGGTAAACCATATGATGAGCAATCATGCAGCTACCCCGAACCAAGATTCATGTGGACAGTAAGACGTCGTCGAAGTCTGGATAAGGTCATAGCTGTTCTGCCTTAACATAGATTGTCTCTGGCGCAGTTTCAAAGTACTTAAATAAGGCAGGACACAACCAGCCTTCTGCCGATTGATCCTTTACTCTATACCAATACCCACCATATTCTTCTTTTGCCCGTGTAAGCTCTATTTGATAACCGGGAAAGGGCGCTGAGGAGAAAAGTAATCTGAATCCACTGCGAGCGTTAGGTATGTCTTTGACAAGAACGTCGATCATCTCCGGAACACCTGCAACGAAAGGTTCCCTATTCAATCCGACAGATTCATCATCAAATACCCAGGTGCCTTGGTGCCAATATGGTGTAATCACCACAAGAATGTTGCCCATTTTCCTCCTTATGAATTCGTCGATAACAACAGCCAACTCCTCTGTCGCCCTGATTTGGGGAGAATGATCCCAGTTGTACTGTTCTGTTTCACAATGGATTTTTCGCCATCCAGTAAAGAGATATTTTACCAGATCTCTCCTCCCCCAAAGAATTAAACAGGGCACTCTTGGTTGCTCCTTAGCAACCGAAATAAGAGCGAGAGCTGTTGCCCAAGCTTTCTCATCTCTTACCCACTTCATATCTTGGTAAACAATGGGACAGAAAAAACGGACGATTTTTGCAGCAAATCGCCAAAAAATTTCTTGATAAGAAGAAGAAACAAGCCAGGGACTAAAGAGAATCCCACTGCGGCATTTGGAATGCTCTTTTAAGACGTATTGCAGACATATCTGTGCACTCAAAGAGTGCGATATTATAACGAACTGCTCACCAATGACGACCTTCCCAAATTCCTCAATCCAATTACTCCATTCATCTAAAGGAATGAATGTTGACGAAGTTTTTCCCGGCAGACCGGGAAGATCGGGTAAGAATACCCTATAACCTTTACTCACTAATTTATCTTGAATTGGAAAGTACTTGTCAGTTGGACCTCCCCAGCCTACCAATATTAGAATGGGGATTCCTGTCCCCTCTTCCTGGTACCATACCTCTTGTCCATTGACTGTCACAACTTTCTTTTCTGCTGAAGCAACTGCCTCTAGTGGTTTCTCTCTTTTTTGATAAACCAAAACAATTGACCCTATTGCCAGGACGAGACAAACTCCTAAAATTATCCACGTTTTCATCGAGTCTCATCTCCAGGTTGGTCAGGAGTTCTGGTCCGAATTTCAACTGCGCAGCCTTCTGGCACGTCCGCATCAAAATCTATAAAGCCTTTTGCGTATTCCCCCACTCTTAGGATCAAGTCCGCACGCACCTCCGTACCCAATTATACCCTATGCTAGGGCATACACAAAGTGACGGTTTGTTTATTTTCTACTATGGCCGCCGACCCCAGACTATATACCAGATGTCATCAGAAGTACACATGATCCACAGTTATGGTGTCTAATCTATGTGTTTGACAATCCCCTTATTGATACCAACCGTATGTAGGATAAGCGAAGTGCGTGTCATAAGTTCAAAGCGGCTTGGTATAATAGAGCCTACACCCTGCAATTAATGGCACCAGAATGTTCGTTACACACCACTAATATTACTTAAAAAGCCGCTAACGGTCCTGATAAATCTCGCGAAACGTTACGAAGTTGCGAAAATGTAGATCAAGGGCGGCAGTTTTAGTCAATTCTAGCACCGATGTGGCTTGAAAGGATGATTTTGCTGTGCCTTACTAGTAGTTAAAAGCTACATATTATGTAACATTGTCAGGCGATGTAACGTAGAATATTCGCCATTATGGTTTCCCAAGTAATTAACCTACGCCACGGCTGGCTATAGCCACTTAAAAATAGCTATCGTATCTGGAAGGTGCACTATTTGCCACTATTTGTCACAATAATTCTTTAAAAATTACTGTATTATGAAAGAAATCAAAGATTGGTTAACTAACCGCAAAGTGTTTTAAATAGTAAGTCAGCGTTAGTGGTGTATAATGAAAAGGGGTAAATGGGTACTTCTGACACCCACACGGACTGATAATACACCCACATGGAAAGGAGCTCGATGAAAAGGCAGATTAGAATCAAGGTCGGTTCAGTTGCGGCACTAGCAGATCTTTCCGATACAAAGACTGCTGAAGTTATTTGGCAAGCTTTGCCGTTCAGCAGTACTGTAAATACCTGGGGAGATGAAATATATTTCAGCATTCCGTTGAAGATGGGCTTAGAGTTCGGGCAAGAAATAGTCAACTCGGGAGACCTGGGCTATTGGCCACCGGGGAGTGCATTCTGCATCTTCTTTGGACCTACCCCCATGAGCAGCCAATATCAAATTCGACCTGCTAGCGCGGTAGACGTGTTCGGACGTTTGGTAGGCAACCCCAAGATGTTTAAAGGGATTAAGGCAGGGGAACGGATAGTCGTGGAAAGAGCCTGAACCAGACAGTTATTAAGAAGGAGTATGATGACGGTGAGTCAAGAGCTTAAGGCTGACGCAGTCTTTGAAGGAGGAGGCGTAAAAGGTATCGGCCTTGTCGGTGCCGTCGCAGTTGCTGAAGAGAAAGGCTACCACTGGGTGAACGTCGCCGGTACTTCTGCCGGTGCTATTGTTGCCACTCTGCTAGCCGCTGGTTACACTGCACCGGAGTTGAAAGAGGTTATTCAGGAGCTTGACTACAAGAGGTTTAAAGACGCTAGCCCACTGGACAAGATTCCCGTCCTTGGTCCTCTTACAAGCCTGATACTTGAAAAAGGTATTTACGAGGGCAAGTTCTTTGAAAACTGGATAAGAGGATTACTCAAGCAGAAGAACGTAGAGACCTTTAATGACCTTGTGCTGCAAGATTACAGGGGTGATGAAAGATACCGGTTCAAACTGAGGGTGATTGCCTCCGATATTACCAGTGGCCGGTTACTGGTTCTGCCTCAGGATATCGCTGAATTTGGCGTCCGGCCGGAAGATCTCAATGTCGCCTTCGCTATCAGGATGAGCATGAGCATTCCCTTTTTCTACGAACCAGTGGTGATAAAGGACCTGAAGACAAATCAAGCACACTTCATCGTCGACGGTGGCCTGCTGAGTAATTTCCCCGTCTGGTTGTTTGATAGTGAGGAGGCTGTCCCTGCATGGCCAACGATTGGCTTTAAGCTGGTTGAGCCTGAAGAAGGGGCGCCTAATAACATACGAGGCCCAATTAGCCTCCTTGGCGCCCTGTTCTCAACGATGATGGAAGCCCACGACGCACGATACATAAAGGATGAGAATTTCGTCCGCACCATTCCCATACGCACCCTTGGTGTCAAGACAACTGATTTTGACATTTCCACAGAGATGAGCGAAGCCCTTTATGAGTCCGGTAGGGAGGCGGCACAGAAGTTCTTTGCTACCTGGAACTTTCCAGAATACGTTGAGAAGTATCGTAAGGGTCAGCATCGGCCCGGGAGGAGTGACTATCTGCGCACAGGATGAATAGGGTGGACCCGCTATGAACGCAATTATTGATTGGTTCCTAACTTGGTGGCTCCGTACGGGCCGTTATGGGTGGTCGAGGCTACGCCGGAGAATGTGTGAGCGCAAGTATTTGTCCACCGCCCTTCCCCAGATCAGCACACTGGCTGAGATTGAGGGATGCCTACGACAGGTAATGTGGAGCATGGATGGCCCATTACACCTGTACGACTCTATCAGCTCTCCAGAGACAGTGTGGGCAAGGAAAAAGGACGACTGCGATGGGTTTGCCGTCCTGGCATCAGCCCTGCTCTGGAAATGGGACCCCGATATTGAGCCGGTCTTACTCACGGTGATTATGAGGCCGGTTCAGCAGAGTCATACCGTTTGCGTATTCTCACTGCCAGGAGAGAAATTGCGGGTTTTCGACAATGCCTCACTGCATGACGAAGAGTACAAGGCATACTCGGCTGTGATGTCCGTGATAAGTGAACACAAAGGAAGGCTGGTCTGCTGGGACGTCAGAGACCCAGAGACATTCAACATGATCGAATTTCACAAAGCCTGATCAATGTTGATACTATTTAGGTAGAAATATGCAGAGAAGACTTGAATTCCGGATCGGAACTGAAAGGCTCGTAGGGGATTGGCCTGAGCAACAGCTTTAGCATCCCTTCTATCACACTTTCTGACGCTTTGTTCAAATTTGTAGAAGAAGCCGATTTATCTCTAATTCTGGGTATTGACAAAACTTTCTTCACTACTTAAAGTGTTCATAACTGAATTGTGCCAATGCTGCCCACGAAGCATGCATTAATATCGGCCGAAAAACATTTGGTAGGAGCCACCGGTGGCAGGCAAAGTAGCAAGAAGGAAGTTAAAAAGGTCAGCAGCAATCACAAGAGCGTATCTTCGAATTGACAGAATCCTAGAATTGGATAAGATTTCCCGTATATACCTGAGAGAACTGATTGATATGGTAGATTGTGAAGGATATGCAATCATACTGATTGACGGGGATAAAGCTAAGATATTGGCTGAAAGAGGCTTTTCAAAAACGTTTGGAGAACTGGAATTCAACACCGACATGCCAGCCATAGAACATGTTGTGAATACGAAGCAAGCTATCTTTACTGGAGACATTCAGAGTAGTCCTGCCGCTCACTACATTCCCTACGGATGTCCTATCAATTCTTTAATTTGCACTCCTATCATGGTAAATGACGACGTTAGAGGCATTATTCACCTGGATTCCCCAAAGAAGAACGCCTTTAATAAAGAGGATATTGAATTCACGGAGTTGCTGTCCAAAGAGATATCCATAGCTTTTGGGCAGTCCTTTCGATACTCTCAAGTTCGGCATATCTTCGCAAAGGATGAACTGACAGGATGTTTTAACCGCAGAAGATTCGATGCAGAGATTGTAGCCGAGATTGCTAGTGCCAAAAAGTATGAAGAACAGCTATCACTTTTGGTGGTAGATATTGACTGGTTCAAGAAGTACAACGATTTTCACGGGCACCCAAAGGGTGACACGCTACTAAAGAAAGTAGCAGATGTCTTAGCATCCAATATACGAGCATTTCACAAGATTTATCGTTATGGGGGGGAGGAATTTGCCATTTTGATGGCAGACACCGACAAGAACAAGGCCCAATCCGTCGCCAGAAGGTTGCAGAAGACAATTGAACAGGAACAATTTGAAGGCGAGGAAAGAAGCCAACCAAATGGGAAAATAACTGTTAGTATTGGAGTTGCGACCTTTCCTTCAGATGCAGACAACAGGGGCAAGCTAACAGAAGCTGCTGACTTAGCACTCTACAGGGCGAAAGAGTCTGGTAGAAATCAGGTTTGTGTTTTTAGTAAGGAGGAGTAAACGAGACGGTGCTTTCGCCCCATCACCATCACCACCTCCCTCCCCAAACTGGTAACTACATTCCGCACGCAGAGAGACTTATTCCAGGGCATTGACAAGGTCTCAAATAAGGACTAAACTCAAGTTCCAACATGAAAAATAGCCTTGGAAACAATATTATTGGGGTGGGTTGGGGGAGATGGGCGATATAAACAAAGGGCATAGGGACCGCAACTGCCTGGGACTGTGAACTCTCACAGCAACAGGTGATTACTGACAATTTAATATATGAGTTTTTGGGGTTTTGAAATGCTTAATAAGTCCCAACCTGTTGAGATTATTGGTGTTGACGCTGCTACATTGGAAAAAGATGAAACATTCCCAGAAGCCTATGCATTCTATGTCAAGCTGTCAGATGAACCTGATAACGTATGGCGAGGTTATTTGGCAAAATGGAACAAGGCTCTTAACGCTATGCAGAGGAAAATAGACGTGGTCGGAGATAGACTGCGTTTAGTGTTCGTATATGGTGACAACATTCAAAACTACGACAAATATACAGCCGAACTAGTCAAGTGGGTGAACAAAAGAGTTATGGACTATAACAAGAAGGTGGATTCATTAGAAAAAATGGAGCTGGGGAAGCAAGAGGAGAGCCGAAGGAAAGAAGAGGAGATACAGCAAAAATTGAGACAGTTGGAACCTGAGCCAATGTCAGCCGCAATAGAGGTGACTGTTAAAGAATTGGCTTCAGCTTATGAAACCGATGAGGAGATAGCGGATGCAAGATTTCGGAATAAGATTCTAAAGGTAACGGGATTAGTGAAAAGGATAGAAGTCAAGGATACTCTTGACATTCGCTATGTTACTCTTAGTGATGAAAAGAACTTGTTACAGAGCATTCGGTGCATGTTTGACAAAGGACATGAGGATGAGCTGAATCAGTTGAGAAAAGGACAAATGGTGACGGTGCAGGGCAAATTCGGTGGTTCGATAGTGCAACTTGGTATGAGACATTGTGTCTTAGTTCGATAAAAATACCTCCAGCTACAATGCTACTTTTCCCTCACATTCCAGTGAGGTTCAGCAATAAGTGTCATCTTGAATGTATGAACTGACCTAGCGTTTAGTCAAAAACACCCCCCTCCCCAACCCCACTTTCCCCCTCCAATGTCGTAACTACATTCCACAAGCCCACTGATTCGTCTCTTACTGGGGATATTGACAAGGTGTCAAAAGAGAACTAAACTGACATTACAACATGTGAAATGACTTAAGACGACAAGATTGTAGTTGAGCTTAATACGACACATGGCAAAGAATCTACGTCTCTATAAGGCGTAAATGAGTAGGGCTCGTGAATGAAACAGTATAAGATTTTCAGTGTCCTAGCAATTTTCCTTACCCTGTTTCTATTGATAATGACATTGCCAGCCGCAACAGCCCTGGCTAAGGAGGCTCTCAATCTTAGCAATAGCAAAGGTGCAATCGGCGACAGGATTCAGGTTACCGGCTCTGGTTACTCGTCAGGGGATAAAGTTTACATCTACTTCTCCAGTGAGGAAGCCGACGTAGATGATGATGATATTGATGACCTTGATGTTTGGGAAGAGGTAAGAACAACGTATGCCACCCGGTCGCTTGAAAATGGAGGCGAAATAACTAGTTCTTTCTTGGTACCTGATGAGCTCACTGACGGTGATAAGACGGAAAAGGTTAGTGCGGGTGATTACTTTGTCTATGCCACC
>Ga0209978_10000557_pt1 | contig 14439 bp, 12 predicted proteins | sample BentaG_FD_182805 | JGI IMG/M metagenome (GOLD analysis project Ga0209978, IMG submission 182805) | Deep subsurface microbial communities from South Atlantic Ocean to uncover new lineages of life (NeLLi) - Benguela_00093 metaG (SPAdes)... | ecosystem: Environmental > Aquatic > Marine > Oceanic >...
GCACTACGGCGTGCACCAGGTCTATTTTTTCTACCTCCGAGTGGATGATGAAATCGCCAGGATTGAGCTCCCCCAGTGGGTAGCCACCGATGAAAGCCTGCTCAATCTGGTTCATAGCTTAGTTTTAGACCAGTGCCGGCGTGGAGAGGGTTATCCGGTGGCGCTAAGTGAAGCCCATGAGAAGGCAGTGGTAACCGGAGCTGATAGAGAAAATTTTTGGCAACTGGTGGAGTCGTCATTGATGGATGAACATATGCCTAGCCTCAGCTCAGCCAAGAGTCGGAGCAAGAGAACAAGGTGGATTTAGTATTATGTTTGACCTCACCCCCTTCCTCCCCCTCTCCTTAAAAGGAGAGGGGGAGGAAAAATAAAAGAGGGCTAACGCCCTCTTAAACTTCCTATTCAGGGAGGGAAAAGGAGGACATATGGCGGTCAAAGGATGCCCGGTCCAATTCCCGATGAAATGTAGGCACTGTCCTCTCTCTTTTCAAGATAGGATGCGGAAATGTAATTGGTATCGAAACCTGAGAGAGAGGTATAAAAGCATCAACCCGAAAGGTTGGCATTCTGAATTTTTCCACCTTCCCTAGTTAAAAGGAGGGGGGGAGGAGAGGTCTTGAAGGGGAAAGCCCTTTCAAACTTCCCGCTAGTAAACTGACATTGGAGGAAATAAGGAAGGGCAGAAAAGGAAACTAAAGTGAGAAACAAAGCCAAATGGTATTCATTTCTGCTTATATGGTTGGCTCTTTTGTTAGCTAGCTCGGTGGTGAGTTGCGCACTAAATCCACGATATATTTATGAAAATGGCGCTTTACAAGTTGGGGGAGACGGAGAGCCAATTGAGTTGATAAATAATCCTGATGCCACCGACCCTACTTACGCTGAGCTAATAGCCTTCATCAAGGCAGATATCACCGATGAGTCTCTTTATACTAATAGTTATGTCTGTAGTGATTTTGCTGAAGCGGTGCACAACAATGCTGAAGCAGCCGGCATTAGAGCCGCTTGGGCAGGCATAGACTTTGAGGGAGATGAGGAGAGTCATGCCTGTAACGCTTTTGAAACTACAGACCTAGGGTTAGTCTATATTGATTGTACCGGAGAAGACCCTGCTAGAAGATTCACTCGCCAAACGGCCGAAACCGATGAAGGATTTAGCCTCACAAAATCCTCTCCCACCAGCTGGGATAAAGTAGCCTATGTGGAGATGGATAAGGAATACGGGCTTATAGCTATAGATGGGGCTGAATCATTACTATATAGTTTCTATGAAGAATACAAACAAGAATGGCAAGCATATCAAGAGTTGTTAAGCGATTACAATGAAGAGGTTATGCGGTATAACCAAGAAATTAAAGGGAAGGTTTACGAAGAAGGCTCACCTGAACTAGCACGAATTAAAGCTTGGGAGGCAAAGCTAAAGAAGATAGGTAAAATTATAGATAGGCTGGGTGAGGAGTTAGGTGATTTCCGCTTTGAACCACTGGGTATTGTTGAAGATATACAGATATATTGGGGAAGAGAGGGATAAAGAAGTTAAAATAATTTACTACCTCACCCCCTTTATCCCCCTCTCCTTAAAAGGAGAGGGGGAGGAGAGGTTTTGAAGGGGCAAGCCCCTTCAAACTACCCTTGATAGAGATAGCCTGTTAAACTAAGGGAGGTAAAAAGCCTAAAAAGCTGAGAATCGAAAAATCAAAGGAGGTTACACGATGGTTAGACAAAAACAAAAGTTAGATAAAGAGACTCGGAAAGCTCTATTGAATGCACGAAAAATGATAGAAGAAATTGCCAAAGCAGATATGAATGAGGCTGAAACACGTAAACGTATAGACCGTATCTTTGAAACACTTATGGGATATGACACTTTCAAGCATATTACACAGGAGTACGCAATTCGTGGTGCTGGGGATACTGTGCATTGTGATTTTGCTATCCAACTCGATTACAAAGAGTCATCAAAACCTGACTTTCTCGTTGAAATAAAAAGGGTAAACATTGACCTTACGCCAAGGCATCTTAGGCAAGCTGCGTCCTATGCCATTGATATTGGGTGCGAATGGATATTGTTAACCAACAGCAAAGAATGGAAGCTTTACCACATCTCTTTTGGCAAACCTCCCCAGACAAAACTCATAGATTCCTGGAACCTTATTAGTGATGACCTTGCAATACTAGCCGCGAAATTCAATCTAATCGGCTACAAAAATATAAAAAGGGGCGGCTTGGCGCGTCTATGGGAAAAGAGTAATGTGCTGGCTGCACAGAACCTCCTTAAAATTATTCTATCCGAAGAGTCAATGATATTGATCCGACGTGGGCTAAAGAGAGCAACAGATGTTACAGTTTCCCCAGAAGAGATTGTTGGAGCTATACGTCATCTGTTAAACGAAGCGGCAGTTGCTGAAATGGGGAAGATTAAAATATCTCTACCAGAGAAAAAGCAGCGGAAGAGAACAACTATCTCAAAGACTAGTAAAGAGAAGGGGGGATGAAGAAAATGGGAACTAAGGGAAGAAAGAATGTGAGAAAGCCCAAGCAGCAAAAAGAGAAAAAGGAAAAGAAGAAATAGGGAAATAAGACAGACCTGACCTCTCCCTTTCCTAAAGGGAGATTGAGAGGGATTTCAAATCCCCCTTTATCCCCCTTTTCCAAAGGGGGAGGGTTACCTAATAAAACCTAAAGGGGATGGGGTTACCTAATTAGTATTATAATAAAGCAAAGGGGTGATAATTGAATACGGCTGAATTACAAAGAGTAGGTGAGGTTATTGAAGCCAGCACCACTGATTTTGTTGCCCAGTGCTATGAGCTTTACCAGTTGCCCCCCTTAGGTAGCCTGGTGAAGACTAGAGACCTGCCGGTGGAGCTATACGGCATTGTCTATTATGCTGCCACTACCAGTATTGAGCCGGGGCGGCGTCCCATTGCTAGAGGCAAGGATGAGGATAGCGAGGAGGCAATCTACCGCTCAAACCCTCAACTCTTAAAACTGCTTAGAAGCGAATTCAGCGCTCTAGTGGTCGGATATAAAGACGAAAAACTGTATCACTACCTGCCACCCCAGCCCACCCGTATCCATAGCTTTGTTTACCTGTGTAACCCTGATGAGGTAAAGGAGTTCGGCAAGTCCTTCGACTTCCTCAATATGTTGATTAATGCTCACCTGCCGGTTCCAATAGACGAGCTTATTGCTGCCTGTTTGCGTCAAATGAGTGAGGTGTACGAAGACCGTCAGGCCTTTTTAGTGGCTGCCGGTAAGGAGCTGGCTATTTTACTCAGTGGTGAGTTTAACCAGCTTAAAGCAATTCTGGGGAGGCTCAAAGTATGACTCAAGAGAATAATGAAAGATTAGGCATTGTCGTCTCTGGTTCATTAAATAAGGGGGTGGAGGTCAAGCTGGATAGCTCGGCTTCGGTTGAGGATATGGCGGTGGGGCGGTATGTAACTATTGAGGGCAACAAGCGGCGTTTCTTTGGCATGATAACCGATGTCAGCCTGGGGGTGACTGACCAACGGCTTACCCTTACCCCACCGGATGTTTCCGACCCCTTTATCGCTGAGGTATTAGCTGGCACCGCTACCTATGGAACACTCCGCGTCTCTCCGTACCTAGCTATCGGGGGTGATGTTACCAGCCTGATTGAGGGGCCTCAACCGGTTAAGACAGTCCCCAGCCACTTCTCAGTGGTAAATCTAGCCTCAGACCGAGATATGGAGTTAGTCTTTGGTAAAGAGGATAAAGAAAGGTTCTGGATTGGTAATCCTCTAGATATGGAGACCAAGCTTTGCCTTAATCTAGAGGAGTTTGTTAAGCGTTCTAACGGCATTTTTGGCAAGAGTGGCACCGGCAAGACCTTCCTCACCAGAATTCTGCTTATTGGCATGCTGCAAAAAAGTGCTGCCGTAAGCCTGGTCTTTGATATGCACAGCGAGTATGGCTGGGAGGGTAGCAGTGAAGGGGGGCGGAAGGTTAAAGCCCTAAAGCAGCTCTTCCCATCAAAAGTAGCCGTATTTACCCTTGATGAGGAAAACTCAAGGCGTCGGGGGGTAAGCACCGACTTTGTGGTTAGAATAGGCTATGATGAAATTGAGCCTGAAGACATTGGACTACTGCGCCAGCTCCTGAATCTTACTGAACCGGCAGTTGAGGCGGTATACCAGTTATACCGGAGGTTTGGTAAGAACTGGTTACAGGGTGCCCTGGAGCTGAAAGATTCTGAGGAGACCGGGGCGTTGTTAAAAGAGCTGAGCATACATGAGAGCACCTTTCAGAACTTACGGCGGGGGCTAGCAACCATCAGACGGCTGCCTTTTATAGAGTCTCATGCTCCAACTAATGCCGTAAGAAGCATTCTTGAGCATCTTGACCGGGGTATAAATGTGGTTCTGGAGTTCGGTAGATACCGGGATATTACGGCTTATGTCCTAGTATCCAATATGCTCGCCCGCCGTATCTATGCTCAATATCAGGAGAGGATGGAAAGAGCGATGGGTGAGGATACTGCCAAGCCTACTCCTCTGGTGATAACTATTGAGGAGGCACACAAGTTTCTCAATCCCGAGGTATCCAGCCAGACCATCTTTGGCACAATTGCCCGTGAAATGCGCAAGTATAATGTTACCCTGCTGGTGATTGACCAGCGCCCCAGCGGCATTGACAGCGAGGTTATGTCTCAGGTGGGGACTAAAATAACCTGCCTGTTGGATAATGAGAGGGATATTGACAGTGTGCTTGCCGGCGTCTCTGGCAAGAGCGAACTTAAATCAGTGCTAGCCAAGCTGGCAGCCAAACAGCAAGCGCTCATCTTCGGTCACGCCGTGCCCATGCCGGTGACATTCCAGCCTCGTGAATACGGCTCCGCTGAGTCCTATAAGGGCTTTATCCTCGGTGAGGAGGCCAGCAGACAGGCGGAAAAGGATATTGAGGAATTGTGGGGATGAGCGGGCTCATACATGGTAAATATTGGCTGGCTATAGGGGCAAGCATATTATTGGGTCTAGTTTTTATTGTCTCTGGTCTAGGTAAACTACCATATCATGGTGAATTCCTAGCTCTTATCCTTTCTAAATCATTTCTGACTCTGCCGCAGGCTATCATCGTTGCCCGCTGGGTTCCGTGGGTAGAGTTAGTGCTTGGTTCGCTGTTAATCATTGGCATTGCGGCTAAGCTTATGGCAAGCCTCTCCGCAGTGCTTATCATGGCTTTCATAGCCAATAATAGCTGGATGATTAGTCTTGGGCTAGGAGACGAACCATGCGGCTGTTTTGGCATGGTGGAAAGAATAACCCAAGCCAGGGTCTCAACTGTGGGCTCACTATACATAGATATAGGAATGCTGGCTTTAGCCCTGATTATCTTATTCTGTTATCCCGGCAATTTTCGCACTATTCGCCCCTGGTTTTTGAGAGGGGGTAGGGTTGCGGAAGAAAAAGACTAAGATTGGCTTGGCTCTGGGCAGTGGTGCCGCCCGAGGTTTGGCGCATATCGGAGTGCTGGAAGCCCTAGAGAAGGAAGATATTCCTATTGATATGATTGCTGGTACCAGCGCCGGCGCTCTGGTTGGCGCCCTCTATGCACAGGGGAAAGATATTAGCCTGCTGGAGAATCTGGCAATAGACCTGGGTTCAAAGAGGTTTGCCCAAAGATTGGAATTAGGTGAGAATCAGGTACTGTGAATTTCACCCGATAGAGATACCCTATTCTGCCAACAATCACTCATTTTGTTACCTCAGCTCACGAAGGTCTGCGACATCGGGTAGACCCTACTGGTATTGCACGACGTAACGCATTGCTACCAGCAAACGCAGTTGAGTTCAAGCCAACGAACATTGCCCGCGGATGGCAGGGTATCTGTTTCCTGGAAGGGGCTTTTGTCTACGTCTGTTACCAGACTGTGCCTCTGAGAAAGCAACCAGATGATTTGGCTAGGTGTGGTATAATGGTTTCTACCTATAAGGTCGAACACCTGCCCCAGCTGCACTGCTGCACTTTGCAGAACACCGAGGCAGTCCACTGAAGTGGGCTGGAAGGAGGTCATTATGGGGGATGGAAACAAGGAATTCGCTCTGGCATTATCGGGCGGGGGGTATCGTGCTACACTCTTCACTCTGGGGAGTCTATGGCGGCTGAACGAATTTGGCTTGTTAGCCCGCATCAACCGCATAACCAGTGTATCTGGAGGTTCCATAACGTCAGCCTTGCTCGCGATGAAATGGAAAGATCTTGATTTCAGCAGAGATACTCATATCGCTGGTAATTTCAGAACAGTCATCGCAGATCCTCTTCAAGAGTTCTGCTCCAAAGGCCTCGACATAATGGCCGGCATACGTGGGATTCTGTCTCCTCGCAAGTCAATAGGAGACAAGATTGCGGAGGCGTATGCAAAGCGACTCTTTGGCTCGAGAACGCTCCAGGATATTCCTATCCAAGGTGAAGGCCCCGAGTTCATCTTTTATGCCACCAGTCTTCAAACTGGGGCTAGTGTTCGTATCTCCAAGTCCTCGATAGCAGACTACAAGGTCGGCATGTTGCCCAACGCCAGATTGACGTTGGCTCAAGTTGTGGGAGCATCCAGTGCGTTTCCGCCATTTCTTTCCCCTGTGACGATCGAGTGCAACCCGGACGACTGGGAGAGAACAAAGGGGGCTTTTCTATATGACTATGAGGAATTCCGGAGGAAGGTGGTGCTCACTGATGGCGGAGTGTACGACAACATGGGGCTCGAAGCTGTCTGGAATGATGGGTTCAAGAATGTGTTTGTCTGTAATGCTGGAGCGCCGTTTGGGGTCAGGGACAATCCTCGAGGGAACTGGCTTAAGCAGTCCGTGCGCGTGATTTCCATAATAACAGAACAGACTCGTGCTTTGAGAAAGCGTACCTTGATTGGTAACTACAAGAAGATAGACAAAGACGGGAACCACCTTGAGTACGGTGGTGCCTACTGGGGGATTAGGTGCGAGATTGACAGCTACGGGCTTGAGGATTCAATGGTGCAAGACAACAAGACGACAATGTCCCTGAAGAACATACGTACTCGGCTGAATGCCTTTTCCAATGAAGAGCAAGGGCATCTTATCAACTGGGGATATGCGCTGGCAGATACCGCTCTCCGGAGATGGTACTACTTAAGCAAACAAGAAGTAGGGGATTGGCCGATACCAGAATATGCTTTAAACAAGAATAAGTAGTCTGAGGATTTGAATTGACGATGAATCTGGCAGCAGCGGCCACAATGGAAGGAGAACAGCTGAAACCGTATTCATAAAGCAATAAAGGAGGAATTCTGACCATGAAACACAATACACACATCTATCTTGCTGCAAAGGCAATCGAGTTCACCAAGCAGAGTGTGGACAATACAATCTTAGAGAATGGTAAGCACCTTACACGTTCTCGAAAGACAAGGGAGCGCAACATGGCCACAGATCGCCAGCGCATCTTGAAGTATTACCAGGATTGGATTTCAGAAGCTAGCTGGGCACCAGATGATATCTTGTGTGACAACGATCCGTATCACATTTTCAAACTCTTCATGGACGACGAGTTTCCCAATCATGGTCTGGTAGACAAGCCAAAATTTGAAAGAGACGGCGTAGTATATTACAAGTTCGCTGGCGGCCTACCGTACCGAATAGACCACTTTGCCCAACAAATCATGAGTATGTCCAAACTTCGCGATTACAACGACCAGTTCGACCTCAGGCAGATAATGTACAATTATCTGCTTATCAGTCACTACGTCGTTGATGCTCACGTTCCTATGCACTGTGATCTCCGGGATGATCCGCCTACCAAAGGTAGGGACACAGAACCGAGCCGACGGAAGGGGTCCGATAAACCAAGCGGAAAGTACATGGATAAAGACGCGCATGGAAAGCTTGAACAGCTCTGGGACAATGCCGTTACACCCGTTGCTATTCGAGAGGAAATCATACCCCGTGCTTGGGCTAAGGACAGAGTTGACAATACAAAGTACTCAGATGATGTTAGTTTCTGCCTCGATGATTGCAAGAAAGGTCAAGCTATTAGGGTCCCGATTATCTCCGGAACCGGACTGATGAGGTTCATGGTAGATGTTTGTATAGAGAGCAAGAAGCGTGGGCGGAAGCTTTTTCCTCTCGACAATCCCAAAAAGCGAAACGATGACATTCTAGCTAAAACCACGCGAGAGATATTTGCGGACTGCATCGGAAACTTGATGGCTGTCTGGCGATACATCTGGGTTCGCCACCAAGAATAGCAATAGACAGAATGCCACCAGAATACGCTAGCCAAATCACCTACGTGCGCTCTAGCACTACTACTAATCTGAAATCATGTAAGACGAAGATGCAGGCCATGTGAATGCCGACCAGTTCGTTCTAATCTCAAAGAGTGTCGTTCTGTTCGTATACTTAATGTGGTTTCGTGCCTAATTGCACAAAATAGCGAAAAGTCAAGTATGACATGAACTCGTCGCCGGAGACGCATCAGGGTACAATAGAATGAAAGGCGTACACTACAGATGCTAACGGTGTGAACGCATGGAAGACATCAAATAGTTGATTCTTTTTTCGGATGACTATACGGAAGTTCAGCTATGAAGAAAATCTCTGACAAAGCAAAGGCCGCACACCTAGCCCTTACACGTTGGCAAGAAGGTTGATTAAGATGGCAGCGAGGAAGGCTTCGAAGAGAATATACAACTCGGTCACCAAGAAGTACTACGCAGTAAGACAGAAGACAACGAGTATGGGTCGGGCTGGCCAAATCAAGGGCATTTGGTCCACCAAGAAATCCAAAAGAGGAAAGCGACAGGTGCCCTAGCAAAGTGGATTATCGATACGAACGTGGCAGTCCACTGGCTAATGGTAAATGGGATATTGGAATTTTTAATCCGACAGTTCCACCTAAGCCAAGAATTCCTTGACGTCTACAAGAACCGGTATAAAGAGTCATGTGATTTTGTTGACAGAGTTCTGAAGCTCTCCAACAACAATCATACATTCCTAATAACTGAACTTTCAGTCAATGAACTTCTCTCGGCTTTAAGAGACGAAATCCGCACCATCATCTTGTTTGTAGATGGGATTCCTATCTTGAGGTGGTGAAACCTACAACTGCTGTTTCATAGAAAGTGAGGGGTACATATTGACTCTAGCAGATATCTTAAAAGAATGGGACTCATCTGCGCTAACTTGGTTCCATGAATGCTACGCTGCTGAATATGAACGCTCGAGACTTGTTCATTGATGTTAAGGAATGTTACAATCAAATAGTAATGTGAATAAGAAAGACCTAGTAAAAAAGTTGGCCAAAGCAGTAGGTTCTGAAGATGTTCTGGCCTCGCTGATTGATTTAATCGCCTACTCCTATGATGGTACAGGTAAGCGCTTTTTACCTGATGTTGTTGTCTTTCCTGAAAGCACCAACGAGGTCTCTACCATCATGAAAATAGCCTGTCGGGAGCATATTCCAGTGATAGCTCGTGGTGCTGGTACCAACCTCACTGGTGGAACTCTGCCAAGCCGGGGAGGCATTGTTCTTGAGTTAAGTCGCCTTAACCGTATTCTTGAGATGGATGTTGCCTGCCGCAGAGCAGTGGTTGAGCCTGGAGTAGTCAACCTCGACCTTCAAAACGCCCTAAAACCCTTGGGCTTTATGTATGCCCCGGACCCGGCCAGCCAGAAGGTCTGTACTCTGGGCGGGAACATGGCCGAGGATGCAGGGGGCCCTCACTGCCTCAAGTATGGAGTGACCTCCAACCATATTCGTTGCATAGAGATGGTTCTGGCCGATGGCTCAGTGGTAGAGGTGGGCGCTGCCACTGACGATAGTTATGGCTATGACCTCGTCGGTCCTGTAGTAGGTTCCGAGGGTACCTTGGGGATAGCCACCAAGCTGGTAGTGCGCATAATGCGCCTGCCAGAGTCGTTTCAGACAATGTTGGCAATCTTTGAAAACCTGGAGGATGCCGGCCAGGCTGTCTCTGATATTATTGCCGCTGGTATCGTCCCGGGGGCTTTGGAGGTAATGGACAATCCAGTGATTCGAGCTGTGGAGGCTAGCGTCCACGCTGGCTACCCTCTGGATGCCGAGGCACTGCTGCTTATTGAACTGGATGGGCTCAAAGGAGGCTTGGAACAACAGGCAAAGCAGGTAGCTGGGATATGCCGTGCCGACAAAGCCGTTGAAGTGAAGCTTGCCCGCACCGCAGAGGAAAGTGACCTTTTGTGGGCAGGACGCCGGGGAGCCTTTGGTGCCGTGTCCCGGGTACGTCCTGCCTACTCATGTCAGGATGCTACCGTACCACGGAGCAAACTGGTGCCTATGATTCATATGGTACGCAAAATCGCTGAAAAATATCAATTGCTTATTGGCAATGTATTCCATGCCGGTGACGGTAATTTTCACCCCCTGATAATGTTCGACAATAGAGACCCCGAGGAAACCCAACGGGTGGAAAAGGCAGGCAGGGAGATATTGGCTGCCTGCCTCCCACTGGGGGGCACCATTTCTGGCGAACATGGTATCGGGCTGGAGAAGCAGGACACAATGCCTCTTATGTTCAGCTCCAGCGAACTCGAACTGATGCACCTAGTCAAGAAGGTCTTTGACCCAGAGGACGTACTGAATCCGGGCAAGATATTGCCGGAAGGGATGGCAGTGCCTGAGGAAATCGGAGACACCGCGACAACACTAGCACCCGTACCTGAGAAGAGACAGGCTCTCTGTGATGAGCTAGTCTCAATACTTGGCGTGGACAATGTGATGGCTGAGCCTCAGAAGCTAGCTGCTTACCAGGTAGACGGCAGGCTACCTTCCCTGGTTGTTCTTCCCTCACACACCGATCATATCTGCCAGGTACTCAAGGCCGCTAATAGAGTGGGAATGGCCATTATTCCCTGGGGAACTGGCTCCAAACAAGCTATGGGCTTGCCTCTAGCTGAGACGGGCATTGTTATTTCCCTCAAACATATGAACCGCCTTCTGGAACTGGATGCTCCCAACTTGACAGTCAGAGTAGAGGCAGGCATAAACCATGCCGAGCTGCAAAAGGAACTGGCTAGGCATGGCCTTTATTTCCCTCTCGACCCAGAGGATATGGAATTGGCAACCATTGGGGGCAGCTTGGCTGCTAATAGCAGCGGTCCGACACGGCTCGCTCATGGCACTGCACGAGACCTAGTCCTTGGGGTGACCGTGGTAACTCCCCTTGGCGACGTGATTCGTGCTGGTGGAAAGACAATGAAGAACGTTGCTGGCTATGACATGCGCAAGCTATTCCTAGGCGCTTGGGGTACATTGGGAATCATCACCGAGGCTACCTTGCGTTTATTCTACCTCCCTGAAGAACACAAAACCATGGTGCTAAAATTCGGTGATATGGCAGATGTTTGCCGGCTAGTAGAGAGTATTTCAAATTCTTTCTTGCGCCCCGAATCTCTGGAACTGATAAACGCTAGAGCCTCTCACAGTCTGGAGACGGCTACTGACTTTGGGATGCAGAAAGATGAACTCCTTCTTTTGGTCGGCACTGCCGGCAATAGAGATGTAGTGGAACGCCACGTATCGGAAATCCGGGCAATGGCAGAGGCAAGTAATGTTCGGGAGCTCAGTGAGCTAAGCGGTAGCGAAGAAAAGAAGGCGTGGGCTAGCCAGCGACAGGTTAGGCTACACTTAGCTGCCGGAACGGTAACAGGCAAAGCCGTCGTACCCATAGATAAAACAGGGGATATGTTTCAAGAGATTCAAAAAGTAGCTAACAAGCACCAGCTTGAAGTCGGCATCACAGGACATGTCGGGAGTGGCATACTCTACCCTAGTTTCTTCCCAGGGGAACATAGTGAAACGGACAAAGAGGTACTGGCCGCAATGAGTGACCTCACCCAGAGTGCTAGAAAACTGGGAGGATTCTTGGTGGTGGAGAGCGGCCCTGCGGAGGTGAGGCAAGCTTGTGACCCTGTTAGCCAGCGCAGTGACTATGTGCTGATGAGGCGTTTAAAACAGGCCTTTGACCCTAGGAACATCCTCAATCCAGGAAAGGTAGTGGAAACTATATAACCATGTCAGAAGCACTTCAGGAAATTGCTGAAGCTCTGCTCCGATGCAATAAGTGTGGCTTCTGCCTGGCAGGGTGTCCCATCTACAAAGTTACCGGCATTGAATGGACAGCCGCTAGGGGGAGGTTGGCACTCTTGCGTAGTGCCCTTGACCATGAACTGGAGCTCCATGAGCTAACTGAGCCCCTCTTTAACTGTCTCACCTGCAACTGTTGTGTTGACCACTGCCCCTCGGGAGTGATAACCGACGAAATCATTCTTAAAGCCAGAGAGGAGCTGGTGAAGGAGGAAGGGCAACCCTGGATACAGAGGCTCATCTTTCGCCGGCTACTGCCTAACCCCTCACGACTACGGAAGGTGGTAAGACCTCTGGGTTGGATTCAAGCCAGCGGGTTGCGGTCGGTAGCCAGACAGCTTGGTCTCACCAGGTTGCTTGGAAAACTCGGCAAGGCGGAGCCAATATTGCCTCCGGTACCCTTCAGTCACCATATAACCAGCGCCTCTTCCCCAAAACTGGAGCATCCCAGATATCGAGTAGCCTACTTCGTTGGCTGTGCTGGCATCAATCTCAATCCCCAGGTAGCTGAGGCTGCCATCCGGGTACTCAACAGGCATAACGTGGAGGTGGCGATACCGGATTTTGTCTGCTGCGGTATGCCCGCCTACGGCTATGGCGACATAGAATCAACCCTTGCCATGGCTAGGAAGAATATCGATTTGGCCCACTCCCTAGAGGTCGATGCCATCATTACCACTTGTGCTACCTGCGGTTCCCTGCTAAAACGATACTCTAATCTTTTGAGCGATGGTGGCTATTACTCAGCTCAGGCCAATACCTTCTCTGCCAAGGTCAAGGATATCACTGAGTTCCTGACGGACATCGGACTAATCACTGAGATGGGAATCCTTAAGCACCAGGTTACCTACCATGACCCCTGCCATCTCGGTCGATTTCAAAAGGTAACCAACCAGCCGCGCCAGATACTGCAGAGCATTCCTGGTGTGGAGTTTACTGAGATGGCTGAGTCCAATACATGTTGTGGTGCCGCTGGCTCGTTCAATATTGGACATCATGACCTGTCTATGAAGGTGCTGGCGCGGAAGATGGCAAATGTAGCCCGAACGGGTGCTGACCTGCTGGTCACCTGTTGCCCCGGGTGCTCCATGCAGCTTACCTACGGCATAAGAAAGCATAGCCTGAAGATGAAGACCATAGAGCTGGTTGAACTTCTGGACCTCGCTTATCGCTCGGCTTCTAACGATAGACCCTGATTCTCACCCATGTCCAGTTGATTACGCATGAGTACAAACCATTTGGATAAAAATTTTCTGAGAGTTCTGCTAACTCCTTAGGTAGATGTTGAGAACAACTTGTCATGAGTTCTTGGGTAGGCGTCGGTGTTGGAATGGGAGTAGGCGCTGGAGCAGGAGCAGGAGTTGGTGATAGTGTGGGGGTTGGAGCAGGCGTGGGTTGGGGAGTAGGAGAAGTTGAAACGCCGCAACTAGCCAAAACCAACGGGAAGCTAATTACTAATGAGGTGAGTATGGCTGAACCCTTCATTTTGTTGGCAATTAATGTTGCCAATAAGAGTCGAATAATTGAATTATCAGAGAGTAACAACCATTTTGGGATTATTGCCGTGACATCATCAAAAGACTTAACATCAACATCTGGAAGCTGCTCCTCAGGTTCTCTCCTTTTCTTATCCTTGATGGCTCTAAGCCAGTCGCACCTCTCAACGCCCACACAGTAACTCACAAGTATCGGGGTATCTGTTATTGATGAACAACCAGCAGAACTAAGCGCACATCTCTGACAAGTTGAGGCTCAAGAAAGAATACAAGGATACAATAGCCTTTGTGCTTAGCCGCGGCGATATAGGCTTTTAAGCCGAACTCCATCAGGGTATCCCTGATAACAAGTGCCTTCTCGGGGTCCTTTTTATCAAGGTCAGTTGCCGCAAACCGACAACTATCGCCCACTAGCGGATGAATGCCAAGCCACCGCTTGCCGAGAAGGTGGTCGCAGTAATGCTCTAAGGTGACTGGCTCTGTCTTTGTGGAGTATTTCGGGTCGTCGGGGTCAGCCTCGTCATATCTGCTACCCATCTAAAAACTGAAATATGACTAAAAGTATACACTTTGGAGAGTTTATTTTCAAACACTCTCTAGCCTAAAGATTGTGTAAATTAGTTGGGGAAAAGCTCACCCGCCTAGACTATTACATAGATACTTAACTTCTAGCCATTTCAACAATTCTGTGTCTTATTTCCGGGATAAGCCTGGATAAGTCTATTGACTGGGGACACACCTCAGTACAGCGCCCACATCTAAGACAGGTATAGGCAATAGGAGTCGCCTCTTCAAAGCCACCGCTCATATAAGCGGTCAAAAT
>Ga0209978_10000558_pt1 | contig 14431 bp, 12 predicted proteins | sample BentaG_FD_182805 | JGI IMG/M metagenome (GOLD analysis project Ga0209978, IMG submission 182805) | Deep subsurface microbial communities from South Atlantic Ocean to uncover new lineages of life (NeLLi) - Benguela_00093 metaG (SPAdes)... | ecosystem: Environmental > Aquatic > Marine > Oceanic >...
TTAGGAGTAGACTAACTAACATTATTATTTTTCTTCCAAATTTATCTGCTAAATGCCCACCAATAGATTGAGATAATATAGATGGTAAAATGAAGGCTGCAAAAGTATATCCTACGCCTGTCATTGATAAACCAAATTTTTTTCTAACATACAACGCAAAGAAAGGAAATATTAATCCCATTCCTATTGAACTTATAAATGAACCACCAAAAAGAATCCAGAATTGCTTAGGATACAACTTTATAGTTTCATTTAGTTTGGTTATAAGTTTCGATACTCTATTTTTCATCTAATTCATAAAAATTATTTTTAATTATAGTTAATTTCTCTTACACCCTTTTCATTTTTATAATTTATAATTGTTATTTCAATTTCCTTTAGTTGTTTAGTTAAAATCTTTTTAGTAATATACATAAAGAAAAAGAACTAAATTTGACGTGATAACCATTAGCTGGATTAAGTTATAAAAAGGTGGTCTGTTTTATTTAGAAAATCTATTTGCCATCTATTATATTCTTTTATCCAGGAGAATTTACTAACTGCTGTAAAGTCCATTTTAATAGTAATATCATGTCTTCCGATTATATTTCTAATTATTGTTCCTATTACCCCACCATGTGTAATTATTAATACTGTTTTATCCCAATTTTTAACAATTATTTCTTTAATGATTTTTTCAATCTTGCTTTTAAAGATCTTATACTCCTGTCGAACTGTATCTTTTTTTAACCTTAAATTATCAACTTCAAAATCTTCCTCTTTTATAAAACCTTTTACAATAGAATTTGTGTCTTCTAAATTTTTTCCAAACTGATATGGATTAGACCAACCTGATAGAAAATTGGGAATATAAAATGTTGCTTCTCTTAATTCATCTTTAAAAATTATCGGGAGATTTAAATAGTTGTTAACAATTTCGGAGGTTTCTTTAGCTCTTCTTAATTTACTTGAATAAAAAACATCAATCTTATATTCTCCTTGAAGCCATTTACCTAAGAGATTAGCTTGTTCCTTACCTAAGTCACTTAGTTCTATATCATCTAATCTATCTAATTTCATATGTCCTGTTGCATCCTTATCAGCAGATTTTATTTCTAAAATTTTTTTAACCTCATTATCTATTTTAACTTCCCCATGTCTGACTAATATTAATTCCATCTTTCTCCTCTCAAAAACAGACTTTAATCATTGCATATCTTTTCTATAATATTTTTTGTTTTAACTCTTTTTCTCCAGTTTCTCCATTTTTAAAATATCAAATATTTTGTCAACGATATCCTCTATATTTGCTAATCTACCAATTCCTATATCTCCACTTGCTAACTTTCCAGTTTCTGGACCAACAAATTCAAATCCTAAATCATTTAAATTTTTAATATTCCGTTGAACCACAGGATTTTCATACATCGTAGAGTGCATAGCAGGTGCAATAAGTTTTGGGCATGTAGAAGCCATAACTGTTGAAGTTAAAAGATCATCTGCAATCCCTGATACAATCTTTCCAATAATATTAGCTGTTGCAGGTGCTATTACTATTATGTCTCCCTTTTTTGATAAGGATACATGTCCTATTTCAGCTTCTTCAATTAGTTTGAACATATCAATATACACCGGATTTTGTGATAATGTTTGAAGAGTAATTGGAGTTATAAACTCAGTAGCATTTTTAGTCATTATTGCTATTATATTTGCCCCTAAATCCTTCAACCTACTCACAAGTGAAGCTGATTTATATGCAGCAATCCCGCCAGTAACTCCCAAAATTATTGTTTTTTCTTTTAACATTTTTTCCTCCAAGCTTTATTATTTTATAAATTAATAATTAATATAATTTACATTAAATTATGTAGAGCAACCCTTTAGGATTACATTATTAAGCAAGGCTAAAGCCTTGCCCTACATCTTATAAGTTTTATCTTAATTCTTCAAATATAAATTTAATGAGCTTTTTAGCTATATTTCTCTTACCAGTTTGAACACCAATAACTTTTTCTTCTTTATCTATAAAGTAAGCAATATGATCTCCTTTTTCTAAATCAATCAAATTATTTGCAATTATTAAATCATTATTACTTTTTATAAGTGTTTCATAAGCAATTTTTACTAACTCTTCTTTAGTTTTATTAAATTCTAATTTAAAACCCACCAGAAATATATCTGGATCTATTTCCTTTATCATCTTTATAACTTTTGGAGTTTTAACTAACCTTATTATCCACTCATCTTTACCAGAAGCAACTTTATCACTTATATATTTATCTGGAACATAATCTAAAACTGCCATACTATGAATTACAACATCATAAGATCCATCTTTTAACTCCTGATTTATAGATTTTATTAAATCACTAACTGTTCTAATTTCTATTAATTTCAATTTTGAATATAACTTTTCCCCAATATCTTTTACATCTGGAATTATACTTCCCTTTCCATATATAAAAGTAACATCTGCTCCTCGATTAAGTGCCTCTCTGGCAATTTCTGTACCCAATCTACCAGTGGATTTATTTGTGATATATCTGATTGCATCAATTGGTCCTCTTGTAGGTCCAGATGTAATTAAAAACTTCATCTTCTTTTTCATGTTTATAACCTCATATTGATTTCTTATAATATATATTTGTACTATTAACAAGATAGGTTTACAATTTACTCTTTGAAAAATTATTATAATGTAATAAAAGTATTTGTCATTCTTTGAAGTAAATAATATAAACATTGTCATTGCGAGGAGCGTTGGCGACGTGGCAATCTCAAATGACATATGTTGTTAATCTAATTAAAATGAGTTCACATAGTCTGTTTCTAATAGAGATTGCTTCGCTTACGCTCGCAATGACAAAATAATATTAAATTTTAAAAGAATAAAATATTAAAAGTGTTAACCTTACTTGTTAACAATACAATATATTTAATTTTTTAAATAAACATTTTACAACATTCTTTGTATTTTAAAAAAGCTTTGTTTGTATTTTATTACATATTAACTAAAATCAAAATAAAATGTGGTTATAAAATGATGTCGGGTCTCGCAATATAATATTTCTTATTGATAAAAACCTTAATAAGTTTTTAGAAACCTGTTAAAATAGGGCATATTATTTTTTTTAATAAAAATAAATTAAAAGTGAATTACTTTAAAAATTCCCAAAAGGAGATTACATTAGAATGAAAATAAAAAATCAAAATCTCTTTATAAAGTCTACATATGACATTTTATTACCTGCAATTACAGTATTATTTGGGTTACAAACTCTTCGGATTTTTGTTCCCACAGTAGTTTATGTTTATGGTGATTCAATGGGAGCGAGTACTATTCAATTGGGAATATATGCTGCAATTGTTTTCTTAACATCATTTCTATTTGCTTTTATTAGTCGATTTATTGGAATCAAACCCATTCTTTTTATAACTACTTTAGGAGTTGGTTTAATTAGATTACTTGAACAGATTTTTTCATCGCCATATATTGATTTTTACCTAAGTACTTTAGGAACTGCCCTTTTTATTCTATTTATACCTTCATATTTAAGTTATATGTGGAATACAAAAAATAGTACTACCAGTAATAATGATGATTATAAAAATGGAGAATATATTATAGGTATACTTCTTGGTTTTGCTTTAGATACAGCAATTCTCGGAGCTTTTAAAACTTATGACATCAATTGGCAATCCAATATCATTTCTTTTTTTCTAATTCTTATATTAACAATAGCTCAATCCTATCTTCTATTTAACTGGATAAGAAAAACTGGATTTTTTACAAAAGAAAAAAGTATGTTGAGAAAAGAACCAAATTTCTTATTTAGTATACCAATAATGGCATGGGGTTCCTTTTTGTTTCTACAAGCATTATTTTTCCAAAATATTGGATATGAAACAGTTATCACTTGGTCATCTCAACCGGTAATTTTCACACTCATATCTTTAGGAAATATTGTTGCTATTTTGTTTTCAGTTTTTATCTTAAAAAATTTACATAAAAGATGGTTATTAATTTCAGTAATTGCTGGAGCAATATTATTAATTTTGTTTTTTCCTTTAATAAAAATGAGTGGAAGTATTGCAATAATACCACTTTTTATAGGTCAGATAATACTTGCAAGTGAATTTACCTTTATTCTAATAGGTTTAGAATCTAAAGTCTCTTCTCCTGGATCCTGGAGAAGTACAATTTTTTATGGTATTGGAATGATGTTTTTTGTAGCAATGATTTTTGGTTATTATGCTGGTTATGATATAAAGCTTCCTATAAATAATCAAATCCTACCTACTATCTCTGCTGGAATTTTATTTTTTTGCACACTAATTTCCTCATTTAAATTATATGAGGGTAGGAGATTAAATTTAGTAAATGAAGAGAAAAAGATAAATTTAATAAGAATAGACTCTAAAAATATTTCTTTAATTATCATTATTTTAATTCTTATATTTTCATTATTAGTCAATGTAATAGGATGGAAAAAACCCAAACCCTTAGTAAGTAATGGATATCCGGTTAGAGTAATGACATACAATCTTCATCAGGGATTTGATACAAGGGGATATTTAGGTATGGAAGCCTTTGCAAGGGTAATTAAAGAAAGTGATGCTGATGTTGTTGCACTACAGGAGGTTTCAAGAGGTTGGTTTATAAATGGTTCAGTTGATATGCTTACATGGTTATCTCAGAGATTAAATATGCCATATATATATGGTCCTGTTGGTGATCCCCTCTTTGGAAATGCAATACTAAGCAAATATCCAATTTTAGAATATAAAAATGAACTTTTACCCAAAGGAGATGTTCCTCTACAACGAGGTTTTTTATGGGCTAAAATTGATTTAGGAAATAATGAAGAATTATGTATGATAGCAACACATCTACATCATGTTGAAGAGGATAATCATATTAGAAAACCTCAGATAGAAGCAGTTGTTGATTATTGGGGAGGTAGTGATAAGACAGTAATTTTAGGTGATATGAATGCTGAACCACACTACCCTGAAACACAGATATATTATAATTCAGGACTGTTAGATACCTTTATTGAAGCTGGCACTGGAAACGGTTTTACTTATTCCTCAGATAATCCTGATAAACGTATAGATTACATCTGGATATCACCTGATTTAGCTGCAAGTGATTTTTTAATACCTGAAAGCACAGCTTCTGACCACTTAAGTGTAGTTATTACTATTGACAAAAGATAGAGTAAAGAAATAAAATAACTTTTATTATAATTTAATTCATCTTTAGATATAATATGTAAATAATACAATCTGCGATAATTAGAGAAATTTCATAATAATTACAGTATAAATTTTTAAAAAATAAAATTAAATTTTTAAGAAAGGAGAGTAAATGAGTATTTTCTTAATTATTTTAGCCATCATCGTAGCAATAGGGGCTTTCATAGTTGGTATCTACAACAGGTTGGTTGGTAGTAATATTAAAGTTGATGCTGCCTGGAGTGATATTGATGTTCAGTTAAAGAGAAGATATAATTTAATTGGAAATCTTGTAGAGACTGTGAAAGGTTATGCTTCTCACGAAAAATCTGTTTTTGAGGAAGTAACAAAAGCAAGATCAGTTGCTATGGGAGCAGGTAATCCAGCAGAAAGAGCAGCAGCTGAAAGTGGTCTTACCTCCACACTGAAAACACTGTTCGCTGTAGCAGAAAATTATCCTGAATTGAAGGCAAATCAGAATTTCCTATCCCTTCAAGATGACTTGGAAGAAACAGAAAACAAGATAGAATCTTCAAGGCGTTATTACAACGGTACTGTAAGAGATTTCAACACTACGAGAGAAGTATTTCCAAATACTTTAGTAACATCACTTTTTAGTGGAAAATTTCCTAAGAGAGAGATGTTTGAGGTTGAAAGAGAAGAAGAGAGAGAAGTTCCAAAGGTTGAGTTCTAAATTTTAAAAATATTGATTAGAGATTGCACAGCCTGTTCCGAGAGAGATTGCTACGCCACTTCTTGTGGCTCGCAATGACAGACTAATATTTTATTTGTCTTCTTAACTTTGTCCATCGCAATGACAAAATAATATTATATTTTTAAAGAATAAAATATTAAAAGTGTTAATCTAATCTGTCAACAATAAATATAAACACTGATAATATCTTTAATAAAAGTAGGAAAAATGGGAAAAGGAAAGTTTAAACTCATTTTTATTTTACTCATCTTAGTTACAATTCTTCTTCCTTTTAGTTCAGCACTTGCTCAGGATGAGAAGATAAATGAATTTGATGTGAATATAACAATAAATAGTGATAGCTCTATAGCAGTTACAGAAAAGATAGCTTATGATTTTGGTCCTCAAGATAGACATGGTATCTATAGAGATATTCCAATTCGATATGAAACAGAGAAGGGAATTTATAAACTCGATTTTAGAGTATTAAGCATAGTTGATGAAACTGGATCAAAATATAGATATGATACCAGTACTAAAGGAGATTTTATAAGCATTAAAATTGGTGACCCAAATATATATGTAACTGGAGAGAATATCTATATTATTACTTACGAAATGGGTGGGGCACTAAATTATTTTGATGAACACGATGAACTATATTGGAATGTTACTGGAACTAAATGGCCTGTAGATATACATAATGCATCTTGTACAGTAACACTTCCACAAAACATCAAATCAGATGATATTAAACTTACATGCTATACGGGTAAAGTAAAATCTCAAGAAAAAAATTGTGAAAGCGAAATTTTAAGTGAAACTGAAACTTACTTTTCAAATACCAAAACACTTTCACCTGGAGAAGGTTTAACAATCGTATTGGGTTGGCCAAAAGGAATAGTAAAAGAAATCCCTAAAAAATATATAAAGGAAGTTACCCTAAAAGAAAAGGTGGCTGGCTCTACATTATTAAAATATCTTCCACTGTTAATTGCTCTTTATGTACTTGTAATTCCTCTTATAACATTAGGTGCTCTTGCTCTTGCTTGGAACAAGTATGGAAAAGACCCATCTGGAAGAGGAACAATAATTCCCATATATTCTCCACCTGATAACTTAACCCCAATGGAAATAGGTTCCATAGTAGATGAAAGGGCTGATTTAAGAGATATTTCAGCTACTATTATAGATTTAGCTGTAAAGGGTTATATGAGGATAAAAGAAATAAAAGAAAAAGGCTTCTTTAAAACAAAAAGAGAGTATGAATTCATCAAGCTAAAAGAAGCAGATAAAAACTTAGAATCTCATGAAAGAGAGCTCTTTAATGCTATTTTTGCAGAGAAACTTGGTGTACTGCAAACAATATTTGATTTTATAAGAATTTTCAATAAAGGCGGGGATTTAATAACTGAAAAAAAATATACTACTCAAGAAGAAGGAAGGTTATCTACTCTAAAGATTTTTGATAAAAAAGGAAAGATAATAAAAGAAGAAACTTCTCAAGATAAGCCTTTAACTGGAAAAACAGTTGTTAAATTATCCGAACTTAAAGGTAAATTCTATGAAAATCTACCAGGAATTAAATCTGTAACTTATGAGACTCTTGTAAAGAAAGATTATTTTCCTACAAATCCTGATAAACTAAGAAACAAATATTATGTTTTAGCTGGAATATTTGTGATTATAAATATAATTTCTGCCATTATAATAGGTCTTTTTGGTAGAGCAATGCCAAGAAAAACAAGAAAGGGTAAGCTGACACATGAGGCAATTCTAGGATTTAAGGAATTTCTAACAGTAACAGAAAAGGATAGACTGAAGTTCTTTAATGCACCTGAAAAAAGTCCTGAGATGTTTGAAAAATTCCTACCCTATGCTATGGCATTAGGTGTTGAAAAGCAGTGGGCTAAACAGTTTGAAGGAATCTTTGAAAGACCATCAGACTGGTATGAGGGTGATTTTGATATTATTAATGCTGTTATATTCACAAATATGATTAGTGATCTTACAAATAATGTGGATACTGCATTTGCTTCAACTCCAGGAGGTGCTGCTTCAGGCAGAAGTGGATTTAGTGGTGGAGGTGGATTTTCAGGAGGAGGATTTGGTGGAGGCGGTGGAGGAAGCTGGTAAACTGTTTAGAATGCCTCAAGTGTTCCTCGCTTTCTTGCTTGAAACTCAAACCAGCGAAAAAAAATAAAGCCTACTAATGCATAGGCGAGCCCAATAGCAAGTTCACTTGTTAGAAGTGAAGATACTTCGATTAATTTTGCACCGTTTACCAACATACGTGCTGACTGAATACTTCGAGTGAGTGGCAACCATTTGCTTACAACCTGTATCCATACTGGCATCTTATCTAATTGTAAGTTTGCTCCACTAAAGACGAGTAGTAAAAAGAAAATTGTATTGTTAACAAACATCACATTAAGTGCTGTTAAACTAATACTACCAAGCATAAGTCCTAGCCCACATGTGCTGATAGAAGAAATCAATATCGTTATTGCCAAACCAAGTAGATTAACTGAAGTTAAATCTAACCCTATAAGACCGCCTACAATAAAACCGATCACTACGCCAAGCATACCATCCAGAATATTAAAAAAAGCCCGACCCATAAAGATAGTCAATCGATTAGCTGGAGAGCCGATCAGGTAGATTAGTGTTCCCATATTGCGTTCATGGCCTACAGTCATTGTCACTCCGTAGATAGCGCTAACAGCAACTATTTGTAATGCATTCCCTACAATATAGAACTGAGCTGTATCATGTCCAGTGGCTGATATCCCCAAGTATAAAAAAAATAGCATACTAGCAATTGGCATGACAATTTTTGAAGCTATATAGCTGGCTGGATGAGTCCAGTGGAAAAGTGCAATATATGATAACCAAGCTCCACTAACAAATATTCTCAAAGAAGTAATCAATCTACGCATAGAAATCTCCTCTTATTGCAATCCTAATGTTGCCTTCTCCCTAGATTTTTGCAAAAGTACCTTGAATAGCCAAGATGAGATGTATAAATATACTAAACTTAGAAAAACAATTAATCCCCAACTAATGAACACGTCATTAAGAGGAGCATTACCACTTGATGTTGCATGCAATGCTCTTGCAGCCCAGTAGGGAGATAGAATGTAACTAATAGGTGTTGTCCAAACAGGCAACATTAATACTGGGAACAGGAAGCCACCCGCGATGTACACAGGGAACTCAAATGCATTAACCCATAAGATGTTTCCTGGGTTGAGAGAAAAAATAGGAGCAATAACTAAACCCAGTGACATAAGTGCTAATATCGTTAGTATAAGTGACACTATAAACAGAGTTGGATGAGCAATTGTTAGTTTAAAACCAAATAGAAATGCAGCAATTGGATAGCTAAAGATCATTGAGCTGATGGATATTGTTATATTAGCTAATGCCTTGCCAAGGACTACTGTTTGTAAGTGTGTAGGACTACCTACTATGTTTTCCAAACAACCACTCCAGCGTTCACCCTGAACATTGAAAGAATTAAAAAAAAGAGTACCGCTCCATAACCCAGTCAGTGCACTTCCCACAATTACATAAATGGCTTGGAAGCCCTCAGTATCCCGAAGCATAAAAATTGCCAGTAGTGCTACCAATAGTGGTTGTATAATGACAGTAAAAATAATAAATCCGTCTATAGCTATTTGCTTTAGATATAGGTAAAAAACTGTCCAGACTACTCGTAATTTTGATAGCATTATATTTCACCTCCGACCAATCGTACGTATGCATCTTCAAGCGAAGGCTCTCGAACAACTACATTACCTATCCTTAAGCCCATATTCTGTAAAGTACTGACAACTGGTGCTACAACACCTGACCCATTACTTGAATGAATATGTAATGCCTGTTTTTGGTCTCGGTTCTCTACTGAAACCATGTCCACACCTTCGAAAGTCTGTATACGCTGTATCGCTTCAGACGGAATTCCAAACACTTCAATCTCTACAATTGATAGATCTTGAACATAATTCTTTAGCCCAGTTGGGGTATCCAGAGCCACGATCTTCCCGTGGTTTATGATTGCAATACGCTGACACATAGAATCAGCTTCGAACATGTAGTGAGTAGTCAGTAAGATGGTCTTCTTCTCTGTCTGTAAGTTCTTTATAGCTTGACGAAGTTCCCTTGCACCCACAGGGTCTAAACCCATTGTTGGCTCATCTAAAAAGAGAACTTCGGGATCATGCAGTAAAGTTCTGGCGATATGCAAACGCTGTTTCATACCTCGTGAGTAACCTTGAACCTTCTCATTTTCTCGTCCTTTTAACCCTACTAGTTCCATAAGTTCAGGGATACGCTTTTTTTGCACATCTGGTGGAATATGATATAAGTTAGCGAAATATACCAGATTGTCATAACCAGAAAGTCGCCAGTAGAGTCCCCTTTCACCACCAAAGATGAATCCAATTTGTGGTCGTATCTGTTCCGCTTCTCGAACAACATCATAACCCAAAACACAAGCCTGTCCTGCTGTTGGTATGAGTAGTGTGGTTAATATCTTAACAGTTGTTGTCTTACCGGCTCCATTTGGTCCCAGTAGCCCAAATAGCTCTCCCTGAGAAACACTGAAGTTAATACCATCCAAAGCTATTACTTCTTTTACTTTGCGTCGTAGGACACCAATCTTTGCATGATATATTCGCTTTAGGTCTTGTACTTCAATAATGTTCATTTTTGGATCTCTATGACTTTTACCTCTTATTAATGGTAAACGTCTTAATTACTTTTTATTCAGGTTAGTTATTTCAATAAAAATTTAACTCTCACTATAGAACAAACTATTTTTAATTTCAATTACTTAAGTTTACAGTGCTATATAAATTTTAAAAGTAGACAGTTTAGAATTTAAAAATAGACATCTTAATCAAAAGGGCTATCATAATACAGGATTTAAGGTTACAGCTATTTAGGACTTTGTTGCAACACTTATATTATCAAATAATATTGCTGGTACCCATGCATTATAGTCACCTAAACCTATAAAAGAAGGATGCAATGTATCACCAATATCAATAACATATTTCATTGTTTCATAAATATTACCTGCTATCATTGCATCTTTTATACGACCTATTATCTCTCCATCTTCAACATATAATCCAGGATTAACTCCAACAGAATAATCCCCATTGGGAATATTTCCACTGTGAGCTCCAAGTGCACCTTCTATAATTATGCCTTTATCAATTGATTTCACTAATTCTGAAAAGGATTTTTTACCAGGTTTTATAGTCATATGAGCAAGCATGGGTATAGGTTTTAGTGTTATCTGTTCTCCTCCCCATGGAAGAACTTTATATCCATGTCCGGTAGATTCAGCATTCAGTTTAGTTGCATAATTCAGATCATAGTAGAAACTTTTTAATGTCCCATTCTCTATAATTGTTAACGGTTTGCATTCTACACCCTCATCATCGAAAGCTCTTACTCCTGGATATTTATCATTTAATGAATTATCATAGATTGTTATTTTTTCATTAAATATTTTTTCCCCAATTTTATCGGCAACAGGTGAGATTTTCTCATAAATACTTTTAGAACTTGTTCCACTAAAAATTCTCCAGTTAAGAGCATTCATACTATTTGGCATAAACATCACTTTCATTTTGCCACCTTTTGTTTCCACAATATTAGATGATAGTGTATAAAGTTCTATTATCTCATTCACAATATCGTCTGGTAACTTTTCAAACTTTTTACTTATAAAAATTCGCCAAATAGCAGAGGCGGATCCAGGATATATTACACCTCCATATATACCGTAAAAAGTCCCTTTTTGAGAAATATCTGTTCCTTCGCTATTTATAATTCGAATGTTCTCAATATAAGTAGAGGAGGTTATTGAAATTTCACCATCTGTTTTGGACTTCAAAATACCGCAAACTCTTGCACACTCTTCCACCATTTCAGTAGTAGACAGATTTTCAACTGAGGGGTTGTACGTGTCGAGCTTAGGCAGCTCTTTTGTAATAGGAAAATCATAGTTTGCCTTTACTTCTCCTTTAATAGAATCAAGGGCATTCTGTAAAATTTCTTCACGATTTATAAGATTTTTTGTATAAGCAAATCCAAGCTTACCATTTTTTATTATTCTCAGGCTAATACCTGATTGAAATTTACTTTCTATATCATGAAGTTTAGCATCCTCAAAGGTAACAGGATTATATGTATAATCAATTGAATAAACTTCTGCCTTATCACAAACTTTTTTTGCCATCTCAAGTAATTTTTCCATTACAAACCTCCTATTACAATATTATTAACAAGTATGTGTGGACTACCATTACATGAACGAATATTCATCTGACCTTTTCCACATCCTCCTCTTTTTGATAAGACCAGGTCATTTCCTACTGCAACAATATTTTTCAATGTTTGATATAAATTGCCTAAAATATTTATATCACGTATCATTTCACCTACTTTTCCATTTCTTATCACATAACCATATTGCGCACCAAAGGTAAAATTCTCTCCAGCTGTTTGTCCACCTTTAGCATCTAAAATATATAGTCCATCTCCAAGCATATTTAAAAGTTCTTCAAAACTGCTTTTACCAGGCTTTATAAAAATAGTTCCCATCCTGATTATAGGAGGATAACAGAAATCTTCAGCAACACAATGTCCAGAGATTTGTTCTCCAAACTCAGCAGCAGTTCTTCTTGAATGCAGCCTCCCTGTTAAGACTCCATTTTTCATAAGCTGTACAGGACGAACTTCTACTCCTTCATCATCATATTTGTAAAATCCAAGTTGATCAGGTATTAAAGCATTATCTACTATATCTAAAATTTCATTGCCAAGTTTGTTTCCAATCTTCATCTTTTCACGCATAGCTGGAAGGGTTTCTATTATATCTGCTTCAGAAAAATGTCCAAAAGCTTCATGTGTAAATACACCTGCTAAATTTGGATTTAGAATACAATTATACGCTCCTCCTTTAACAGGTTTTGCTTTTAAAAGATTGAGAGCAATAGCAGTTCGCTCTTCAAAATTACTTTCCTGATTTCGAATATTTGAAAATCCATTACTTCCTCCTGCAGAGACTCTAACATTTTGGGTTAAATTTCCCTCTTTACTTATAATCTCACCAAATAACAAGGTTGTTACAAGGTCCTCTCTTATTTTAGTTCCTTCAGTACTGTTAAAATATTTTTCTCTAATCACCTCTTCATAATCTACATTTGTTGTGGCTATTTTTTCATAACCAAGTGGAATATCATTATACTTCTGAACAAGTTCAAGTTTCTCAGCCATAGAAATTTTTCTGGGATCCTCTTTTAATTCTGGAATAAAAATATCCCTAACTACCTCTGTCTGAGCAAATTCAATAGGTTTTTCTATGTTTTTTGCAATTAATTGTGCATTTTCCATAGCAGTATTTACAGCTTTCTCACTATCATTTTCTTTTGTAAAAGCAACAGAGGACAATCCACCATTCTTTAAAACTCTTAAAACATACCCATCAGTAGAATTAGAGCCAATCTTTGTCAATTCTTTTCCATTAAAAGAAATTACAGTATCTTTTTTAATTTCATATCTGATGTCAGAATAATCCGCATCAACATTGCTGAGAATTTTTTGTAGTTTCTCAAACATAATACCTCCATTTTTAAAATTTTTAAGCAAATTAAATATTTATGCAAAATTACTAATTTTCTTTTAAACACCAGATAGTAGCTTTTTTCATCAAATCCCAATCTGAACCTTTATCATCTAATTCATTTCCAAAATCTACTCCATCTCGATCAGAATTCTCTTCAATTTCTGGATGTGTACCAATGAGAAATACTCTACCTTCACCATATTCAAAAGCTAACATCATGGGTTGATTTCCCTTATTATACCTACCTAAAATGTTTATATCATTATCCTTATCCGGTATTAACACTGGTCCCCAATAATAAAGCACCGACACAGAATCTGGCTCAGATTTAGTTACTGGATGTGTGGAATCTACAATATTTACTTCACACATAGAATAATCAGGATAAGTAACAATTTCATTTATTGGACCTTCAGCTGTACCAGAAAATATTCCTAAAGGTGTCATTGGAAGTTCATTTTCTTGCCATATAACTTCTTCACTTGCAAAGTAGGATCCACCACAAATCCCGATGTAACCTCCACCATTGCTAATAAAATTCCTAATATTTTCCTTACCTTCAGAAGAAATATCCTGAGCATATTGGTACATGTCACCACCAGGAATGCAAAGAATTTTGAAATTATCAAGCTCCTTCTTATTAATAGAATCTGCATTTATTAATTTAGATTCATAACCCATCCATTGAAACATTTTTTTAGTAGCTTTGACAGAGTCCTCCCATGTACCTTTGTCAGAATAGATAGCTATAGTAGGAATTTCTTCAATTTCTGCTACACTCTTATTCGATTCCTTTAAGCCTTTACAGTTAGTGGTTAACAAGGGTAGCAAAAAAATCAATAACCAAATAATCAGAAATTGTGATGTTTTCCATT
>Ga0209978_10000559_pt1 | contig 14428 bp, 13 predicted proteins | sample BentaG_FD_182805 | JGI IMG/M metagenome (GOLD analysis project Ga0209978, IMG submission 182805) | Deep subsurface microbial communities from South Atlantic Ocean to uncover new lineages of life (NeLLi) - Benguela_00093 metaG (SPAdes)... | ecosystem: Environmental > Aquatic > Marine > Oceanic >...
CCTCCCTCCTCGCCCTGTAGTCCCTTATCTCCTTAAGGGAGTCGACTCTCCGGCCCTTTAGTACGGCCCACAACAGCTCGACTTTCCGATCCTTGGGCTCCGTTTTCTGAGGCTCGAGCTCCTCCAACTGGACTGGGGGCTTCTCCTCCACCGCTTCTTCGATGAGAGGAGGCTCTAGTGTTGGAGGCTCCGAGAGTTCCTCGAGGACCTGCTCCTCTGGCTCCTCTTCTGCCACAGGCTCCTCTATAGCTGGCTCCGTGATGGGCTCCTCGGCCTCTTCTACAACATCCAGCTCTTCCACTACTTTCTCTTCTAACACCGGCTCTGACTCAGGTTCAGGCTCCTCGACCACCGGCTCCTCAACTTTAGGTGGATTCTCCAGTATCTCCCTCAGTTTCGGAGTGAGGTCCCGCGCGACCTCGACCAAGACATCCCTGTTATCATAATCCGAGAGATCGAGGGTCCCGATCTCCCCGTCTATTCGGCAGTAGATCAACTTGCCCTCGGGCGTCACTTTTGCGCTCTCCACCTCCCCCAGCTCCACCGGCAGAACCGAGGTCTCCACCGTAGCCCACTGAAGGAGCTGTGTCAACTTCATGAGAGCCTGGAAGAGGCCTTCGACTGCCTTGTCTTCCTCGGATTTGAGATCGGACAGGTGGCTGATGTCTCCCCGCAGCTCGCTGAGGCCGGAGAGGATCTCGTCGACAGACGGGATGGGCTCAGGCGAGGAGTCATGGCTGAAGGCTATAGATTCTTGTTCCAGCTGACTGGGAGTGCTCACTCCTCACCCGCCTCCTCGCCGGACTCTTGCAGGAATCTTAAATCCCATCTCCCCTGACATCTCGTCGACCTTCTCGACTCTAACCCTGGTAGTCAGTAGCCCGATCTGGTCGTTATTTGCGTATGGGGCTTCCTCAGGTTGTTAGAAATCAGTTTGTGTGTGGGTGATTACTACGCCCGCTCTCCTATGACCCTTCAGGACTGGGGGCCGATCAAATCTGCTACGATTTTTTATACGCTGAACGAGAATTGTAGAGTGGTTATTGAAATGAGCGGAGCTGGAAGTAAGGAGAAGGATCCGGCAAAAGAGCTCCACGACATGTACAAGACATATCACCCGCAGATCCTCTCCGAGTTCGAGGAGGAGATGCCCAAGTACTGGGGGAGGAGATGGAAGGCGAACACCACCATCGGCAAGCTCCGGATGGTGCTCCTCCACCGCCCAGGTAAGGAGTTCCTCACCGTGGGAAAAACTACGCCCTGGCCGCCCCACGGCGACTCCCTGGCGGCCTGGAGGATGTCATTCAAGCCCGACCTGGACGAGCTCATCGAGCACCACGAGAACATGGCTAAGGCCTACAGGGACGAGGGCGTAGAGGTGGTGATCAGGAAGCCCGACCCCTTCGATCCGCCCTACCAAGTGAAGGCCATCTACACCGACGATGTCGCCCACGCCGCAGTCTATGGCCACATCATTCTCAGAATGTACGACTACATCCGCAAGGGTGAGGAGGTCCCCACATACCAGACCCTGGCGGAGATCGGCTGCCCCGTAGTCGGGATGATCACCGGCAACGGGATGGTCGAGGGGGGGCCTGTGGGCTGGCTCGACGAGAAGCACCTAATCATAGAGGTCCACTACCCGAGGGCGAACACCAGCGATCCCGGGGTGATGAGGGGGAACGAGTCGGGCCACATGCAGTACGCACGGATCGTGAAGCAGCAGGACCCCGAGGTGGACATCCGGATCAGCCCGGGCTACGGCACACGTAAGGGGACCATCCACTACTCGATTATAGACAGGCACACCTCCGTCGGCGACCCCAAGTACCTGGACGCCTACCTGGCGGACTGGATGAGGGCCGAGATGGACTGGAACTTTATAGTGCCCCCAGATGAGCTCATGAGCATCGACACACGGGGCTTCAAGAAGGGCCCGGACACGGGCGTCGTCTTGGAGCCCATGAAGATCCTCGTACCAACGGGGAGCCCGAAGAACACCAAGTGGCTGGAGAGCATCGGCGTCGAGGTGGTGGAGGTGGAGTGCTCCAGCCTAGTCCGGCCCAGGAACAGCGGCTCCATCCACTGCTGCGCAGGCTCCCTCATCAGGGATCCCGAACCCGCTGATTGACCTGCACAATCTTCATACTTTTCATTCACCTCGAATCCCACGCATGAAAGGGGGCAAGCCAAGCTGAACACGACTCGATCTCGCAGCACTATTGGAAACGTGATTTAGAAAAAATGAAGGACGAAAGGGGCTCCCTGTTACTCGTCGGCATGGACCTTGTGGGTATCGCCCTCTCGGCAAAAAAGGCGGGCTACAGTGCCTACGCTGCTGACTATTTTGGAGATCTGGACCTGAGAAATGCGTGCGACGGGTATCTATCGGTCATCGACCAGAAAGCAGGCGAGTCCGCTGGGAGAATTGAGGAGAACTTTAATCCCCATGACTTCGTGGAGAAAACCCGAGTCCTCTCCGAGAAGGAGGAGATGGATGGAGCCTTGCTCTCATCCGGCCTGGACGATTCATTCGATGTGCTGGAAGAGCTGGACGGGTTGGTCAGCATCATCGGCAACCCTCCAGAGACGATCAGAAGAGTAAGAGACAAAGGCTCCTTCTTCGGAGAGCTGAACCGCCTGGGCATCCCTCACCCCCACACGACGTTGGTCGAAAACTTCGAGGAGGCAAAGACGGCGGCCAAGGACACGGGATACCCCGTGATACTAAAGCCAACAGAGGGATTCGGCGGCTTCGTAGTGAAGAAAGCAGTAGATCGGAGCCAACTCGAGAGGATTTTTCACGAGATCAAGCCGGCCGCTGACGGGGTCCTCGTCCAGGAGTTTATCGAAGGAGATCACGCTAGCATGTCTTTCGTGGCCTCAAGCACGCGGGCAAGGACATTGAGTGTGAACGAGCAGTTGCTCGGTCTGAGCGAGGTCCATCAGGAGAAGCCTTTCGGATACTGCGGGAACATCGTGCCCCTCGACATTCCGGATCCCACCCTGACTCGATGCGACGCCATCGTGAAAAAGGTGAGCGCCAGCTTCAATCTGAGGGGATCCAACGGCATCGACATAGTGATCTCAGAGGAAGGCATCCCCCATGTCATCGAGGTCAACCCACGGTTCCAGGGATCGCTAGAGTGCGTCGAGCGCGTTCTGAAAATGAACTTGGTGGAGATTCACGTAGAAGCGTCCACCACAGGGAACATCTCCCCTAAACTGTGCCGCTCCTCTGGATTCTCCATAAGGCTGATCATATACGCTCCCAGGAGATTGTCGGCACCCGACTTGGCATCGGAGGTGTGGGCGAGGGACATCCCCTTCCCTGGGTCCATCGTGGAGAAGGGTGAACCCCTGTGCTCCGTTGTTTTAGACGGCGAGAGCCGATCGGATGCATGGAAGAAGGCCTTGGTGAAGGCTCAGCACGTCTACGACTCGTCTGAGTGACCCAGATCGACCTCGAGCTCGTTCTCCTTCAAGACCTTGAGGATGGATGGGATCAGCAGCGTCGCTATCGAGGCAGAGATGGCCACCTTGATGGGGGTTATCAATGGCGCCGGGACGCTCCAGATCATGGCCAACACCTCGGGCGTGAGGCCATAGAATACGCTGTACCCGCGGCATGGGATGAGCACGAATATCCGGAATAGGACGTCCGCCTCCAGACCAAGGAGGGCGGATAGAGCCACCATTGTCCTGGGACCCCTGATCAAGTCCGATCTTCCACTCCTCTCCAAGAAGATCAATGCCAAGAGAACCAGAACGGCGAGATAAACGTCCCACATTCCCCAGAGGGGTAGACTCCATGCAACGGGGGTAAGGAAGTAAGCTGCCAGTAAGGCTGCGTAGTATACGAGGATCTTCCCCCTCTCCCCCTTGAATACCATACCCGAGACGACGGAGCCTAAGGGGGCTCCCAAGGTGAAGATGAACTCGAAGACGGAATCCCGGAAGACCAGGGAATGTCCGACCATCACGGAGATCAGTGTTGCGATGAATCCATCGCGGGGTCCGAGCACCATACCGGTTATGGGGCTCATGACGAAGACCCATCCGAACCAGATGCCCGATGAGAAACCGGGGGTGACCATCGAGTCTAGGGCGACGGACATCACTGCGAACAGGGCTATGAGGGCGGTTCTTCGGGCCCTCGACGCCTGGACCTTGAACATGGTTAACGGCTTCCAGGGTCTAGCCAAGTTACTAAAAAGGGTTGCCAGACAGGCTTCCGGCTTCTGCTCCGAAAGACTCACAAATCCATCTGGGAACCATACAACTGGTTGAGATGAGGATCGGATACGTCGGCCTAGGCAGGAAGACACCTTCGCCGGGAAGGTGGTGGCCGCGATCAGGAGGGAGTTCGGAGGCCACCCCGTTAAAGCCTCCGAGTAGGCGCCGGGGATCCGGATGAGAGTCCTGATAGTGCAGAACGACGAGACGGAGACCCTCGGTCTCTACGAGAAGTACATGCTGGAGAAGGGGATCAGGCGCGAGGTCTTCCATGCATATGTAATGAATATGGACGAGGCCTTCCTGTCAACTAGCGACTACGACGCTTTCATCATTGGCCCAACCCCGATATCCGCCAACTCCGTCGAGCAACATGGGTTCCTCAGGAAGGAGTGGGGGTTCCTCGGAGAGGTCATTGAGAGCGGGAAGCCATGTCTGGGAGTCTGCTGTGGCGGCCAGATGCTCGCCAGGCGGTTGGGAGCGGAGGTGAGGAGGAGCCCTGAAAAAGAGGTCGGGGGCTACGAGGTGAGGCTCACCGAGGCTGGGAAGGTAGATCCCCTGTTCGCCGGGTTCCCTCAGGAGTTCCCCGTCTTTCACTGGCACAGCGACATGTTCGAGGTCCCCCCGGGCGGCGAGCTCCTCGTTGAGGGTGATCCCTGCCCCATACAAGCCTTCGGACGGGGGAATGTATGGGGGATCATATTCCACCTTGAGATCGATGGCTCGGAGGCGGGGCGCTGGGCCGACGCATACCCGGCTGAGCTCGAAGCGGTGGGGAAGACGAGGGAGCAGGTCGTCCGGGAGTGCAGGGAGAGGGAGCCGGAGATGGAGAGGCTCGCCGGCCTGCTCATGGAGAATTTCCTGGGATCCATATAACCCCGAAACCATTTTCACCGTTCTCCCCCCTCCCCGGAGCTCCGACCAGCTTAAGAGGGAACCGGAGAGAGTTCCCCTCCCGCCATGGATTCTCAGTCCACCCGAACCCCTCTGCCAGCCGGCCCCTTCGAGAGCGCCCTCAGCGTCCTCCAGAGGCGAACCGGTACCCGCCGCCTCGGCACGGGCAACCCCGAGCTGGACGGGCTGCTCGGCGGGTTGGAGCCCGGCCTGTTCTACCTCTTCTACGGCTCGGATGATGATGGCCTCCCGGACGGCCTCCTCCACAGGCTCATCGTCGAGGCCGTGAAGGGGGAAGGGGCGAGGGCCGTCTATCTCCTTTGCGGCAACTACCGGAGGTCCAGGACGACGATGGACCCCGAGCTGGTCCTCTCCCACATCGAGGAGGCGGGCCTGGACGCCGTCGACGCCCTCTCAAGGATCCACATCGTCTGCGCCTTCTCCGAGCGCCACCTGATGAGGGCTCCCGACTTAGTTGAGGAACTCCTGAATGGCCACGACGGGTTTGCCCTCGTCGCCGTCCAACAGATAGCCAAGATATTCTACGGGAGGCGTGCAGTCAGGTTCGAGGAGCCCACCGAGTTCACCGGGACGGTCTCAAGGCTGAAGGCCATGTGCAGCGAGAGGGGCGTCGTCCTCGCCGCCACCACCCGGACCTCGGGGCTGGGCGGGCCCATACCGGCCCCGGAGGGCGGGAGCTACCTGAGGCACGCGGCCAACGCCATCGTCTACCTGAGGGCCTCCAAGAAGGGGGCGGTCACGGCCTACGTCGTGGAGCACCCGGACAGCGCCCTGACGGGGCGGAGGATGAACCTCGGAGGGGAGGAAACGCAGTGGGCAGGGTAATGAGGGACTCTATGAGGGTCCGCCTCCAGGATGCGATGGAGAACCTCAGGAAGAAGTACCGGGAGGCCCTCAAGGACGAGGCGATGCAGGGGGCCTTCGACGAGCTCTGGCCCGCCTGGGCCGGGGAGCAGGGGGCTATGATCTACGCCGAGGTCCTCTCAGCCCTCGACCTGCTGCTGCTCACGGCGGCGGTGGACAACAGGAGGGAGATCGAGGGGCTCCGCAGGGAGAACCGGGAGGCGAGGCGGCTCATAGAGGAACTCTCGGAGGCGGTGGGGCGTGAGGGCTGAGGGCTGGCTCCTGGACATCCGCGTCTCCGGGGACGAGGCCCACATCTGGGTCAGGGACCCCCGGCGGGGCAGGGTGAAGCTCTTCGACCGCTACAGGCCCGACTTCTACGCCGAGCCCCGGGGGATGGAGGCCTCAAGGCTCAGGGAGCTCCTCGAGGAGCACGACGACCTCGCCGGCGTCACCGTGGAGCGCAGGCTCTCCTCCATCCAGGAGACGAGGGAGGTGGAGGTCCTCCGGATCAGAGTCAGAGACGCCGGGAGATTCCGCCGGGTCCAGAAAGAGATCCAGGCCCTCCCATGCGTCAGGGAGACCTACGACGCGGACATGGAGCACGAGCTCAGGTACCTCGCCGACAGGGGCCTCACCCCGATGGGGAGGATCACGGTGGAGGCCGACGGGGACCGCAGGATCAAGTCCATAACCCCCCTCCCCGTGGGCCTGGAGCTGGAGCCGCCGCCCCTAGAGGTCCTCCGCTTCGGGATGAAGATTGAGGACGGGATGATAATGACCTTCGACCCCGCCCTGGAAGTGGAGTACGTCTTCAGAGGGCCAGCCCGGCGGATCCTCAGGGACTTCCTGGACCACCTCGCCGACCTCGACCCAGACATCGTCGTCTCCCGGGAGATCGACCTCGCCGCCGCCCTCCAGCTCGGCAGGGATCACGGCCTCCGCCGCTTCGGCGCTGTACGCCGGGGGGAGCCGGTGCTCTGGGGGGGCAGGGCTCACGTCAGCCTCTCCACCTACGGCCGCCTCGGCCTCTCGGGCCTCGTGGAGAGGGTGATGTACGCTCGGCTCCCGACCAGGTTCTCCTCCGAGTGGGGGGCAGGAAGAGCCATCGAGAGCCGGCAGTGCTACGAGGCGAGGCGGCGGGGCGTCCTAGTCCCCAACCTGGGGGGGTTCCAGCCGATGATGACCCTGGGGGAGCTCCTCCTCCTGGACCACGGCGGCCTCATCTTCGCCCCCGAGGTTGGCCTCCACGAGGACGTCGGCGCCCTCGACTTCGAGAGCATGTTCCCCAGCCTGATAAGCAGGAGGAACATCAGCTATGAGAACATCCGGGGCGGCAGGGACCGGGAGGGGTTCATGGTGGGCTTCACCCGGGAGACCCTGGAGCGCCGCCTCCACTTCAAGCACCTCAGGCGCAAGCTCCCCAGAGACTCGGAGGAGTGGCTCTGGTGCGAGGGGCGGCAGCTCGCCCTCAAGGAGATCCTCTTCTGCACCTACGGTTACAGCGGCTGCTGGGCCAACAGGTTCGGGAACTACGACACGTTCATGGAGATCAACAGGGTCGCAAGGGACACCCTCGTGGAGAGCATGGGCGTTGCCCGGACCCGGGGCTACAGGACCATCTACGGGAACAACGACAGCCTCTTCCTCCACCGCCCCGGCGCCACCCGGGAGGACTACGAGGCCCTGGCCAAGGAGATCGCACGACGGGTCGGCCTCCCCATGGCCGTCGAGGCCTACTTCAGGTTCCTAGTTCTCCTCCCCCAGAAGAACGACTCTGGCCTCGGCGCCATCAACAAGTACTACGGAAGGCTCGACGACGGAAGCCACAAGCACCGGGGCATAGAGCTCCGCCGCCGGGACACCGCGCCCTACGTCGCCCGGACCCAGGAGCGGGCCATCGAGGCCCTCCTCAGCTTCGAAACCCTGGGGGAGGTGCGCACCGAGGGGGTCCGCCGGGCCCGCCGGGTCATAGAGGAGGCCTGCCTTCGCCTCCGCCGTGGGGAGGTGCCCATGGAGGAGCTCAGGATCTCCGTCGCCCTCCGCCAGGACCCCTGGGAGTACAAGGCCCGGCTCCCCCACGTGGCCGCCGCCGAGGCCCTGAACATTTCCGGACAAAGGGTGGGTGCGGGGAGCCTCGTTGACTACGTCTACGTAGACGCGAGCCACGGGAACCGGTTCCGCCGGGTGAGGCCCGCGGCCTACGGGGGGGGCTTCGACGCTGAGAAGTACGTGGAGCTGGTGAGGGAGGCGGGGCGTAGCATCCTGATGCCCTTTGAGGAGGCCGAGGAGGGGGGTCTCAGGCCGACGCCTCTCACCGCCTGGAGTCGGCCTTCGGGAGGAGCCCGGGCTGGTTGAGTCCGGCCTCCACGCCTTCCTGAAGAGGGTGGGGGCGGCCTTCCTCCTCAACCAGGGCTGCTTCCTAGTGGACACGGAGGTCCCGCTGAGCAGGACGGGGCGGACCCACGAGCTGGACGACCACCGCGTCGTCGACGTCTGCGGTGTCGGTGAGAGGTTCTTCGAGGCGGATAGGGAGCTCCTCATGGACTACGCGGAACCCCTGAGGGCGAGGCACGAGGTTAAGAGGAACGTCCTCAGGGGAGTAGAGGTTAAGGTCTCCCGCTCAGACTTCAGGAACGGCTTCTACTGCTCAGGCTGCAACTATAACTACTTGCTCACTCCCATGAAGCTTGTCTCCCCCTGGGAGATGCCCAGGGGCGTGGGCCTCGTCGAGTACAACAGGTACAAGTTCTCCGTGGAGCTGGCGGAGGAGAGGTTCGCCTTCAAGGGCCTCAGTGTCGTCAAGAAGGCCTCCTTCAGGAGGGTGGGGCAGCACCAGATTGACAACGCGACGGCCCATATGGTCAGGCGCAGCCATGAAAGCGGTTCCGTGGTCCTCCTCGAGGAGCTCGTGGAGGGCCACTCGGAGAACGGCTACGCCAGCCCATGATGGGGTCGGAGGGCCCACCTGCGGAGTATACCCAAAAAACAGTTTTAACCCAGATGCTGCTAAGGATACCGAGGGATTGGATTGGATCTCAAGAAGACTCACATCTATGCCTATCACGCCGAGCACGGGAACATCGTGGACTTCGGGGGGTACGCTCTGCCTGTATGGTTCAAAGGTATCATCCCGGAGCACCACGCCGTCCGCAACGGGGTGGGCATCTTCGACACCAGCCACATGGGGAGGACTTTTGCGAAGGGCTCTGAGGTGGTTAAGTTCCTGAACTGGGTGGTGACCAACGATGTCTCCAGGCTGGGGGCGATGGAGGGTCTCTACACGGTGATGTTGAAGCCCGACGCAGGCATAGTGGACGACCTCATAACCTACAAGATGAGCGAGGAGGAGTTCTTCATCGTCTACAACGCGGCGAACCGGGAGAAGGACTTCGCCTGGTTGAAGGAGAACTCGGGGGGCTTCGACGTGGAGCTCAGGGATGTGTCGGACGAGATCGCCATGATCGCGGTGCAGGGGCCGAAGGCCGAGGAGACACTGCAGAGGATAACGGAGGATGACCTCTCCGAGGTGGGCCGGTTCAACCTGGCGAGGCTGACAGTCTCGGGTTACAAGTGCATGGCCGCTCGTACGGGGTACACGGGCGAGGACGGGTTCGAGGTCTTCGTCCTGGACTGTTCGCTGGAGAGGCCGGAGAAGGCGTTGAAGGTCTGGAGCGGCCTGCTGGAGGCGGGGGCGGTGCCCGTCGGCCTGGGGGCCAGGGACAGCCTGAGGATGGAGGCGGGGCTAAACCTGTACGGGAACGACATCACGGAGGAGATCAACCCCTTGGAGGCGAGGCTCCGTTGGGTGGTGAAGTTCAAGAAGGAGGGGGGCTTCATCGGGAGGGAGGTCCTCCAGGGGGTAAGGGAGGCGGGCGTCGATAGGAGTCAGGTGGGCATCCAGGTCGTCGGGAGGGGGATCCCCCGGCAGCACTACGAGATCCTCGACGAGGCTGGAGAGAGGGTCATCGGGGAGGTGACCAGCGGGGGCATGGCCCCGACCCTGGGCTACGGCATCGCGATCGGCTACGTGCCCCGGGAGCTCCGGAAGATCGGGACGCCGGTGAAGATCCGGATCCGGAGTAGGCTGGTGGATGGAAAGATTGTTAAGTCGCACCCTTTTTATGATGATTCCGTGTACGGTTGGAAGAGGGAGAAATGATGGGTGAGGAGTACAAGATCCCGGATGGCCTGTTATATACTGAGGAGCACGAGTGGGTGCGGGTGGAGGGGGATGGGACGGTCACCATCGGCGTGACCGACTATGCCCAGAAGCAGCTGCATGAGATCGTCTATGTTGAGCTGCCCGATGTGGAGGCCGATGTGGAGCAGATGAGCGTCGTCGGCGCCGTGGAGTCGGTGAAGGCGGTCTCCGACTTGAACTGCCCTGTAAGCGGGGCGGTGTTGGAGGTCAACGATGAGCTGCTGGACAGCCCGGAGCTGATCAACGAGGACCCCTACGGGGAGGGCTGGATCGCCAAGCTCAGGCCCTCGGATCTGGATGGGGATAAGGTTCGCCTGATGGATGCCGAGTCTTACGGGAAGCATGTGGCTGAGCAGGGGCATTAGGGCTCTCGGGCGGGGGTTCCCAAGTGGCCAAAGGGGTCAGGTTCAGGTCCTGATGGATTAGTCCTACGTGGGTTCGAATCCCACCTCCCGCACCATGTTCGTCATTACTAATCAATAAAGGCTCATTAGGAGGACCTCTACATCTACTCCGATCATACAGTAATTCATTTACGGAATCGATAACATTTTCATGTGCAGCTTGTAGGCTCGCGCGCGTGTGACTAATAAGTTTTCAAACTGTAAAACCTGTGAAAAGGAAAAGCTAGTTAAAGATTCAATTTTTCCAGAATTTCAGTTTTTATAAACGATTTATCAGTAAGTTGAACCACTGAAAACCCAATAAAAGTACCTTTCCATTCCTCATCGTCCTCATCAGACTTGTAGTAATATTCGTTAAGGTGGCCCCCAACTCGTAACTCGCTGTTAATAAAATTATTTCTCTCATCCGTTGTCAAACAATTCGGTAGCATCCACCTATTCCAATTATCTGATCTATTTGTAGTTTGCATTTTTGAAAACCAAATTTCTGGCCCATTAAGCGAACTTATTTTCTTATAGCTGCGGTCATGTGTCCCGAAGAAAATACTAACCCCAATATAGTTTTCAATGCTAGGATCATCCTCTTCTTCTTTCTGAAACTTATAGTACGCGTTTTGATATTCCTTTAAAGATAGATTATTGGGGCCATACGAATAATCATCTACTAGTTTGTACCTAGGATAATTTTCTTGGATAATGTTGGTTATGTCGTTTTTCATCGCATTAATTTCTTGATATGTTTTCCTTACTATCTCAAGGGCTTGGTCTATGACCGCTCCAGGGTCTGGCTCCTCGACCATATTTACACAATTATATTATTTGTTATAAAAAATTAATGTATCTTGGTTAATATTCATTTTAAAAACCGTATTTTGCCAATATCTCTTCCGCTTTCCAAAAAATATACTTGACGGAGTTGAGTTTACCTCTTGAAAAAAAATGGGATTCTCCCAGTATTGATGTAAAATATCATAAAATAATTTTCTATATGAAAATATAATCTGATTATAAAAGACCATAGAATCCCAATAGTTAGTATTAACGCCAATAGGTGAATAATATAGAGGTTCACTTTCATAAGAGGCTTTATCGAGATTGTATTTTGCCAGGAATGAAAAACCATTAAACATTATTAAATCTCTTTTTTCTAAAAACGGTAATATTTGACCTAATATTTTTTTTTCATAGCTTTTTAATTCGTTCTCCGGTGCATTAGAAAAAATTTTATAAATCGACTGCCAATTTGTCCAAAATATTTTTTTTGAGGAATCTTTTGTCTCAATATTATATTTTTTTAAAATTTTTATAGACTCCTCAATGTCATTTGTTGGGAACGACACATCTTTTGTTATGTACAGCAATTTAAAATCCATAAAACTAGAAAAGGTCTCATCTAGTACAGTTTTTGATCTTACCAAATGATTGCCTAACATATATTCTCTAGCCAATTGATCATAAAGAAAACTATCATCTTCAGAAGTTCCAACCCCACTTTTTCCCGAGTAGAATTTTGCTTCTAGTATTATTAACAATTTATCAAGTAGAATGATAACATCAGGCTCGACACCAAATGGATCAGAAAATGATTTCCAAAATATTAATTTAAATTTTGAAAAATGGATATTTAATGATTCTCCATGAATATTAGTCGACGAATTTAGAAACTGAGAAAACCACTTGCTGGATATTAAGTCAAATATTGAAAATACAGTAGATGTTAAAAAATCTTCACTAATATGTTCTCTTACAGATAACTTACCTTTTAAATCGGCGATAATCATTGTGGATATAGCATCCATATGTTACGAATATAATAAATTATTTGGAAAAAAAACAAACACCAAGTTATCTTGTATGTGTGCGGGGGTTGAACTCTGATTCACATTTATGATTCATTATTCTTGGCACAATATGTGAGGGTAAGTTATTAATTTGTATCAATAGGACTAACATATACGTGCGCGTTTGCGCGCGCGCGCTTCCGCTAACGTCGATGCCGCCCGCGCGCGCGTGACAAGGAGAAAGAAGCTGGGTTTCTACTTAGAATAATGAACGACCTGAAAGCTGCGCGCGCAATTTTTATCTCAATTTCTAACCTTGTATCATTCAAAAACATCAGCTCAATATCACTTTTTCATAGTATATTATAACTCGCGCGCGCGATTTATAGAGATAAAGATGAATGAGGACCTTCTCTTTCGCCAACTCTTCGTTGCCATCTACTACATTGTCTTCGCTGGTGTCAGGATGCGTTATCGCATAAGTTCAGCAAAAAGGGAGCCTGAGCAGCGACATCAGGCACGCGCGCGCATCATCAGAGACAGTCCTTTCAGCGCTATTGTGCAGAATCAGCTTAGGATTCGACGCCTACCTACCTACTAATAATAGGTCTGTGCCCTGAATAAAAGAGGCTACTAGGATACCTACCTACTAATACTAGTATTATCCTTGAGATAATGGATTCAAACATACCTTGATTTCAGGGCTTAAATCCACAATTTTCTAATTCATACGCATCTAAGGCTTCAGCTCAAGCCTTTCATAGCGCGCGCGGCTATTTTCATACCCGTACGCACTCGTGCGTATGGATAAAAATTAATCACACACAAAACAGTATTGATGAGGAGTAGTTACAGAAAATGGGTCTCAAGCATAAATTCACAACAACTTTCGTCAAGATTTTCGGCAAGCCAAGGATTAATCGTTTATTTGCTAAGCAGAGGTCTCTGAATGCGATGCCTGGAATAATACGCCCAACTTCAAACTCACCAACAAGGTTTGAGATAACTCTCGAAATGATGAATCTCATTCATGAAAGAGACGATATCGAGATGAGACACATATTCCCATTCAGGCGTCTGCTCTCAGTCATCAAGAATATCCATATCTCTGTGGACTCAATTTATAACAATCCTACAAATCCAGATTCAAAATCATCAGTAGAGTTCCTAGGAAAGCTCAGGGAATATGCATTATCTCTCAGTATAGGTCAACTCGAATTCGTAAAGCTACCACAAGACCTCATCTTCCAAGAATATGGTGTACTCTATGACAATGCAATCATCCTGACAATGGAAATGAGTAAAGAGAAAATCGACAAAGCCCCAAGCCAAGCGACTATGAACATGGTGTTTGGAACATATGATGACCTAGGAAAGGCAGTCAACAAGATTGCTGATTTCCTGAGAGAACATGGCTACGCTGCCCAAGCTGACCATCCTCTTGGCGGATTAGTGCTGTTTCCGCCACTCGCTCAGAAAGCTGGAATTGGCTGGGTCGGAAAACACGGTCTCCTGATAACTCCTAAGTTTGGACCCAGAGTGAGACTAGCAGCTGTTTATACTAACATAGAGAATCTTCCTTTTGCGGAATCAAATATCCATGGATGGATTGAAGACTACTGCGAGGTCTGTGGAATCTGTGTCAAGCAGTGCCCACCAAAAGCAATCCGTGATGAATCCGTGACTCATGAAACGGGGTGGATAACTCATATTTATCAACAAGATTGTTTTGAATACTTTGCGCAGTACTATGGGTGCTCTGTGTGTATCAAGGTGTGTCCATTCTCTATGAGCATCGATACGTATGACCAATTAAGGGGCATAATGAATCAAGTATCGCTTCAGGATTCGTAGATTTAGTGTGTGTGTGGTATGATTTTATCCCCCCCACACACACGAGCTAAACTCTTTTCAATAAATTAAGAAATTTTAACATATTAGAGAAGATGACGAATGCGCGCGCGCAGAAGTCCGTCTCCTCCCCCTCCCTCCGGGAGAGGACCTCCCTCACCAGCTCGACACCGTCCGACGCTATCCTGAGGGCG
>Ga0209978_10000561_pt1 | contig 14366 bp, 12 predicted proteins | sample BentaG_FD_182805 | JGI IMG/M metagenome (GOLD analysis project Ga0209978, IMG submission 182805) | Deep subsurface microbial communities from South Atlantic Ocean to uncover new lineages of life (NeLLi) - Benguela_00093 metaG (SPAdes)... | ecosystem: Environmental > Aquatic > Marine > Oceanic >...
GATTGGAAATAAATTAGGTAATGATGTTTTAAATATTGTAGATAATGCCTTATTGCCTGACCAATTAGGGTTTTACAAATATGATGATGAAGGAGTAAAAGTTCATCCAACACAACTTATGAAAAATGGAATCTTAACAGGCAGACTGCACTCAAGAAGAACTGCTGCTGAATTCAAAGAACCAATCTCGGGACACTGTGTTGCTGAGGATTATCGTTATTCTCCAATAGTTAGAATGGGAAATATTTTTATAGAACCTGGTGAAAATAGTTTTGAAGAACTTTTAGCTATGCTTGGTGATGGGTTGTATATTTTAAATGCCAAGGGTGGACAAACAGCAGGAGAAAATTTTACTTTTGGTGCACAATGTGGTTATGTAATAAAAAATGGAAAGTTAGGTGAAATGAAACGTGATATAAATATTTCAGGTAATTTATATAAAACATTAAAAGATATTGTTGCAGTAGGGAATGACTTTATTTTATCAAAAGCTGGTGCATGTGGAAAGGGTCAATTGAATATTCGTTCTTGCAATGGTGGTCCACATATCCTTGTTAAAAACCTTATAATAGGAGGTGTGTAATGGAAAAATTACTTGAAATGGCAAGAAAAATTTGTGATGAAGCAGAAGTCTATTCGATTGAACATACATACAATCCAGTTACCTTTGAGGATGCTAAACTACACGATATAGAAAGTAAATTTCAGTCGGGTATTAGCCTGAGAATAATTAAAAATGGTAAGCTTGGATTTGCTTATACTAAAAATCTTCTAAATCGCGAGGAGATTCTGCAAAATGCAATTGATTCAATTAAAGGAGAAGTAAAGGCAAATTATGATTTCCCACTTACTAAAGAGCTTCCCCAACTTGACACATATGACCCATCAATTGAAAATCTGACTAGCTCGGAAATGGTAGAAGAGTGTAAAAGAATCTGTGACATTTTGAAATCTAAAACAGATGGTGAAATTTCAATTATCTCATATAAATATATTGAAAAAATTAGAATTATTAATAGTGAAGGAACTGATATTTTTGGAAAAAGTTCTCTTTATGGTACATACGGAAGCGTAATATATCCAGGTTCTAGTTCAGGCATATGGCGATTTCTTTTAAGTAAAAAATTTGAAAAGCTACCAGATAATATCATAAATGAAATAATAAAGCTTTACAGTTTATCATCAAATGTTGTAGAACCAGAAGGTGGCAAAATGAAAGTGATTTTTATGCCTAATAGCATGATTACTCTTAGCTGGAGGATTTTTAGTGGAACAAGTTCAAAAAGTATTTATGAGAAAACATCACCAATTACCAATAAACTTGGAGAAAAAATATTTGATGAGAAAATAACAATATTTGATGATTCATTAGATGATAGATATCCATTAGCTCGAGCTTTTGATGATGAAGGTGTAGAATGCAAACCCTTAACAATTGTAGAAGATGGAGTATTAAAGAGTTTTTACTATGATCTGAATTATGCAAATAAATTGAATACCGAATCTACTGGACATGGTTATAAGACTGCCCAATGGGGAGGTGACATGATATCATTAAAACCTATACCAGCACTTACTCATATGAGAATAAAGCCAGGAAAAAAATCCCTTTCAGATTTAGTTAAATTAATTGATAGAGGTTTAATTCTTGAAGGTGCTCTTGGACCTCATAGTGGTAATATTCCAAATGGAGATTATTCTGTAGGTGTAAATCCCGGATTATACGTTGAGAATGGAGAGATAATAGGTCGTGTAAAGGATGCAATGATAGCAGGTAATATTTATGAAACACTAAAAAACGTTGTTGATATAAGCGATACGCTGTATCCTTCTTATGCTGGTGAATATAACACATGGGTTCCAGCAATATTATTTGATGACTTAAGTGTTGCAACAAAGAAATAAATAGCTGAAACCTTAAGTCCCATATTATGATATTCCTTTTAATTAAGATGTCTACTTTTAAATTTTAAATTAAACTCCAACCTTAAGTAATTGAAATTAAAAATAATTTGTTCTAAAGTAAGTGTTAAATTTTCATTAAAATAATTAACCTGAATAAAAAGTAATTGAAATATTTACCCTTAATAGGGAGAAAAATCATAGAGATCTAAAATGAACATTATTGAAGTACAAGACCTAAAACGAATATACCATGCAAAGATTGGTGTCTTACGACGTAAAGTAAAAGAAGTATTAGCATTGGATGGTATTAACTTCAGTGTTTCCCAGGGAGAACTTTTTGGGCTACTAGGACCAAATGGTGCTGGAAAGACAACAACTATTAAGATACTGACTACACTGCTGACACCAACAGCAGGACGAGCAAGTGTTATGGGTTTCGATGTTGTACGGGATGCAACCAAGATTCGACCTCGTATTGGCTTTATATTTGGTGGAGAAAGAGGACTTTACTGGCGATTATCTGGTTATGACAACCTTGTATACTTTGCTAACTTGTACCACATCTCACCTGATGTGCAGAAAAAACGTATTCCTGAACTCTTTGAACTGGTGGGGTTGGGAGGACGAGAAAATGAAAAGGTACAGGGTTACTCACGTGGTATGAAACAGCGCTTGCATATTGCTAGAGTACTATTGCATGATCCCCAGGTACTGTTTTTAGACGAGCCAACGATGGGTTTAGATCCAGTAGGTGCAAGGGAACTGCGTCAAGCCATAAAGAATTTACAGATGGAGAAAAAGACCATCTTGCTAACTACTCACTATATGTTCGAAGCTGATGCTATGTGCGAGCGTATTGCAGTAATAAACCATGGGAAGATTGTGGCTCTGGATACTCCAACTGGGCTTAAGAATTATGTTCAGGATCTGTCAATTATAGAGATTGATGTTTTTGGCATTCCACACGATGCAGTAGAACGTATTCAAAATTTGGATGGTGTAGATATGGTTTCGGTAGAGAACCGAGACCAAAAACAAGCATTACGCATCCACTCAAGCAATGGAGCTGGAGCAGTTGCGCCAGTTGTTAGCACTCTGCAGAATATGGGTTTAAGGGTAGGTAATGTAATCGTTCGAGAACCAACCTTAGAAGATGCATATGTACGATTGGTAGGGGGTGAAATATGATGCTATCAAAACTACGAGTTGTTTGGACAGTTTTTTACTTGTATCTAAAGCAAATAGCTATAGATGGATTTATCATTTTTACTGTTATTATTCAACCACTATTAGTAGCACTCCTGGCGATTTACATGCTTCGGGATATTGAAGGCTTCCAGGCTATTTATGTAATAGTGGGAAGTGCGCTGACTGGACTGTGGAGTGGTACTCTTTTCTTCAACTCCTTCAATATTCAGGGTGAGCGCTGGAGTGGTTGTTTGGAAAATATTATAGGTAGTCCCACCCGCTTACAAACAGTAGTGCTAGGTAAGGTGTTAGCAAATTTAATAATATCCGTCAGCTCAATGTTCTTTAGTTATCCTATAGCTGTGCTCTTATTTAAATTTAGACTGACAATTGCTCATCCATTTCTATTTTCTATTTCATTGGTGATGACTATAATAGCACTAATGTCACTGGGTTTGGTCATTGCTCCAATTTTTTCTCTAAACCCAGGAAACATCATGTGGGTTAATGCATTTGAGTTCCCCATGTACATCTTAGGTGGTTTTCTATTTCCTATTTTACTGCTTCCAGGTTGGACAACACCTATTAGTTACATCCTATCCCCTTATTGGGCTGCTCGAGCACTACACATCACATCGAGTGGCAGCACTTCCCTAAGTGATGTGTTAATCTATTGGGGATTGATAATTTTCCTTAGCCTGATCTACTTGTTTGTATCTAGTTGGCTCTTTAGAGTACTATTGTGGCGAGCCAAGGAAAAAGCAACACTGGGATTGCAATGAGAGGTGGAATCCAATGCGTAGATTAATTGCTTCAATAAGAGTTTTCATTAGTGGTGCATGGCTTTCATATATAGCACTTTTCCACTGGACTCATCCAGCCAGCTATATAGCTTCAAAAATTGTCATGCCAATTGCTAGTATGCTATTTTTTTTATATCTGGGGACATCAGCTACTGGACATGATACAACTCAGTTCTATATTGTAGGGAATGCATTACAAATAGTTGCTATTAGCGCTATCTACGGAGTAACAATGACTGTAGGTCGTGAGCGTAATATGGGAACATTAATTTACCTAATCGGCTCACCAGCTAATCGGTTAGTAATTTTTATGGGTAGAGCATTTTTTAATATCTTAGATGGTATGCTTGGTGTAGTAATGGGTTTTATTGTTGGTACCCTATTAGGGTTGGATCTAACAGCAGCTAATCTGCCTGGTTTAGCACTCACAATCCTGATATCCTCATTTAGTACATGTGGCTTGGGGTTGATGCTGGGTAGTATTAGTTTAACAGCTCTGAATATAATGTTTGTCAATAATACGTTCTTCTTTTTATTACTTGTCTTTAGTGGAGCAAATCTACAATTAGATAAGATGCCAACTTGGATTCAATATGTCAGTAAATGGTTACCACTCACTAGAAGTATTCAGTCAGCGCGGTTATTAGTAAACGGTGCAACATTAACTGAAGTATCTTCACTTCTAACAAGTGAACTTACTATTGGACTCGCCTATGCATTAGCAGGTTTCACTTTTTTTCGCTGGTTTGAATTTCAGGCAAGAAAGCGAGGAACACTTGAGGCATTCTAAACAGTTTACCAGCTTCCTCCCCCGCCTCCACCAAATCCTCCTCCTGAAAATCCACCTCCACCAAATCCACTTCTGCCTGAAGCAGCACCTCCAGGAGTTGAGGCAAATGCTGTATTCATATTATTTGTAAGATCACCAATCATATTTGTAAACATAATTGCATTAATAATACCAAAATCACCTTCATACCAATCTGATGGTTTTTCAAAGATTCCTTCAAACTGTTTAGCCCATTGTTTTTCAACTGCAAGTGCCATTGCATAAGGTAAAAATTTTTCAAACAATTCAGGACTTTTTTCAGGTGCATTAAAGAACTTCAATCTATCTTTCTCTGTTACCTGAAGAAATTCCTTAAAACCTAATATAGCTTCATATATAAGCTTACCCTTTTTTGTTTTCCTTGGCATTGCTCTACCAAAAAGACCTATTATAATAGCAGAAATTATATTTACAATTACAAATATACCAGCTAAAACATAGTATCTGTTTCTTACACTATCGGGATTTGTTGGAAAATAATCTTTCTTTACTAGAGTCTCATATGTCACTGATTTTATGCTAGGTAAATTCTCATAGAACTTACCTTTAAGCTCAGATAATCTAACAATTGTTTTTCCAGTTAAAGGTTTTTCTTCAGAAGTTTTTTCTTTTATTACCTTTCCTTTTTTATCAAATATCTTTAGAGTGGTTTTCCTTTCATCTTCTTCCCGAGTCTTATAAATTTTTTCAGTTATTAACTTCCTACTATCATCAAAAATTCTTATAAAATCAAATACTTTTTCCAGAACACCTGGTTTTTTGGCAAAAATAGCATTAAAGAGTTCTCTTTCATGAGAATCTAAGTTTCCATCTGCCTCTTTTAATTTTATAAATTCATATTCTCGTTTTGTTTTAAAGAAACCTTTTTCCTTTACCTCGCGTATTCTCATATAACCTTTTACTGCTAAATCAATAATAGTAGCAGAGATATCTCTTAAATCTGCCCTTTCATCTACAATAGAACCTATTTCCATTGGGGTTAAGTCATCGGGTGGAGAATAGATAGGAATTATTGTTCCTTTTCCTGCTGGGTCTTTTCCATATTTGTTCCAAATAAAAGAAAGAGTACCCAATGTTATAAGAGGAATAACAAGTACATAGAGAGCTATTAATAGGGGAAGATATTGTAATAATATGGAACCGATACCTTTTGAATATTTTTTAGGAACTTCCTTTACTATTCCTTTTGGCCAACCCAATACAATTGTTAAACCTTCTCCAGGTAAAAGTGTTTTAGTACTTGCAAAGTAAGTTTCAGTTTCACTTGAAATTTCACTTCTACAATTCTTTTCTCGAGATCCTATTTTACCCGTATAGCATGTTAGATTAATATCATCTGACTTAACTTTTTGCGGAAGTATTACCTTACAAGATGCATTATGTATGTTTATTTTCCAATTGTTTCCAGTAACATTCCAATATAATTCATCATGTTCATCAAAATAGTTTAGTGCTCCCCCCATTTCGTAAGTGATAATATAGATATTCTCACCTGTAACATATATATCTGGATCACCAATTTTAATGCTTATAAAATCTCCTTTAGTGCTGGTATCATATTTATATTTTGATCCTGTTTCATCAACTACACTTAGTACTCTAAAATCGAGTTTATAAATTCCCTTCTCCGTTTTATACCGAATTGGAATGTCTCTATAGATACCATGTCTATTTTGAGGACCAAAATCATAAGCTATATTTTCAGTAACTATAATAGAGCTATCACTATTTATTGTTATACTTACATCAAATTTATTTATTTTCTCATTCTGTGCCAATACTGAACTAAAAGGAAGAAGAATAGTAACTATGATGATAGAAATAAAAATGAGTTTAAACTTTTCTTTTCCCATTTTTCCTACTTTTATTAAAGATATTTTTTAGTTTTTTAATTTTAACCAAGATTTTAGTACTTATTTGCAAATATTTATAAAAATTAATAACTGATACAAAAATATTGAATTAGCAAAGATATTTACAATATTTATCTAGAAAAATCTGCAGAAATCCAGGGAACAATAATAGATTTAAATCTTTGGATAAATTTTTTAATATTTATTTGCAAACAATTTAAAACTGTAACAATATATTATTTAAAAACTCAGTTTATATATTATCTAAAAAACAACTAGGTAAATGATATTTGATTTAGTAATATTTTTAAGACTTAGAACTCTACCTTTACAGCTTCTCTTTCTTCTTCTCTTTCAACCTCAAACATCTCTCTCTTAGGAAATTTTCCACTAAAGATTGCAGTTACTAAGGTATTTGGGAAAACTTCTCTCATAGTATTGAAATCTCTTACAGTACCATTGTAATAACGTCTTGCAGATTCAATCTTGTTTTCTGTTTCTTCCAGATCATCTTGAAGAGATAGAAAGTTCTGGTTTGCTTTTAATTCGGGATAATTTTCCGCAACTGCAAATAATGTCTTTAATGTAGCAGTTAATCCACTTTCAGCACCGGCTCTCGCTGCTGGGTTTCCTGCCCCCATAGCGACTGATCTTGCTTTTGTTACTTCCTCAAACACAGATTTCTCATGAGAAGCATAACCTTTTACAGTCTCTACAAGATTTCCAATTAAATTGTATCTTCTCTTTAGCTGAACATCAATATCACTCCATGATGCATCAACTTTTATGTTATTACTAACAAGCCTATTATAGATACCAACAAAAGCCATTGCTAATACAATAATGAAGGCTAAAAAAATCAACCACCAACCCATTTACTCTCCTTTCTTAAAAATTTTTATTTTATTTTTACAAAATTTATGTTTTAATCATTTTTAAAATTCTCTAAAAACCCTGATATATAGGTTAAGACAATTTGATTAGAAAATATTTTAAGTATTATATTATAATTATTAACTATTTTCTACAATATTAATAAAATAGCTTTTACAATAGTAAAACTATTTTACATATCTCTTTATAAATAGATATCATTTTATACTTCTTATTTTTTGTCAATAGTGACAGCTACTCCCAAATGGTCAGAAGCTGTGCTTTCAGGTATTAAAAAATCAGTTGCAATTAAATCAGGTGAGATCCAGATGTAATCTATTCTTTTTTCAGGATTATCTGAGGAATAAGTATATCCATTTCCAGTGCCAGCTTCATTGAAAGTATCCAACAATCCTGAATTATAATAAATTTGTATTTCAGACCAGTGAGGTTTAGCATTCATATCGCCAAGAATCACTGTCTCATCATGATTTCCCCAGTAATCAACAATTGTTTTTATCTGAGGTATACGAACATGATTATCCTCATCAACATGGTGTAAATGTGTTGCTATAATAAATAGTTCTTCATTATTTCCTAAATCAAATTTTACCCATAAAAAACCTCTCTGTAAGGGGACATCTCCTTTAGGTAAAAGTTCATTTTTATATTCCAAAACGGGGTATTTGCTTAAAATTGCATTACCAAATAGTTTGTCACCAACAGGACCAGATATATATGGCATATTTAACCTTTGAGATAACCATATAAGCATATCAACTGAGCCATTTATAAACCATCCTCTTGAAACTTCTTGAAGTGCTACGATATCAGCATTACCTGTTTCAATTGTTTTAGCCAAAGCTTCCATACCTAAGTATCCTCTTGTATCAAACCCTTGATGTAAGTTGTATGTCATAACTCGAACTGGATAGCCATTACCTGCTGCATACTTAGGTCTTTTCCATCCTATTATATTAATCAATACAGAGATAATAAGAATTGAAGCAATAGTGATTGTAGAAATATTAATGAGATGTATCTTTCTTTCTTTTTGTAATTTAAATATGGAGATTAATGTGCATAAAAAAAGAATTCCGGTAGAAATTGGAGCAACTATCTGGTTATTTATTGGAAGTTTTATGTCATAACCAGCATAATAACCAAAAATCATTGCAACAAAAAGCATCATTCCAAAACCATAAGAAATTGTTGTACGCCACAACCCATTAGAAGTAATCTTATATTCAAGACCTGTTAAGATTATAGTTATCAAATTTATCGATATTACTTGACCTATAAGAAATATAATTGGTGCAATGAATCCAGATATATTTATTATCAGTGAAATCAAAATTAACAATATAGCTTCAATAACCAATAATAGTAATAACAATCTTTTAGATAGATTTTTTAAAATAAGTACTGAAATCAAAACTGCAATAATATTACCTAAAGTCATGAGTGTTAAAACTACTGGTTGAGATAATCCTGTAATTACTGTTTTAAATCCAATATTTTGAAAAAATAACACCTGTAAAAATAGAAAAGCACTAAGCCCTATTATAGGTATACTAAATAATAAATTTGGTTCTTTTCTTAAAATCTTTTTTTCTTTCTTAAATAATCCAATTAACTTTATCCAGTTAAATAATAGGTAAAACTGTGCTATTGTTAATATAAGAACTATAAAAAATGAAATTATATCAGTATGCCAGTTTATGTCATAGGCTTTGAAAGCTCCGAGAAGTGCTGTGTCTAAAGCAAAACCAAGAAGTATACCTATAATATATTCTCCATTTTTATAATCATCATTATTACTGTTAGTACTATTTTTTGTATTCCATATATATGCTAAATATGAAGGAATAAATAAAACAAAAATAGCAGTTCCTAAAGTGCTCAAACAGAGGTCAGCAAACGGAGATGAGAAAATCTGTTCCAACAGTCTTATAAAACCAATTCCACTAATGGTTAAAATTAGCATAATTTTAATGCCAATTAGTCGACTTAAAGAAGCAAATAAGAATGATGTTAAAAAAACAATAGCAGCATATAATCCTAATTGAATGGTGCTAGCTCCCATAGCATCACCATAAACATAAACTATTGTAGGAATGAGTATTCTTAGATTCTGCAATCCAAACATTATTGTAATAGCAGGTAATGATATGTCATATACAGATTTTATAAAGAAATTTTGATTTTTTATTTTCATTCTTATGTAATCTCCTTTTAAGAATTTTTAAAGTAATTCCCCTTTAATTTATTTTTATTAAAAAAAATAATATACACTATTTTAACAGGTTTCTAAAAACTTATTAAGGTTTTAATCAATAAGAAATGTTATATTGCGAGACCCAACCTCATTTTATGACCACATTTTATTTTGATTTTAAGAAATATATAATAAAATACAAAATAATTATTATAAATACTATTATTAATATATATTTATGAAAAAGTATGGAGTTGTAAGATATGGATAAGAGATTGAAGATTTTAATTACATCAGGTCCAACAAGGGGACCTATTGATGCAATTAGGTATATTACAAATAAATCTACTGGTAAATTGGGTATAGAGATAGCCAAGGAAGCACTTAATCAAGGCGCAGATGTTACTCTCATATATGGGAAAGGGAGTATAATACCGGATGTGAAAGATGTGGAAGAAGATCTATATTCAAATCTAAAACTTATTGAAATTATAACTGTGGATGATTTAATAGTATATATAAATCAGGAGTTAAAAAATAAATCTTATAATGTTGTAATTCATAGTATGGCAGTTTTAGATTATGTTCCAGATAAGTATATAATTGACAAAGTACCCTCTGGTAGGGATGATTGGCTAATAAGGTTAATTAAAACTCCAAAAGTTATCAAGATGATAAAGGAAATAGACCCGGATATATTTCTAGTAGGTTTTAAATTAGAATTTAATAAAACCAAAGAAGAGTTAATTAAAATTGCTCACGAGACATTAATAAAGAGTAATTCTGATTTGATGGTGGCAAACGATTTAAAAGATTTAGAAAAAGGAGAACATATAGCTTACTTTGTTGACAAAAAGGGAAAAGCTATAGATGTTAAAAAGGGTAAAAAGAATATAGCTAAGAAACTAATTAAATTTATATTTGAAGAATTAAGCTAAAACTTCTAAGATGTAGGGTAAGGCTTTAGCCTTGCTTAATAATGTAATCCTCAAGGGTTACCTTACTTAATTTAATTCAAATTATATTAATTATTAATTTATGAAATAATAAAGCCTGGAGGAAAAAATGTTAAAAGAAAAAACAATAATTTTGGGAGTTACAGGTGGAATTTCCGCTTATAAATCAGCAGAACTTGTGAGTAGATTAAAGGATCTGAAAGCAAATATAGTAGTAATAATGACCAAAAATGCTACTGAATTCATAGCTCCACTTACCCTTCAAACACTATCTCAAAATCCTGTTTATATTGAAATGTTTAAACTGATTGAGAAATCTGAAATAGGTCATGTATCCCTATCAAAAAAGGGAGACATTTTAGTAATAGCACCTGCAACAGCAAATATTATTGGAAAGATTGCATCAGGAATTGCAGACGATCTTCTATCTTCAACAGTTATGGTTTCAACATGTCCAAAACTTATTGCTCCTGCTATGCATTCTTCAATGTATGAAAATCCGATAGTTCGACAAAATATTAAAAATTTAAAAGATTTAGGATTTGAATTCATTGGTCCTGAAACCGGAAAGTTAGCAAGTGGGGATATAGGAATTGGTAGATTAGCAAAAATAGAAGATATCGTTGATAAAATATTTGATATTTTAAAAATGGAGAAACTGGAGAAAAAGATTTAAAACAAAAAATATTATAGAAAAGATATGCAATGATTAAATTCTGTTTTTGAGAGGAGAAAGATGGAATTAATATTAGTCAGACATGGGGAAGTTAATATAGATAATGAGGTTAAAAAAATTTTAAAAATAAAATGTGCTGATAAGGAGCCAACAGGACATATGAAATTAGATAGATTAGATGATATAGAACTAAGTGACTCAGGTAAGGAACAAGCCAATCTCTTAGGTAAATGGCTTCAAGGAGAATATAAAATTGATGTTTTTTATTCAAGCAAATTAAGAAGAGCTAGAGAAACCTCTGATATTGTTAACAACTATTTGAATCTCCCAATAATTTTTAAGGATGAATTAAGAGAAGCAACGTTTTATATTCCCGATTTTCTATCAAGATGGTCGAGCCCATTTCAGTTTGGAAAAATTTTAGAAGATTCAAATTCTATTGTAAGAGGTTTTATAAAAGAGAAAAATTTTAAAGTTGATAATTTAAGGCTTAAAAAAGATAAAGCTCGACAAACGTATGAGATTTTTAGAAGCAAAATTGAAAAAATCATTAAAGAAATAATTGTTAAAAATTGGGATAGAACAGTATTAATAATAGCTCATGGTGGGGTAATAGGTACAATAATAAGAAATATAATTGGAAGGCATGATATTACTATTAAAATAGACTTTACAGCAGTTAGTAAATTCTCCTGGATAAAAGAATATAATAGATGGCAAATAGATTTTCTAAACAAAATAGACCACCTTTCAACAGCTTTGTCTAATTAATAATTTTTACTTTAAGTTTAATTACTTTGGTTGGCAATCTATTATTACAAAGGTTTTCATTTAAGTAAGTGGAGTAAATTAAAATAATAATCACAAATTATAAAAATGAAAAGGGTATAAGAGTAATTAATTATAATTAAAAATAATTTTATAGGATTAGATGAAAAATAAAGTATCGAAACTTATAACCAAAATAAATAAAACTATAAAGCTGTATCCTAAACAATTCTGGATTATTTTTGGTGGTTCATTTATAAGTTCAATAGGGCAGGGATTAATATTTCCATTCTTTGCGCTTTATGTTAGAAAAAAGTTTGGTTTATCAATGATAGGCGTAGGATATACTTTTGCAGCCTTCATTTTACCATCTATATTATCTCAATCTATTGGTGGGCATTTAGCAGATAAATTTGGAAGAAAAATAATAATGTTAATCAGCCTGCTCTTAAGTAGCTTATTTTTATTAGGTTATGGATTTGTTGAGACTATTACTTTGTGGATATTTTTAACTATTCTTGATGGATTATTTGGACCAATGTATAATCCAGCAGGCAATGCTATGATTGCAGATATAGTGGATTCATCAAAAAGGTTACAGGCTTATGGATTGCTTAGAATTATTCATAATTTAGGTATAGTAATTGGTCCTGTAATTGGTGGATTATTAATTGCAAAAATATCATATCTTGTATTATTTATTATTGCTGCCATTACAAGCTTTATTTACTTTTTTGTGATACTTTTCTTTATAAAAGAAACAAAACCTGAAAAGCAAGAAGTTTATAAAGAGCAATTGGATACTTTATCTAATAAAGGGAGTAATAGTAATCTATTATCAGAAGGTTATAAGAAGATAATAAATGATAGAGTCTTTGTATTTTTCTGCCTGGTTACAATTTTGGTTTCAGTTGTATATTCGCAGATGACTACAACCTTTCCAGTCTATATGAATGAGAATTTTGGCATTTTAGAGGATAAATATGGGTTGATAATGGCGCTAAATGCAAGCATGGTAGTATTACTTCAGTACCCAATAACCAGAATTATTAGTAAATATAAGAAAACAGTAATTATGGCATTGGGTGCTTTTCTATATGCTCTTGGTTTTGGAAGTATAGGGTTATCGAATTCCTTTCTTTTATTTGCCTTGAACATGGCAATATTAACTGTTGGAGAGATGGTAATAATACCTGTAAATACATCTTTTGTTGCAGATATATCTCCAGAGGATATGAGAGGTAGATATATGGGAGTACTTGGAATAGCCAATATGTTGGGTTGGGGAATAGGACCTATAATTGGTGGATTTTTTATCGACAAAATAGGTGGTAACTTTATCTGGTTAATAATTTTTATTTTAGGTTTAATTTCTTCTGGTGGATACCTATCACTACAAAGGGTTTTGCCTAAAAAAGTTAAAGTAAATGAAATTAATAATTAAAACTGGAAAATTTTAATTTACAAATTAAGAAATAAAAGAGATATAAGTGAAATTTGAGAAAGAAAAAATAAACAAATTTAGAATGGTAGATATTAAAGCTGTTATTTTTGATATGTGGGGAACGTTGATTAAAGACGAAAGCGTAGACGAAAGCAAGAAATTTTTCAATTCATTAAATAAAATGTATTTGTTAATAAAAGGTTTAAACAATATTTATAAATTTTTAAATAAACTAAATATAAAACTACCAGCCAGGATAAATTTTATCTCAAAATTTTTTAACACTATAAAAGTTGAGTATAGAGAATGTATAAAGAGGCAGGAGCAGATGGACTTGGAGAAAGTATTCAGCAGGATTTTTAGATTTTTTAATATAAATCTTAATCACAAACAATTAGTTGAAGCATTAGGAATATATTATAAACCATGGTCCAATTTAACAAAATTATATGATGATGTGTTACCTACCCTTATTTATCTGCGTGAGAAAAATATTAAATTAGCAATTATTTCCAATACTATATTTGAGGGGAAACTTCATGATGATGACTTAAAGAGATTAGGTATATTTGAATATTTTGATTTTGCTATTTATTCTTCAGATGCTGGGGTCAGAAAACCAGATCCAGTAATTTTTAAGATAGCTTTAGAGAAATTAAAAGTACAATCAAATAAAGCTATCTTTGTTGGTGACAGATTGTATGATGACATAAAAGGAGCTAAAAGTGTGGGAATGATAGCTATTCTAAAGGAGAAGAGACCTTTTACAGGCGAAGAAGAAGTAATCCCTGATTTAGTTATAAAAAATATATCAGATTTAAAACTATATCTATAAAAAATAGAAAACTAATAA
>Ga0209978_10000563_pt1 | contig 14343 bp, 10 predicted proteins | sample BentaG_FD_182805 | JGI IMG/M metagenome (GOLD analysis project Ga0209978, IMG submission 182805) | Deep subsurface microbial communities from South Atlantic Ocean to uncover new lineages of life (NeLLi) - Benguela_00093 metaG (SPAdes)... | ecosystem: Environmental > Aquatic > Marine > Oceanic >...
ATGCTTATCCCTCCCAGTTTACTTTTTATTATTTATGGGGAGATGGCCCGTGTTTCTGTGGGGAAACTTTTTATCGGCGGTATAGTCCCCGGCGTAATACTGGCGACATTTATGGCTATTTATGTGATGGCCAGAGCTATAAAAAATCCTGCCCTGGCTCCTCAAGAGTTTAGGTATGTAACCTGGAGAGAAAGAATTGCCCCGTTGAAGAAACTATGGTCGGCGGTGCTGCTTATAACCATGGTACTGGGGACCATTTACACCGGGATTGCTACTCCTACCGAGGCGGCAGCGATGGGGGCAGTGGGAGCTTTCCTTATAGCCATATTTGTCTATCGAGCTATTAATCTGGAAACGCTTAAAGAAATACTTTTTGCTTCAACACGGACCACCGGGGCAATCATGATAATACTTGCCTGTGCCATGGCCTTTTCCAATTATTTAGCCTTCGTTCGAGTTCCAGACATGATATGCGCATGGGCTGCTGGCTTGGCAATACCCACTATAGGTACTCTTCTTATCTTTATGCTTATACTGGTAGTCCTGGGAATGTTTGTGGATGCGGTTTCGGTGATAATAATCACCACCCCTATCATACTTCCTGCTGTTATGGCATTAGGTTTTGACCCCCTTTGGTATGGGATAATACTGGTTATCAACCTAGAAATGGCGGTAATCACACCTCCGGTGGGCTTAAATTTGTATACGTTAAAAAGTATTACCGAAGCGGTAAACATGGAAGAAATCCTTAAGGGAACTATGCCCTATGTTGCTCTAGAATTCGCCGCACTTGTCTTTTTTATCCTTATGCCTGAGCTCATAATGTGGTTGCCGAGCACCATGGGCTGATTTTGACCTTTTGGTAGTTTCGCATGCTTGGAGGAATTAAAAATGGAAAAGGAAATGGAAGGGAGAATTAAAAAACTCGAGGGAATTAAAGAGGCAGCCAAGCTGGGAGGAGGGAAAGAGAAGATAGAAAAAGTGCACCAGAGGGGAAAGCTAACTGCTAGGGAAAGGATAGAGCGCCTCCTTGATCCGGGGAGTTTTGTTGAGTGGAACATGTTGATAAGGCATGCTGAAGGAGCACCTGGAGATGGCATCGTGGCTGGATACGGGACTATAGACGGGAGAGTTGTCTGTGTTTACTCTCAAGACCCCACAGTGCTTGGGGGTTCAATAGGTGCTTTACATGGCTTTAAGATGTATCGCACTGTAGAGAGGGCCTTGGAGACGAGAGTCCCCCTTATTGGTTTACATGATTCACCGGGGGCTAGGGTGGTAAGACCGGAAGAAGCAAGCATTGCCGGCAGTGTCTTAGGTACCCATTCACAAAAGAGTGGAAACTCCCTCTTTTTTATAAATACTCAAGCTTCAGGAGTAATACCTCAAATTTCTGCTATCCTGGGCTCCTGCGCCGGTATCTCTGTTTATTCTCCTGCCTTAACTGATTTCGTCTTCATGGTAGACGGAATTAGCCATATGTTTATCACCGGACCTCGTATCGTCAAATCAGTGATGGGAGAAGATGTCACTATGGAGGAATTGGGAGGAGCTAAAGTTCACTCTAAGACCTCCGGCGTGACTGATTTCAGGGTAAGAAGTGAAGAAGAATGCTTTCTGATGATTAAAAAATTGCTCTCTTTCCTCCCCTCCAATAATGAGGAGGCACCACCTGTAGTTGATACCGGTGACGATCCCGGCCGAATGGATGAAACTCTGGCTGACATAGTGCCCACCGACCCTCATAAAACCTATGACGTGCGTAAGGTGATAACTCGCTTAGCTGATAATGGAGATTTCTTTGAGGTGAAGGCAGAATTTGCCCCCGAGATAATTGTCGGTTTTGCCCGCCTGGGGGGTCAACCAGTAGGTTTCATCGCCAATCAACCAATGGTACGTGCCGGAAGTTTAACTATTGATAGTTCAAATAAGCAAGCCAGGTTTATCAGATTTTGCGATGCCTTTAATATACCTTTAATCTTATTGGTGGATACCCCAGCCTACATGCCGGGCTCACAACAGGAACATGGAGGGATAATTCGTCATGGAGCTAAAGTGCTTTATGCCCTCTGTGAAGCTGTTGTTCCTCGAATTGTGGTTGTATTACGTAAAGCCTATGGAGGGGGGAATTTAGGGATGGGTGTAGTTCCTGGCTTTGGCACAGATTTCGTCTTTGACTGGCCAATAGCGGAAGCAGGTGTGCTGGGACCGGAGCAAGCTGTAGAGCTTTTCTATAGCAAGGAAATAGCTGAAGCCGAGGAGCAGGCAAAATATAAAGCGGAAAAGGCAAAGGAATATCGTGACAAATATGCTAACCCCTTATTTGAGGCATCTATCAATCCTAACGTGGATGATATTATTGAGCCCAAAGAAACTAGGCCAGTGTTAATAAGAGCGTTACGGGTCCTGCGCAATAAGAAAGTTAGTAGACAGCCTAAGCGACATGGCAACATTCCCCTGTAGTCAATGGCTCAGTGGAGTTAAATGGTGAGTAACCAAAGCTTGCTTCTGGAAGAGAAAAAGGATTATATCTCTACTCTTTATATCAATCGCCCTGAAAGGCGAAATGCCCTAAATACTGAGGTATTGCTCAACTTAACGGAAAAGCTAAACAGGACTAGAGAGGATAAGGAAATCAGGGTGGTAGTCCTCCGTGGTGTGGGTGAAAAAGCTTTTTGCTCAGGGATGGACCTCGGCGGCCAGAGTTTAGTGAAGGGTGAGCAATCTCCCCAAGTAATTCTCCAAGAAACTCTGGAGAGCATTATTTCCTGTCCTTGCCCAGTTATCGCTATGATTTATGGATATGCCCTTGGGGCAGGATGTGACCTGGCTGCTACTTGCGATTTCAGGATAGCTGCTGATAATGCCAGATTAGGCATAAACCCGGTTAAGCTTGGGTCGACATACTACCCTGAATCTATTCAGCGCTTTATTAACCTTATCGGAGTAGGTTACACTAAAGAATTATTCCTTACCGGGAGGTTTATTACTGCTCAAAGGGCGAGAGAAATGGGGCTGGTAAATTATATTGTTCCTGCCGGTGAGCTTTCTACTGCCACTTATTCTTTAGCTCAAGAGATTGCTGATAATGCCCCTTTAGCTGTGGCTGGGACTAAGTCTATTATCAATAAACTCCCCAGTTACCACAAGTTAAGCACCAAAATTGAGGCGGAAATGCAAACCATTATGAAGTCCACCTGGCAAACTGAGGATGTGAACGAAGGGTTAAAAGCCTTCGCTGAGAAGCGTAAGCCTGAATTTAAAGGTAGATGAGATGTCCGAGGATTATATCTTCCGTTATAAACTCGATTTAGAATCACCAGGGAGAGAAGTATACCATCATCGCCCTACTGAGCTAGTCAGAGCAATATTAGCCAATCTGCTTAATATAATTGTGCCCTTAAAAGCGGGTGAGGAGGTAAAGATTAACGGGTTCAGGTGGTTGATGGATAAAGAGAAAAGTTATCAGATATTTCCTGAAGTTAACTCTTCTTCGCCTTCAAACCCTGCGGGAAGTCGGAATACCGAGAGTGAGCGGCAAGGTCTAAAGGTCGCTTTTTATGAGCCCAGAATAGAATTGATTAAGAAATTGATAGAACAGCTCTTATCTTTAGTCGAGTTAGAAAAAGAAGGTCAAGTAGTAGAAGTGGACAGCTTCAGGCTGGAAAATCTTCAGGATTGGATTGTTCCTGGTTCCAGTAACCCAATTGAAATTCTTGAACATGCCGCCAGCCATTGCAATTGTGATTGTATCTTCTGCTATAACAAAGGGACACCTCCGTCTATAGCTCCGAGCAATGATTTAGAGAGGACAGCTAAAGAGGAGTTTGAAGAGGTAAGAACCAGGATAAAATATTTTTCACCCGAAGTCGGCAGTACTTTATTCCCTAACTTAGGTAATATTTACGAGGTAATGGCACACCCTTATTTTATGGACATGCTTTACTTGCTGCGGGAAAAGACTTCTAAACCACTTCGAATAACCACTAATGGCAGGAATCTAACGCCTGAGATGATGCCGAAGTTAGCCGAATTGAAGCCGATTTATCTTTATCTTTCCCTGAATAGCTCCTCAGCTTTACGCCGCCAAAAGTTAATGAGGGATCCCGAGCCTGAAATAGCCATTACTGCCTTGCCCTTGCTCAGGCAGCAAGGCATACCATATGCGGTAGTAATTGTGCCTTGGCCGGTGGAAAATATAGAGGAGATGTTGGCCGATCTCTCGTCAACGGTGGCTTATGCTGCTGAGCATGAGGCTCACCTTGTTCAGATCAATCTCCCGGGATACTCTAACTACTTTTCCTCGGAAAAGCTTTTTGATCTTGACCAGGTCTGGAAAGCAATCATTTCCCAAGTTAGAGAACTCAGGGAGAAATATGACACGCCTATAGTGGCAATGCCCACCATGTACGAGGAAAATATTTATGAGCTGCGTAACAATCTACCGCAAATAATAGGAATAGTAAAAAATTCCCCGGCTCACTTTAGTGGGCTAAAGAAAGGTGATATCATCCTGCAAATAAATGGACTTTCAATTCGTAATAGACCTCAAGCGTGTGACCTCCTCTCCACCGTTCAACAAGGCAAGGTAAGGGAAATTAGCCTCACCGTACAAAGAGATTCCCAAATCTGTGAGGTAAATTTAGACCCAAACCGATATTCTTATCCCTACTCCAAAGATATAGATACTCATCTAGGGATTATCTTTCTAGGGGCAGGGCTAAGGATAGGTTACATAGAACAGCTAAAGGAAATTATACAATCTCATCAGGCAAAGCGGGTGCTATTCCTGTCTTCAACTTTAGTAAAGCCTATCTTTGAGCAATGTCTTACCCAGTTACATCTCTTTGGCGATAGCCAACTCAAAATTGATATTGAAATCCCGAAGAATAACTTCTTTGGTGGCAATATATTTATGGGAGATTTGCTTGTGGTTCAGGACTTTGTTGATTGTATTCAACAATATATAGCCAAGAGACGATATAAACCGGACTTAGTGGTGATTCCTTCCTCACCATTCAATTTAAGCGGGTGGGGCAGAGACCTTGCTGGCCGGGTTTATCTTGATATTGAAAGAGAAACCGGCGTAGCAGTAGAGCTTTTGGATTGTGCTACTATATTTGACTAGGAACAAAAGGGGAGGCGAAGAATGGACAATAAGAGGGAAGAAATTCTGAAAAAGAGAGAGGAATGGGAAGAGCGCACCTTAAAGCCTGCCTTGAAGAGGTTTGGGCTTAAGGAATCTCCTACTAAGTTCTATACCCCTGTAGATGTCAAGGAGCATAATTTCTTAGAAAAGGAGGGGTTTCCTGGGCAGTATCCATTTACCGCCGGTACTTATCCTACTTTTCCTTATCAGCCAGCCCCAAGAAGAGGGATACATGTGGCTCCAGGAATAGTAAGGGCGGCAACCTATTCAGGTTATGGAGCCCCAGAGGATAGCAGAGATTATTATAAGGAAATGCAACTCCGAGGGCAGAGAGCAGGACCAAATTTAGCCTTTGACTTGCCCACTCAATGTGGTTATGACTCGGATAATCCTTTGGTTCGAGGGGATGTCGGTAAAACTGGTGTAGCCGTTGATACCTTAAGAGATTTTGAGATAATTTATGAGCCTTTTCAGGGAGATTTAAACCTTGACAGAATTGCTACAAACTGGACGATTAATGCTCCGGCCAATATCATTATAGCCATGTATGCCGCACTTGCCGAGAAGAGGGGAATACCTTTAAACAAATTGAGGGCTACTCCTCAAAACGATATTTTAAAGGAATATATTGCTCGGGGTACTTACATTCTCCCGCCGAGGCCATCGATGAGAATGATGCGCGACAGTATCGTTTTCCTTACTAAATATATGCCAGGGGTAAACATAACCAGCATCGGTGGATACCATATACGGGAGGCAGGAGCTACTAGAGAACAGGATTTGGCTTATAGTATGGCTATACTGGAAGCCTATTTACAGGAGGGTGTTAACGCTGGATTAGATGTTGATTCCTTCGCCCCTAGATTTTCGGTTAATGCTTTCGGTGGAAGTATGGAATTCTTCAAGGAGATAGCTTTCCAAAGGGCGGCTCGAAGGATGTGGGCGAAGATATTAAAAGAGAAATTTGGAGCTAAGAATGAGAGGAGCATGCTTCTTCGTCAGTCCTTGATGGCGGCACATATGGGATATTTCAATTGTACAACTCGTCGTCCCCTTAATAATCTGACTCGTTCAGTAGTAGGAGGCATTGCTTCGGCTCTTTGTGGTGGACCACCACGTTGCTATCCTCCTTATGATGAGGCTTTAGGATTGGGTTGGAGTTTAGAGGCATCCCAGTTATCAGAGGATGGTGATAGAATCTTGCAATATGAAGCTAAGCTGACTGAAGTTATGGACCCTTTGGCCGGCTCTTACTATATAGAAGCTTTAACTGATGAAATTGAAGAGGCAGCTTGGAAAGAGCTGGAGAAGATAGAATCTATGGGTGGGATGGTAGATGCTATTGAGAAAGGGTATGTACAACGAGAGATAGCTAAAAGCGCTCATGAGTACCAGCAGAGAGTAGAGAGCGGTGAGGAGTTAAGAGTAGGGGTAAATTGCTTTGTAGGCGAAAGCGAGTTAGAAGTAACCATCAACAGAACGGTGCCACATCCCTATAATCCGGAAAGGAGGCAAGAGGCGGAGGAAAGGCAAATCGCCGCTCTGGCTGAAGTAAAGAGAGTCCGAGATAATCACGCCGTGGCCCAGCTATTGAGGGAGCTAAAGGCGAAGGCAAAGAAGGTGGATGAAAATCTCATCCCCCATTTTATAGAATGTAACAAGGCTTATGTTACGGGGCAAGAAGTGTGTGATGTGTTAAGAGAGGTCTTTGGGGAATATGGGCCGGTGGCATTAGTATAAGATATAGGAATCGATTGTTAAGGAAAAGGAGGTCGGCATGAGTGAAGAAAAGAAGGTCAGGGTACTGATAGCTAAGCCGGGGCTGGACGGCCATGATCGTGGGGCTAAGGTGCTTGCCTTAGGATTAAAGGCTGAGGGAATGGAAGTTATTTATACTGGACTAAGGCAAATCCCAGAGAAAATAGCTCAGGCGGCTATACAGGAGGGCGTAGATGTAGTGGGTTTAAGTTGCCTCTCCGGGGCACATAACTCCCTTTTCCCCCGAGTCGTAGAACCATTAAAGGAAGCGGGAATGGAGGATATCTTAGTTATTGGCGGAGGGATCATCCCTGAGGAGGATATCCCCTTTCTTAAGGAGAAAGGAATAAGTGAGATCTTTGGTCCGGGGACATCGATCAAAGAAATAGCCGACTACATCCGCCAGAATATAAAAAGGAGATGATATCATGAGCACAGAGAAGATAGCTCGCTTTATTTGCCAAACCGCTTACGAACAAATCCCTAACCAAGCGGTGGAGCTCGCTAAACGATGCATCCTTGACTGCCTTGGTTGCGCCTTAGCCGGCGGCGAGGAACCGGGAAGTAAAATCATTGTTGAATGTGTTAAAGAGGAAGGAGGGAAGGAAGAAGCTGGAGTTATCGGTGCTGGTTTTAAAGCACCGGCTCACCAAGCAGCATGGGCTAATGGCGCCATGGCTCATGCCTTAGATTATGATGATGCCGACATGAGCATAACAAGCCATCCAACTTCAGTTCTCCTTCCTGTAGTTCTTGCTTTAGGGGAGAAACTTCATCTTTCAGGGAGGGAAGCTTTAGTCGCTTATCTTGTTGGTTTTGAAATAGAGGCAAAGGTTGGTTTAGCATGTGGGATACATCATTATGAACTGGGATGGCATAATACCGCTACGCTGGGAAGTATAGCTGCTGCCGCCGCTAGTGCTAAGCTGATGAAGTTATCTGAAGAGGAAACAAGAATGGCTTTAGGCATTGCTGCCTCCCTTGCCGGTGGGCTAAGGCAAAATTTTGGGACCATGACCAAACCCCTTCATGCCGGAAATGCAGCCAGGAATGGTGTAGTGTCAGGGTTATTGGCTAAAAAGGGGTTTAGTGCCGATAAAAATATCCTAGAGGCTCCCTTCGGATTCGGCAAAGTTCTTGGTGGCGGGGCAGATTTTGATGAGGAAAAGATGAGCCAGGGATTAGGCTCACCCTTCCAGATTGTTTCTCCAGGTATAGACCTGAAACCTTATCCTTCTTGCCGATGTACTCACTGGGCAATAGATGCTGCTCTGGACTTAAGGGAGAATTATCATATCACCCCTACCGATATAGCTGAAATAGAATGCCGAACCTCGTCTATGGTACCTAAAATATGTATTCACTCCCGCCCCAGAAATGCTCTGGAGGGAAAGTTTAGCATTGAGTTTTGTATAGCTGTTGCCCTCCTTGATGGAGAGGCATCCTTAAGGCAATTTACCGATGAGCGGGTAGCCGATTCTAAAGCGCAGCAACTTATTCCTAAGACGAAGTATGTTCATCCGCCTGAGTTTGAGGAAAAAGTTGATACTGGTGAGATAGTAATAAAGCTTCAGAATGGGGAGATATATTCTAAAAAAGTAGACGCAGCCAAAGGCTCCCCACAAAACCGCTTAAGCTGGGATGAGCTATGTCGCAAATATAGAGACTGTGCTCACGAGATACTCCCAGCGAAAGATACTGAACACTGTCTGGAGCTAGTGTCAAACCTTGAGTCATTAGAAAACGTTACCAAGTTGATGGACATTCTGACCTTTGCTAAGGATATCTGACACTAATAGAAAAGAAATAAAAGACTGAGGGGGGTAAAGAAATGATGGAACTAACTAAATTGTTTTCCCCAGCTAATATAGGCAAGATGGAACTCAAGAATCGTTTAGTCATGGCTCCTACATTGGGCATTGCTCCTTTTCACGGGGTACCTTTACCTGAGGAGGCAAAGGAAGATTATCTTCCGCCTCTAACTATAGACTACTTTGTGGAGAGAGCTAAAGGTGGGGTATCTCTGATTTTGGGGCAATCATGCATGATTCTTCCTGAGTCTCGTGCCCCAGGAAGAGCTGGTGCTTGGGATGACAAGTTCATCCCTGGGTTGAGTAAGTTTGCTGAAACCATGCACCAAAATGGAGCTAAGGCAGCTTTTCAGTTGTTGCACCATGGTAGGTTACTAACTGCACACCGGGAGGGTATGGCACATCCTGAAGAGATAGACCCAGTCGCTCCGTCAGCCATACCATGGGGATATAGGAAGGAGGTTGCCCGAGAGGCAAGTAAGGAAGATATAAAGCACTTGGTTAACGGTTTTGCCGAAGCGACGCGACGCCTTCGAGATGCTGGCTTTGATGCTGTTGAGATAAAGGGTGCCCATGGCTATAGCATAGGGCAATTTCTCTCTCCCCATTCCAATCATCGCACCGATGAATATGGGGGCAGTCCTGAAAATAGAGCTCGTTTTGCCTGTGAGATAATTGCTGCTATTAAGGAAAGGGTTGGCGCTGACTTTCCGGTTATTTTCCTTATGAGCTCAAGTGAATTTATCGAGGGCGGCATTACTTTAGAGGATTCTTTGATTCAGGCGCCACTATTTGCTGAGGCTGGTGCCGATGCCTTGCATGTTGAGGGAGGGGTAGCAGATATGACGGCTCACATCACTAATCCTTGTTATGTTTATCCTGATGCTTTGTTTGCTGACCACGCGGCGGCTATTAGGAAAGTGGTTTCCATTCCGATCATAGTGGGGGGTAAAATTGGTGATCCAATACTTGCTAATCAGATAATAGAAGAAGGCAAGGCTGATTTTGTAAGTATGGCTCGCCCTCTCATGGCTGATCCTGAGTTTCCCAACAAAGCTAGGTCAGGCAAGTTTGACGAGATAAGATACTGCCTGTGGTGCAATAACTGTTGGGATGTTACTTGGCGGGAGAGTTTTAGGAAACGAGGTGTTAGAAGCTGTACCGTAAATCCTGCTTATATGCGAGAAAGGGAATTTGAGCTTAAGCCTACTAGCTCACCTCGGAGGGTGCTAGTAGTGGGGGGTGGACTAGCCGGCATGGAAGCAGCTCTGGTGCTTACCCAGCGCGGTCATAAGACCACCCTCTGTGAGAGGAGCCAGGAGTTAGGTGGGCAATGGAACATCGCTTCTAAGGTAAAAGGCAAGGAAAACTATGCTCGATTTAAACAGTGGATGAGCCGTGAACTTGATAAGGCAAAAGTAGAAGTAATGTTAGGAAAAGAAGTAACCGTAGACTTTATTGATGAGACCCACCCCGATGTGGTGATAGTGGCTACTGGAGCTTTGCCTCGCACCCTCGATGTACCTGGCGCCCAAGGCAAAAATGTGGTTCAAGCAGCAGACATATTCAGCAACAAAGTAAATGTTGGCCAACGTGTGGTGGTAGTAGGAGGGCGCTATGTAGGCATGGAAGTAGCGCTTATGCTTGCTGCACATGGAAAACATGTATCTCTAGTTACTGAACGGGATTTGGGACAGAATCAAAGGTTTATGGAACGCTATACACTATTGGCGCTTAAAGATAAACTTGTAGAGCAAGGTGTTTATATCTATCCTCGCTCGCCATTACTGCGAATTCACGAGGACGGGGTTTATATAATGAACGGCATAGACCCCCTTTTCCTCAAGGCGGATACTGTGGTATTAGCTGTGGGTGTCTGTCCCCAAAGAAAGCTTTTGGAAGAGCTTGAAACAGCTTTCCCTAACCTTGAAATTCACGCCATTGGCGATTGCGTGGAAGCCAGAGATGCCATGGAGGCTACCCGAGAGGGGGCTGAGGCAGGAAGGATTATCTAATTAGCAGCAAAAATCGGTATTGACACGATATGCTTTCATGTTACCTTTCTATTGAGTTTTGGGCGTAGTTACCCTTTCAATCCCGGCAGTTTTTAGCCGATTGATAGCTGCCTGCCATTCTTAAGAGTGTCCCGCTCCGCCTTTATCGCACCATCAGGGATAGCGTTGCGGACAGCCTTAATGGACTGCTTTACATAGTCTATCCGTTCAATGTCAGTGATTAGGCGGACAAGGCACTGATTGACACATCAGTTTTCGGGTGTTATTATGGAGTGGAGGTATGCAAGATAGTATGCAGAACCGTATGTCAAATGGAGGACAGCCAGACGTACTTCGGGACGAATTGCTAGCCTCTAGTGCCCAGAGAAACAAAGCTAGTTACGCTGAGGAGGCCTTAGAAAGGGTTCGGCAGGCTATTGTTACCGGGAACCTACGCCCCAACCAACGACTCGTCGAATCAGAAATTGCCAAGAAACTAGGAATGAGCCGAACTCCTATACGTGAGGCCCTTAAGCAGCTCGAGATGCAGGGCTATTTAAGCAGACTTCCCAGCGGTGGGCTGATGGTTACTGACCACTCACCTAGTCAGATACGAAATCTATACGAGATACGGGAAGCCTTGGAAACTATGGCTTTAAGGCTGGCTTGTCAACGGGCCACTCAAGAGCAAGTGGACAGGGCGGCGGAATATCATGCCCGTAGCCTTGAGGTTATCCGTAATCGAGACATCAATCAGTTTATTGAGTTGAATAGCGCCTTCCACAATGAGCTACTTAGTGCTTGCGGGAATGAGCAATTATGGTCGCTCATTCGAACTTTCAGAGACCAATCCTTCGATAGGCGGATAGTCCGAGTATTTACTGCTGGGGATTGGCGAGCTATGATTGTACAGCACCAGCGCATGCTGGACGCAGTACGCCAAGGGAATGCACGTCTGGCCGAGAGAGCGGTACACGAGCACGTGAGAACAGCCGTGAGACTTGTGGTAGAACGGCTATAGAGATAAGTTCACCCTATCGCTATTAACATGCAATGAAGACAAATAGAGCCAGTTATACTAGGGACAGTAAAGCCGGCGAAAAACGAAATTGCCTGATTACGTAGCTGGAGTTTAGCTCAATTGATTGAATTGTGTTTTCATGGTCGAGGAGGACAGGGAGTGGTACTTAGCTGTGAAATTTTAGCTAAGTCCTTGCTTCAGGAGGGCAAATATGTTCAGTATTCACCCGACTTCGGTACGGAAAGAAGGGGAGCCCCAGTAAGAGCTTTTTTAAGGGTGAACGATAAGAAGATTTATTTAAGACAGCAGATTTATGAGCCCGATTGTGTAGCAGTCCTTGATACTTCCATGGGAATGGAGAGTGTCATTTCCGGTCTTAAACCCGGAGGTTGGCTAATAATTAACAGCCCGAGAGAACCTGTGGAATTTAAGGGGCTGGGCCCTTTCAAAATAGCCACGGTTGATGCCAACGAAATTGCCCTGAGGCACAAGATTGGCACGGAAGTAGCGCCGGTGGTTAATACCGCAACTCTCGGAGCAACGGCGAAAGTTATGGGATTCTCTTTGGACTCGCTAATCGAGGTTACCCGGGAGAAATTTGGCGGGGACGATAGAAATCTTTTGGCCGTCCGCGATGGCTATAAGAAAGTAAAACTAGGAGAGAAATGAGAGAAAGTCGTGAGGCATTCACGTCTGTTTCTCGCAGCACTACTTTATCGAACAAAACCGGGACGTGGCGAACCCAGAGGCCTGTTTTCGAACCTAGAATCCCCCCCTGTGGGTCTGCCTGTCCAGCAAGCAACAACATCCCGGAGTGGTTCGGTCTGGTAAAAGAAGGCGATTTGCAAAAAGCCTGGGAAGTAATTATGGAAACCAATCCCCTTGTCTTTACCTGCGGGAGTGTTTGTCCTCATCCCTGCGAAGCTGCCTGCAATCGAGGTCAATTCGACGAAGCCTTATCTATCCGGGATATGGAAAGATTCCTGGGTGAAGAGGCTATCAAGAATAAGTGGCTTCCCCAAAAGGTAGCTGATTCAAAAGGAGATAAAGTAGCTGTTATTGGCTCAGGACCGGCTGGCCTTTCCTGTGCTTATCAGCTAGGCCGCCGCGGATATAAAGTGATGCTCGTTGAGGCCTTGCCAGTAATTGGGGGGATGCTTCAGATAGGGATTCAGGATTACCGCCTTCCCAGAGATGTTCTGGAGCGAGAGATCGGCAATAATATTGTCTTACCCTTCAAAGTTGAGGTGAGGACAAATTGCCTGGTGAGCCGAGAGGTTTTTCAAAGGATTAGGCTGGAATTTCAAGCCATCTTTATTGCTACGGGTGCCCAGGCGGGCAGAGAGCTTAAGGTGCCTGGGGTGGACCTGGAAGGAGTTTTTTACGGGGTGAATTTCCTACGAGACAGGGCTCTGGGTAAGCTACCTCCAGACTTATTCAAAGGAAAGAGGGTGCTCATAATAGGTGGTGGTGGGGTAGCCGTAGATGCCAGTCGAAGCGCGCTTCGGCTGGGCGCAAAAGAAGTTAAGCTCGTTTGTCTCGAATCTTGGGAAGAAATGCCGGCTTATGAGTTGGGTATCCATGATGCCGTGAAGGAAGGCATTGAAGTCGGTTGTTCTTGGGGACCGGAAGAATTACTTGGAGATGGTAGGGGAAAGGTTAAAGCGGTAAGTTTTGTCCGCTGCACTTCCGTTTTTGATTCCGAAGGCAAATTCAGTCCTTCGTTTGACAGGTCTACAAAGAAGTCTCATCAAGTGGATGCAGTGATAATAGCTACAGGGCAAGTCTCAGACCTATCCTTTCTGGGCAAAGGTGTGCAGTGCACCACAGAGGTAAAGGTAAAAGTGGACGATGCTCTAAAGACAGATGTGGCGGGTATCTTTGCTGGGGGGGACGCGGTGACCCAACCAGCTACGGTCATTGAGGCTATAGCCGCCGGCAGTAAGGCAGCACGTTCCATAGACAGGTACCTCAGGGGTGAGCCGTTAACTCCCGAGGAGAAAGCCGATAGTGTGGTTGAGTTTGAAGAGTTGAACCTTGACTACTTTAAACACCAGGCTCGCCAAGTGCAAATACGTGACCACGTATCCGCTGTAGAAGAGGCAAGCAGGTGCTTTAGCTGCGGATATTGCAATCTATGTGGAAATTGCTGGGTCTTCTGTCCTGACATAGCTATTAGTCAGAAAGAAGAACGTTATGAAATTGACTACGATTACTGTAAAGGATGCGGGATATGCGTTGAGGAATGTCTCACTAAGGCAATGAGCCTCGAGAGGGAGTAAGATGTCAAAGAGAGTTGTATTGACTGGCAACGAGGCCGTAGCCTGGGGAGTTCTGCTCTCACGGGTTCAGGTTTGCCCTGAGTACGAAATTACGCCGGCAACAACAATTTCGGAGAAGCTGTCTGAACTCGTTGCTAAGAAATTACTGGACGCCATATATATCCCGGTAGAATCAGAGCATTCTGGCATGGCGGCTACTATCGGCGCGAGTTATGCTGGTGCCAGAGCCTTCACCGCATCTGCTTCTCATGGAACGCTTCTCATGCATGAGATGCTTCACTCCGCTTCAGGGATGAGAAGACCCGTCGTAATGGTTAATGTAAATCGC
>Ga0209978_10000564_pt1 | contig 14338 bp, 14 predicted proteins | sample BentaG_FD_182805 | JGI IMG/M metagenome (GOLD analysis project Ga0209978, IMG submission 182805) | Deep subsurface microbial communities from South Atlantic Ocean to uncover new lineages of life (NeLLi) - Benguela_00093 metaG (SPAdes)... | ecosystem: Environmental > Aquatic > Marine > Oceanic >...
GCTACAGCGCACATGACTGCTATGAATGCGATTAGTTTGGAGGTTAGCCTTTGATTTTGCGGTGACATGGTAACACCTTTTGTATAAAGAGTGTTACTAACATCGATAAAAGCTTTATCTCTCTCTCAAACGTTAATCTCCCTATAGTCTTCTTATATCCCAATAGTCTCTCAGTTTTGTGCGCGCATGAAACATGACTTAAATAAAATGCAAGGATTCTTATGAATTCCAACGAAATGCACACGCATGTATGAAAGTTCGAGTGTTTCCAAATTTTCGGCAAAAGAGTCTTAAGTTAGAACGTAATCAATTCAGTTTGGATGATGAACGCGAGAGTCAGCAGAGCTTCAGAGCGGTGATAGCAACTCGACGGGCGATCTGACAACCTTTCACATTTTTAGCAACCACCGTTACGACAAAACTTAAGAGGAAAAACGGGTCACGTTGAAAAGGCTGGAGGAATAGCATGCCCTGCACCGTTATTGTTTGCGGTTTCTTCGGAGACACAGGCAAGGGAAAAATCATCTCCTATCTATCATTAAAAGACAAAACCGCGGTAACAGCAAGGGCTGGAGTAGGCCCCAACGCAGGTCACACAGTAGTTTACGAAGGAAAGGAATACAAAATGCGAATGCTGCCCAGCGCCTTCGTTTACGATAAATGCCGCCTCTTGATAGGACCAGGCGTTTTGATCAACCCAGAAATTCTACTTCAAGAGATACAATTAACCAAGTCCCAAAACAGAGTTGGCGTCGACCACCAATGCGCTGTCATAGAACCAAAACACATCGAAGCCGACAAAAAGGGACACCTAGCCCAAAAGATAAAAACTACCGGTTCTGGCACAGGCCCCTGCAACGCTGAGAGAGCGCTAAGAACGATCAAGCTCGCACGTGACTTTCCCAAGCTTCAGAAATTTTTAACGGATGTCCCCCTCGAGGTTAACACAGCGATTGACCAAGGAAAAAATGTTTTAATAGAAGGAACTCAAGGGACGTACCTTTCCCTTTACCATGGAACCTACCCCTACTGCACCTCTAAGGACGTAACAGCCTCAGCCGCCTGTTCAGACGTTGGAGTCGGCCCCACAAAAGTTGACGAAGTCATCCTTGTATTAAAAGCCTACACAACACGAGTTGGAGGAGGCCCTCTTCCCAACGAACTTTCATGGGAAGAAGCGGAAAAGAGAGGTTGGGCTGAAGTTGCCACCGTGACGGGAAGAAAAAGACGGTCAGCACCGTTTAGCTATGAGCTTGCAAAGAGGGCAGTCATGCTAAACGGAGCCACCCAAGCCGCCTTAACGAAAATCGACGTGATGTTTCCAGAATGCAAAGGAGTTAAGTCTTACGAAGAACTTTCAAAAGAAGCAAAGGCGTTCATTGAGAAGGTTGAAAAAGAAATTCAGGTGCCAGTGACACTGATTGGAACAGGTCCAGGCGCATTGGAAATTGTGGATAGACGGAAAGAATTAAAAAGTTAGTTTAGATGAGGTCTTACCAAACATGTCAACCTTCGTGGTCAAGATTTCTGAGCTTCGCCGAAAAGATGAAGAAAACGTGGAGGATTTAGCAGAATTTCTGGAAGGCAGAGCAGATGCAACGGTGGATGTCACAAGCGATGAGATTACTTTAAAGTATGAAGAAGGAAAGAAAGTCCCTTCAAAATCGTATCTACGAGTGCTTCTTCGAAAATTTCTGCACAAAGCAGAGTTAAAGGAAGACTTCCGTGTCATCTCTGGCAGAGAAAACGTTTTCATAATAAAAGAAAGAAAAGAAAAAGAATAATGTTCCCTTACTGTTATTTTGAATATGGATTCTCTCTTCATAAGGCTTATCAAAAATTTTAGTTAATATCGTTATTCTAACAAACTGACGTAAGGGTCTGTTGAAAATTGCGAATATTGCGGCGAAAGACCTCGGTGCCTAATGGGTGCACCGCCTGTAAGCAGGCTGTTTGTTCATCTAAAGTTTATTGTTGCCGACTGAAAGAATACGTGGATGACATTGTGTACTGTCCTTACTTCGAGCCAAAGCCATTAGTAGCAACAACGCAAGCCCAATAGGCTAGGAAGAAGAAGCCTTTTCTTCTTTTCTTCGTTTCTTTTCAAAGAAATCATGAACCCTTAGAAGGTGGCCTCGGGCCATCCATGTTTTCTTGTGGGCTTCACGAAGCTCATCTGCCTCAAAGCTGTCTTTTGCTTCTTTAAGTAGGTCTTGCGCAGAGATTAGCGAGGGTTCGATTTCAAGTTGCTTTGGATGGGGGTTAAGTTTCCATGAGGAACTTTCGCTTTCGTCTTGGTGCATGAGAGAGAAAAGGAAAAGTGCATATTCTAAGTCGGATGCCGCTCGCCAAGTAAAGTGCACAACTTTCTTTTCATCCTTTTTTACAAGGGCCTCCATGGAGCTTTCAAGATAGGCTATCGCGGACGTTACGGCTTTGAGGATGTTTTTCTGTTTCATTTTTTGTCCCAGATATGGCAAAGGGGCTACAACGTTCTATGGCAGAAATTATACCAGAGCTCACTCTTTTAAACTCTTTCTTCTGTGGGAAGCAGTTCTTTGAGGAAGTATCTGGCAAAACTGACATGCTACGAGTGGGAAACGACATAAATTCGCCCTGTGTGGCTAGTAATCTTGAGGTTATAGGATGAGCGGTACGGAATTGGAAGATCGCGTAGCTGAAGCTTTTGATAAGCGAGGCTACATCGTGTTTAGACGAAAGAACCATTGTGATGTTCTGGCTGTAAAGCCGAATATGGCTGTCGCCTATCTGGTGGAACGTAAAGATTATCGGTTGTCGAGGAAGCAACAAATTTTGGCTGTTAGAGAACTTAATCGAAACTATGCGCCTGCCCTCGAAGTTTTGCTGGAAAATCGTCTTTACGCTGAAAGAAGGTTGAAGGTTCTGGTAGCGCATGCTTTTTCCTATCAGGCTAGAGGCGTTTATCAGTACACTCCTGCAGAAATAGTAAAGCATATCCAGTCCTCGTGAATAATCAAAATATATCTCGAAAGTTTTAAGTGGAATGCACTTTAAGCTTCTAGTTCAAAGGCGGGAAAACCATATGAACGACAAAACTTTGGGCATCCTTATCTTCACGATAAGTGTACTTGCTATGATTGGATATTTTTGTTGGCTTTTCTTAGCACCCAAAGATTTAATCCTGCTGGGAAAGCCGCTCAGTGAATGGGCGTTGATAGTTCCGGTTATGATTATCGTTTACGCTTTTCTTTTCATCGTAGCGTGGATCGGATGGGCTATGGCTTCTACACCGCCTCCACTACCTCTCACCGAAAAGACTTCGGAGGAGGAAGAAGAAAACGAAAAAGAAGCCATAGGTCATAATAAATCAAAAACAGACTAAGAGCCAGCCCTAACCTAAATCTAACAAACTAACTAGCAAGCAGACAATGACGACATGCGCGCCCATTCTAGCTGTTTCCTTGAGGCACTCCGTCGATCTCGACCCAGCTGAACTTCCTCTGGAGGGACCTGGGGTAGTACTGCTTCCAGTCGTAGTCAACTTGTTTTCCCCATTCATAGTAAATTCGGGGGTCGATGTAGCTCTTCAAGGATGTCCTGAGGTTGTAGTCGCGAGTCTCTTTCTGGGTCTCTATCCTGAGTTTCAGCTTATCTATCGCTGCTTTGTCACGTTGCCTCCGACTCTCCAGCCTCTGCCTTAGCTTTTTCATCTGCTCTGCGTGCTTGGTCTTCAACTCCTCGAGGCGTTGCTTTTGACGTGTCACGGTATCTCTCTGAAGGCTAATGCGTCTCTTCAGGGCGTGGACGGGTTTACCTTGTTGCCTCCTGTCTGAGAATCGCCGCCGATAAGCCTTCAGCTTCTCCTTCAGCGCCTTCAACCTTTCCTCCTTTTTCCTTAACCTCTCCATCTGTCTCTCCTCCCGCTCCTTAACTTTCTGTCTAAGCTTCATCCGAGCCTCCTTGGCTCGTCTTTTCAGAATATTGAGGCAGGCCCTCTTCTTTTCCAAAGAGAATTTCCAATTTTTGGGGATCGTACGCCGGTGATTGCAGACCTTAGCTGCCTCAAGGTTCGCCATCGCGGCGAAATATTTCTTTACGTATTCGGGATCTTCGAGTTTAACGGGAGCCTTATCCAGCTTCGTCTCGACGGCTTCGGATGCGTAGTAGGTGCGGAAGACCTTTGCTGAAAGGCCGCTCATCACCTCGTTAAGGAATTCGCTCACCTGCTTTGAGTCGACGCCTTCGAAGAGAGTGGACCTCGCGTTCGCTGCGAACTCCTTGAGGTTTCTGACAACATTCTCGTGGAGTTTGACTCTGAAGACATGAGGAATGGAGTCCTTTCCGAGAAAGTTGAAGGTGACGGTGTAGTCGCCGTTGAAGCGGATATGCTCAGGCCGGAGGGTTGAGGCACCGACGGTGTCTGCCTCGTCGGGGTCTTTCTCGTCGCCGACCCTGATTTTCAGCTTATTAATAAGAAAACAGACGGTCGCCGTCTTCCTCCGCCTCAGATCATTGGCGTCAAGGTTCTCCCAAATGTGCCCCTGAATCTGCACAAGGTTCAAGCGGAGCTGTCTCGCCCTTTCGAACTTCTCGATATCCTTCCTCTGCTTCAGGATGCTGGAGTCGGAGAACAAGACGTATTTCATCTTGCCAGTGAGCTTATCCCGCCATCGTGCGATCCACATGGCGTCGGGCTGCCAGACGATGGCCTTCCACTTGCCCGGCGGCAAAGGAGCATCCGACGAAAGGTTAAGCTCTATGTCCTCCTCACATGGCCCCTCCTTCCAGCGGCCTCTTAAAGGGTGGCTCCCTCGGCCTATGAAGATGGAGCTGGGTTCGACGGTGTAGTTGGCTACCTCCATCTGGACGCCGTCGACCCAGGCGTAGCCATATCGCTCCTTGTTCGCTTCCCTCTGGACTTTCCTCCGAGCCGCCAGCCGCCTCTTCTCCTCTCTGGAGGGATTCACCTTTTGGGCTCGCTCCTCTTCTACGAAAAAGAGGACCTCAGAGTAGTCGACGTCTCCGAGTTTGACTTTGATACCGAGCTTCTTTGATAAGTCATGGTGGAAGTTCTTGGCAAAGATGCGATCCTCGACGTAGGGGGTTCCCATTTTTTTCGCCCAGGCGACAACCATCTCCTCTTGGTCCGGCGTCAGTTCTATCGTCTTCCCCTTCACCCCAATGGTGAGCCCTTTTCCCTCGTATCGGGGTAGAACTAGGACGCCGTTATGGTGTAGCTGTTCCATCCGGCTTCTCCGCCTGACTAGATTCCCATAAAGAGAAGGAACACGACTTAAATCTTGCTTCCGCGCGATATGAGAATAACTTGGGAAAAGTTCCTACCTACTTCTCCATAAATACTTTACTTGAACCAGCTTCTTTGTCCACGCGTATAACGTGCTCCGCCTTTTCAGCAAATGCTTCGCTGTGAGTCACGGCGACTATTTGTTCGATGGCCTTCAGGCGGGAAATAGCTTCTGCCAACCGATCAACAGAGCCGTCTTCTCTTCCTAGACTCTCTGTTGGCTCATCCAAGAGAAGCATGTAAAGTCCATGTCCGGTTCTTGACTGCATAATCAACTGACCTAGACCTATGCGGTAGGCGAAGGCGAGTAGCGTCCGCTCTCCACCGGAAAGGTTTGAAACTTCCCTTTCGTAGCCCTCTTCGCTGCTGACAAGGGGAGTATAGGTCTCGTCGATCTTAACAGTCAATGCGGGTCCGGTGTCTCCAACGAGGCTATCTACCTGCTGCTGGACGGTTCGTTGAAGGTATGTGACGAACTCGCTTCTCAGTTTGGGTTGAATATTTCTATAGGCTCCTCGGATACTGTCAATGATTTCAAGGAGTTTTTCAATTTTTTCCATTCTTTCAATTTTCTGTTGAGCATGGTCTAACCGTTCCTTTAAATCATCCATCCTTAACGCGATGTCATCTTTTCTTCTTTCCATAGTCTCCAATTCATGTTTGGTGTCGGAGTATTTGTTGAAAGCATTATCGCGAAGTTCTCGCGCAGTCTCAAGTTCGGTAACATCGAATTTTGTTATTTCTGCGCGCGTGGCGCTGAGTTGACTTCGAAGCCTTTTTTCTTGTTGTTGTGCGTCTTCAAACTCTGCTGAAAGCTTGTCCAAAGATTCTTGCTCTTCTGAGACTCGTCTCTTTTTGTCTTCAATTCGTGGAATAAGCAGTTGCAGATCAGAGACAACGAGGTTAACGGTACTGTGTAGACTTTCCAGTTCATCCAGGTTCTTTTGAAGTTCTGACAACTTTTTTTCGCGTTCAACGTTTTCCTCTTGAAGACGTTCAAGAAGACTTTTCTTGTAGTCTCCGGTGAGGTTTTGAAGGCATAACGGACACTTGTTTTCGGTTGTTAAGCTTGAAATGCGGTTTTGAGAAGTTTCTATTTCTCTTTTTGTAGCTTCTTGTTCGCCGGCTATGCTCGTCATTTGATCTTCAACTGTGAAAAGGTACCTTCTCAATTCTTCAATTGTTTGATCGGGTTTTAATCCCACTTCTTGGAGTTTATTTCGATGGGACTTCTCTTGCACCTCCATCATTTTCAAGCGCTCTTCTACGTCATGAATGAATCTCTTCTTGTTTTCAATTTCGTTAACTAGTCTCGCGGATGTGTCTTCGATGTTGGCGATGTTTGTCTGCAGTTGAATCTCCATTCCTCGCAGCTCTTCTGTCTTTTTTCTCAATTCCTCGAGACCTTCGAGGCGGGAAGTCGCTTCTTTGAGGGCAGATTCTGCCTGGGTAAGTTTTTCACCCAAGTCTTGGATTTGGTTTTCAATGGATGAAAATTCCTCGACTGCCTTGTTGTACTCAGCTTGAAGTTTGTCCACTCCGACTACATCTACGTCCCGTTCGTAGACTCCCTTTTCAACTTCGTAGTCCCTCTGGAACAGACGCAAAACACTCCAAGCAACTTCATAGTCGGAAAGCCCGAATAGCTGATCCAATTTTGTCTGACGTTGCCGTGGAGTTACGTCCAGCAGTTCCTTAAGATGCTCTTGCCGCACCCAAACAACTTCTCGAAAGAGGTTTTTGTCTAGGCCTGTCAGAGCCTTCAACTGCTCGGCGACCGCCTCGTTTTTCGCGCTTGCAATCAACTTGCCGTTTTCATAAAATTTGAGTTGTTCCATGTCTTGGCTGATGCCTTTTCCGTGCCTCCGTAGGGCTCTATGAAGAGTGTAGGTTTTTCCGCCGTGAACAAAAGTTGCGGTTACCTTCCCCGCATCTGCTCCTTCTCTGAGGAGGTATCCATAGCTTCTGCCTAGGGGATCTCCGAAGAGGACAAAATCGATGGCGTAGAGAACACTTGACTTTCCACGTCCTAGACCGCCGACGAGGCAGTTGAATCCCCTCCCGAAGGGAATCGTTGTTTTGGAGTGGGATCGAATGTTCTCTAATTGTAAAAATTTAACTCTCACCCAAACTCCTCCAACACTTCCTTCACTTTCGTTTCTTGTTTTCCCACCAATGGACCAAGGAGGTCGACGGCGAGTCTCGCTATTTTTTCAGCTTCCTCCCTAACGTAACGTTCAGAGAAAATTTCGAAAAAGTATTCAAAGGCCTTTGTTTTGAGGTCTTTTAATCCACCTTCAAAGATGGAGCGGATTACTTCTTCAGGAACCTCGGTTTCTCTTAGTCGAAAAACTGGGTGAACAAGGAGAGCCTTTTCAGCAGCTCTTCTTATTTTGGCTAGGTCAATCTCTCCGCGTCCGGCTTCAGCGGGTAAAACGCCACGTATTATGGGAACGATAACAACCCCAGTTTCATCCGTCTCCTTCACGATTTGCACCGCAGTTTCAGTTATTTTCGCGGGAGTCAAACCAGTGTAATCACGGTTCAAAATGATGAAACGGCGTGGGGTTTCAAGTTTGATGCGATGAAGTTTAGGAACTCCTTTTTTGTTGACCTCAACATGGTAGAAGCCCTTCTCAGTTTCGGCGTCCTCGTAGCTTACGGTTTCAGTGCAGCCACTATAGACGAGGAGACCTTTTTTGAAGGGAAACTTGTGTAGCGTATGAACATGCCCGCCAGCATAATAGTTGAAGCCCTCAGGGAGAAGTTCAGGACGGGCTTCGGCTTCCATTTGGCGACGCTTAAGGCTGGGGATGTCTAAAGTCATGTGAAAAACAAAGATGTTAAAGAGGGAAGGATCAGGGGTGGGCTTGTTTTTCTCCAGAAAAGCGGGTAGCTGTTCCTCAGTTTTTCTGTGAGTTCGAAAGTTGGGAATGCCGTAGACATAACAGCTTTCGTTTCTCCAAGAGGCACCTTCATGACGAGGCAGATAACGAATCAAGCCAGCGCTATCCAACGGATTGAGAATGGTACCCGTTATCACATTCGGAGCAGAGTCATGGGAACCATCTACTGTAAGCACAGTTATTCCAGCGTCTCTCAGTCTCCTAAAATTGGTTATGGCCGCCTCTAGAGTTATGTTTGAGGGACGAGCGTGCTGAAAGATGTCTCCCGCAATGATCATGAAATCAGGCTTCAACTCGATGGTTTTGTCCACCAACTCCCGAAACGTTGCGTTGAAGTCTTCGCGTCTTACATCTAAATTGTATTGGGTGTAGCCCAGATGTAGATCAGCTGCGTGAACAAAACTGAAAGGCTTCATTGACGTTTCTCCCCTCCTTCCATCACTGTTCAGCTCTTCAACCTTTAGTGGATGCAGTTACTTTTTAAAGTATAAGAGTAGGGTGAACATATTGTTGTCGGAGGCTTAAGTTTGAAGCGGGAATATCCTAGCCGGCCCATCGTAGGCGTTGCGGCAGTCATCGTGCATAATGGAAAACTCGTCCTTGTAAAGAGGGGGGTTGAACCTGGAAAGGGTAAGTGGAGCATTCCGGGAGGAGGGGTGGAACTAGGAGAAGGAGTTCGAGATACTGCCATAAGAGAAGCCAAGGAGGAATGTGGATTGGACATTGAGCTTGTCGGTGACACCCCTATGGACGCTATGGACAGCATGGTTTCGGATGAGAAAGGGCGCCTCCAGTATCATTACGTTCTGTTGCAATTTCTGGCTCAACCGAAGGGAGGAACCTTGAAGCCTACCAGTGACGTAACAGAGGCTAGATGGGTTCCTCTAGAAGAAGTGGAAAAATACGACCTAACAAACTCTTTTCGTGCGTTTTTCAAAAAACATCGAAATGAACTGGAAGGATTCTAGTTTTTATCCGTGAAGAAGAGTCTCGTTTGCCCCATGGTTTGAACATCGAGGCCCCTCACCTTTACTACCATAGGAAAATCTTTCACCGCTTTTCCAAGAATGAGGCAATGATGAGGTGAAAGATCCCGGGCAATGGACTTCACGGTTTCGGAGTCCACTCTCGCCGCTCTGGACACGGTTTCGAGGTCGCGTTCGTTGGTGAAGTTGAAAAGGAAGATGTTGTCGGCTTGGCGATAGATGTTTTCTCTTATGGTGTCAGGTTGGTTGGTCACGAAGGTTGTGAAGACTCCGAAGTGCCTCATCCTCGTAACGATGTCATTCCAGTAGGTTTCCCGCAGATAAAGATGAGCCTCCTCAGCAAAGAGAAAAACAGCCCTTATCTTCCACTGGCTCAGAAGTTCCACAAGCTTTCCAAGAGTATACTCCACAACGATCTGGCGATCAACCGACGAAACATCCCGCAAGTTTAAAACCAAAGCTCCGCCCATTCGAGTTTCTTCAAAAAATTCTTCGAAGGTCGTTGCTTCCTCGACATTGTCTGTGAAAAAGCCGGAGTTTAGCAGGCTATAGTAACGGGAGAAGAGGGCATCCCGCACGTGTTGATTACACTTCCAGCTCCTAATGGCCTCGCCGAGTTCTTGAAGAGTAAAGGCATGTCGCTGCTGCAGGGATCGCCATATGCGTCGAAACTCTCGAGTAGATGTTCCGGGAAGATCAAGGGCGTGAACGAGAATGTTTAACATAGTCTTTAGGTTCATTTGGACCAGTGATACCTTGAGGTTAGCTCCGGGAGTGAGTGCGTGAACCCTGTTGTGATACTTATTCTTTTCCCCGTTGGAAGAAAAGCCTAGGTTGGTGTATTCGCCGTTTAGGTCAAGAACTACAACTGTGGCTCCGTAATCTATAAGACCTAAGACGAGGAGTTTGGAAAGGTGAGATTTTCCGGTTCCTTTCTTCCCAGTGACTATGTTCAGTTTTCCGTCGAGATCGTGAGCATTAATGGTGAACAGAGAGCCCTCTTTGGTTTCGCCAATGTTGATGGGAAGATTACCGTTGTCCCTCATATGAGTTAGCAGAGAACTGATGGAAAATTTTTTGATTCCAGATTTAGAGCGGGAAGGAAGCCATGAAACATTCACACCCAGATTTTCATTCTCGATGGTTCCTCGAATCTTGCATAGAAGCATCCACGCGTCTTGAATGTAATTTATGTGCGATGACACTTCCAACGGATCAAAAATTTCTCCATAAACAAACTGTTCGGTTGTGGAATCTCGAAGAAGCTCTTCAAGAAGACCCGGGACGTTGGCGAATTGGACGTCAATTACCTGCGTGATCAACTTTTTGTTAACTTTAGGGTCTTCTATGAGGAGGTAGTCGCCCTTTTCAACGTTGTCGCTTGGAAAACCGAGGATTTGAATGGTGTTGCCTTCTTTCCTGTAAAGCCGCACTACTAACCCTCAGAGCCTTTTCCAAACAGTCCGAAAAGTAGCCGACGTACGTTTGGTCTTGCAATTATTTTGAGTCCATATTGCTGGGCTATGAAACGTTGAATGCCTATTACTTCGGTGGCGGTGAAGGTTGAAAATATGTGAGCTAGACGCAAGGTTTCGGGATAACTTTGAATGAGAAGGTCGCTTCCAAGAAGCTTTTGCACGGCTTCTATTCCCCGTTCTCGCGAGACCTTCTTATCAATGTCCAACCTGAAAGAGCAGATTCCGTGGGTTAGTTTTGCCACGTAAATGTTTCCAAGGGAAAACACAGGGCCTGATGGAACGGGAAAACCGTTTATGTGAAGTAGACACGGCGGCTCAGACTTTTCTGTCAAATCCGTTAGCCGATGACCTAAAAGCCTTAAATTGGTTGTCTTGGAGAAAGCCAAGACGGTATTAAAGCGATTTCTAGCGATTTCTAAGAGTCGGGATATGGCGTTCACTGGGCTGTCGGCGGTTCCGGCTGTTAGGGACCCATCCCACAAGATGATGCTATCATGCGCGGAACAGGAGATGCCCAGCTGAAGCCAGCGTTCGAGCAGATTGCCCATTCTAGTTTGCATGTTAATTAGGCTTGGAGCGCTAGCGTCTTCTGTGACTTCAAAGTAATAGTGCCTAAACAGATTGTAAATTTCCTTCTTGTTTTCTTCTGTTATGTGGAAGGGGAAGGGTCCAAGGCGGAGATATTTGTATCGGCTTTTCTCTTTCCACGCGATTGCCCCTCTTATAGCGCAGAGCATGCCGACTTCAGTTTCGCCAATCTTTATGCTTGAAACGTCGACGGCGGCAACTGGTGTGTCGTCCAAAAGGGGTTTTAAGGGAATTGATTCTATCGTGAACGAGCCATGAGTTCCTAAAACTGGTGTGGCATCTTCAAGGTTCTCTGTTGCACGTTGGTTGAAGGCCATTTCGTTGGGTTGAAAATATTCTCCTTCCATGCTTCTCATTGATCTGAGGCTTAGCTCGATGAACTTTTGTGGAAGTTGCAGATCTTCTAGGGATTGTGGAAAATTATATCTTGGTGTTGTTGTATAGTTTAGTTGTTCAATCAACAATATTCACCAATAAGTTATGAGATGAGCGGAGGGCGTATTTAAATGTTGTGCATGTGCATTATGTTCAATTCAATAAACAATAAGGGAGACAGATGACGGAAGAAGCAAAGCCTCCAATCCGCCTAAAAATGAAGATTGGAAACCTAGAGTTCGAGATCGAATGCAGGGAAGATCAGCTTGAGGAGGCTGTCAAAAACATTCTGTCAACAGTCACGGAATACGCAAGGGAACCGATAATTGTGTCAGAGCGTCATTTGCCTCCAGCCAGGGCTGAGACGTGCAAAGGTCTCATACAAAAGCTTTGGTCAGAAGGATGGTTTGCGTCTCCCAGAGGACTAGGAGACGTTCACAGCGAAATGGCACGCAGAGGTTTCCATTATGACCGCACTGCGGTGGCGCACGCCCTAGTAGACCTAGTGAAAGACGGCTTATTAACCAGAGAAGGGCGACCGCGGCGTTATCGTTACGCCCAGAAAAGGCCACCGACCCGTTAAGGAATGACTTTTGCTTACATGCTCCTTAGCGGTTCATAAGAGATCGTTCGAGTCTGTCCGTTCATTCAGAAATATTTTCAATTGAGTTAGCGTAAGTAAATATTTAGGCTTGTTTGGCAAAAGTAAGGGTAGAAGATGATGGTCATGTCTTTTACACCGATCCGGAACATCTTGGATGGCCGTTTTGAGGGTAAGCAAGTGGATATCAGAGGATGGGTTTACCGGAAAAGAGAAGGTAAAGACATTATTTTTGTTGTATTACGCGACGCTACGGGCGTCATACAATGCACCGTTAAGAGGGATAGTTCAGCTTGGACCGAAGCTGAGAGGTTGACAATCGAGTCTTCCCTCACGCTGATTGGAACCGTGAGAAAGGATGAACGCGCCCCTGGAGGATTTGAAGTATCCACGAATCAATTAAAAATAGTGGGGCTGGCTGAACCATTTCCAATAACGAAAGATCAAAGCGAAGAATTTCGACGGAACGTTCGACATCTATGGCTTCGAAGTCAAAGAATGAGTAACATCATGAAGATAAGAAGTGAAGTGCTGAAATCTATACACGAGTTTTTCAGAAAAAGAGTCTTCATTGAAGTTTCGCCACCTATGTTCATATCCAGCGCTGTGGAAGGTGGCGCCACGCTTTTCGGCGTGAAATACTTTGATAAAGATCTTTATCTAACCCAAAGCGCTCAATTGCACCTTGAAGTGTTAATCGGCTCGTTAGAGAAGGTTTATTGCGTGGCTCCTTCCTTCAGAGCCGAGAAGAGTAGGACGATAAGGCATCTGGCGGAGTATTGGCACGTGGAAGCAGAACAGGCTTTCGCAACGATGGATGATCTCATGGGCTTGGAAGAGGATCTCGTAAGTTATGTGTGCCAGAAAGTTGCGAAACATTGCGAGAAGGAACTTAACAAGCTAAAAGTGGATGCCAAAAAATTGGCTGAAGTGAAACCGCCGTTCGTCAGAATCACCTATGACGAAGCCATAGAGAGACTTCATAAAAGAAGATTTAAAATCAAATGGGGAGAAGATTTCGGGTTTGACGAGGAGAAGTCTTTGGTGAAGGAGTTTGGAAAGCCCATTTTCGTGTATGCCTATCCCAAGCAGATAAAGGCGTTTTACTGCAAAATGTACAAGGAGAACCCGAAACTCGTCATGTCTGTAGATTTGATCGTGCCAAATATTGGAGAACTTGCCACTGGCGGATCTAGGATTGATGATAAAGAAGAGTTGATTAGGCGCCTTAGAGAATTCGGCTTGAAAGAAGAGGACTACGACTGGTACATTGATTTGAGAAAATATGGAACTACTCCCCACGTTGGTTTTGGATTAGGGGTTGAGCGACTACTAGCTTGGATGCTTGATTTGGAAAACGTCATGGACACCATTCCCTTCCCACGCACAATCAGAAGATTCTACCCTTAATTTTCACCGGAGCGCAGAGTCAATTTGGCAAGCATTTAAATCAGCTTAAAACACGTTTTATGCTTTGAGTCTGCCCGCCATGACTGCCACGCCCCTCCACTGCAGTGTAGCTTACCTAATCAACAGATGGAAACCACAACTGAGCTTACCAGCGCTTCTCGTGAGCACCATGGTGTCAGACCTGGAAATCCCGTTTATTTATCTCATGACCGGTGGTCTTCAACACAGACTCGTTCTCCATAGCTTTTTAGGCGCTGCCACCCTAGGCACGTTTCTGTCAGTTTTGTTAACCGTTTTCCTCTATCCACCAGTAGTTTCATTCTTTTTCAAGCTTGAAAAGGAAAAGGTTAAGGAAAAGTGCCGCTTTTCTGGCACCCTAGTCGCATTATGCTTTTTCGGAATCCTTTCCCACGTGTTTATAGATTCTCTACACCACGAGTTTAATCCAGTTTTGTATCCCTTCATCAAGGAGTCTTTTGACGCGCTCGTACTTACGAACGATTTGACCTCCGCCACCGCTATCGTTACGGCTGTGCTCCTTGTGCTTTTAGTCTTCTTCTTTGTTTCTGAGATTAGAAAGGGAACTAAAGACTTTTGGATGCGGATGCTTGTCGGATAGAACGGCTGTTCAATAGTATCTGTTATCAGCTTATTTTTAAGTTCATAATCAAAGTTATTAGATGACGTTCTCGGCGGCGTGAACATGA
>Ga0209978_10000565_pt1 | contig 14314 bp, 9 predicted proteins | sample BentaG_FD_182805 | JGI IMG/M metagenome (GOLD analysis project Ga0209978, IMG submission 182805) | Deep subsurface microbial communities from South Atlantic Ocean to uncover new lineages of life (NeLLi) - Benguela_00093 metaG (SPAdes)... | ecosystem: Environmental > Aquatic > Marine > Oceanic >...
GACTGGCTCCAGGATAGCATAGGGGTTGAGGGTGCCGGTTCTGCCGACACTAATACCAATATCAATCAGGCGTGTCGTGCCCTGGATGGCGGGGAACTTGTAGGCTATAGCCCATCGCGGCTCATGACCAATATTTCCCAGCCGTTGTTGTAGGTCAAGTGAATCTACTTTAGCCACGATGCCATCAAGTTCATATGGTAGGCTTTCCCTTCTCTCCACCCAGGTATGGTGATATTGTTCAACTTGCTCAATAGTGGTCAGCAGGCTATTATTAGGATTTACCTTAAAGCCGAGGGACTTGAGATACTCCATAGTTTCCCAGTGGGTTGGTGGAGTTGCCTTGCCTTCAGCGTAACCCAGCATATAGATGTAGATATCCAGCGGGCGTTTGGCCGTAATACGGGGGTCAAGCTGACGCACTGAGCCGGCAGCGGCATTTCTGGGGTTAGCAAACAAAGGTAGCCCTTCCTCAGCCCGCTCTTGATTTAATTTGTTAAAGCCGGCTTTGGGCAAGAAGACCTCACCTCGCACCTCAAACCGGGGCGGCACCTCTTTAGACACGGAGAGTGGTATGCTCCTGATAGTTCTCAGGTTCTGGGTGATATCTTCACCGCGGAAGCCATCGCCTCGAGTAGCCCCGGTAGTTAGTTGACCGTTAACATAGGTCAAAGCCACGGCTAGACCATCAATCTTATGCTCGCAGGCGAAGTTAAATTGCCGTCCTTCTACCAACTTTAAGGTTCGGGTGAACCAGGCTTGTAGCTCCTCGCCAGAGAAGGCATTACCCAGGGATAACAAGGGCTGGGGGTGTTCTACCACACCGAAGGCTTCTACTGGGGTGGCGCCAACCCGCTGGGTAGGTGAGTCTGGGGTCAGGAACTGGGGGTATTGCTCCTCCAGTTGCTTCAGCTCCGTCATCAGCTCATCATACTCAGCATCACTAATCTCAGGGCTATCCAGCACATAATAGCGATAGTTATGATGGTTAATCTCAGCCCTTAGTTGCTCTATCCTTTGCTTTACTTTATCTAAGTCTGCCACTTACCACCCGGTATAAGCTATTTTTATATATTATAGTATATAGCTGTGCAAAAAATAAAACTTTTAGTCATAATTCCTAACTATTGAGATTTGCCCCCTTCCTGTGGGTATGGTAAACTAGGGTCGTAAAAATTACCCCACCCTAGATTCAGTTAGAGAAGGATTGGTTAAGCGTGGCTGAGATACGACCGTTTCGTGGCGTGTATTACAATCAATTATTGGTTAGTGACCTAGCTGAAGTTATCTGTCCTCCCTATGACATTATTACCCCACAGTTGCAGCAAGAGCTTTATCACCGCTGCGCGTATAACTTTGTCCGGTTAGAGCATAATCGGGAGTTACCTCAGGATACGGCTACAGACAATAAATATACTCGTTCGGCAGCTACCCTGGAGCAGTGGCTGAAGCAGGGCGTGCTTAAGGTTGATGAGGCGCCAGCTATCTATCTCCATGACCACTGTTTTACCCACCAGGGAAAGGAATATAGACGTCGCGGTATAATCGTCTGTGTTAGGCTAGAGGAATGGGATAAGAGGGTTGTTCGCCCTCACGAGGGCACACTGGCTGAGTCTAGGGATGACCGATTAAGCCTATTATGGGCATGCCAGGCCAATACCAGCCCAATTTTGGCTCTGTTTGAAGACCAGGGACAGCAGGTCGCCTCGTTGTTAGCTGCCCGGGAGCGAAATAAGCCTATAATTAGTTCAAGCAGTGCTGGTGGGGAAAGTCATTATGTTTGGGCTATCACTGAGCCTGAGGTTATTGACCAGATATGCCGCCGCCTGGCTCATCAACCGCTCTATATTGCCGATGGGCATCATCGCTACGAGAGTGCTCTTATTTACCAGCGTGAAAAGCACGCCCTTTCTTCATCGGTGTCAGGAGAGGAGGCATTTAATTTTGTGATGATGACGCTGGTAGATTTTTCTGACCCCGGGCTTATTATTTTACCTCCTCACCGGCTGGTTCGTGGCATGTCAAAATCAACCCTAAATGGGTTGATGACCCAGTTGAAGTCGTTCTTTGAGATAGAGGAGTTGCCGCTGAGCATGCCCGATGTCTGGCAGAAAATTGATGCCCCGTTGCCTGGTGAGGCAAACCAGGTTAAGCTAGTTCTTTTTGGGTTGGCAGCGGAGCAACTCTTTGTGTTGAGGTTGCGTGACTTTACTACCGCCAGTCAAATGATGCCCTACTTTCATTCTGAGCTATACAAAAGGTTGGACGTTGATATTGTTGACAATGTCATACTGGAGAAGCTACTGGGATTGAGCAGTGGTCGGGAAGAGACAATCCTTGACTACAGTTATGATAGACTGGATGCTGTGCAAAGGGTATTAGACCAGGAATACCAGCTAGCCTTTCTATTAAGCCCGGTTAAGGTAGAAGTGGTCAAAGCCATTGCCGATGCTGGTGACAACATGTCGAGGAAGGCAACCTACTTTTACCCCAAGGCACCGGCAGGACTGGTTTTCAATCGGCTGGTGTAGGTGGCTGATCTGCTTTTTGCCGCTGACTAAACAAAATGGACATTTGTTACCTTCCCTCGACTATTCTATTAATCCAGAAATCCTTCGCTGCCAATTTCCCTCAGACTGCTACTCCTTCTAGCCTTTCCCCATGACCGTCCCGATCACGGTGTCGTCCTCGAAATAAAGACAGGTCTAACTTAAACCACCCCAGGTTGAGTCTCCAGCACTACTATGTGGGAGTTTGTAAACGGCCGACCGATTCATAGCTTTCCCTGCTTTGACCACAAAACAGATGGGAACCATCTGCTTTCAGCCTCGCTCTAGCAAGTTGGTGGACGGGTGGGCCCTGTGTTGCCTGGTTCGTAGTGCTACTATGGTCATAATGACCTATAATTCCCCTAAAAGCACCCCCCTTCTAAAGTCACAATTTGACTTGTACTCATCCCTGATATAGTATTATCATAGTAGTTTTACGATTTCACAAGAAGTGCCGGGGCAAAACAGTGTGCTTTGCCCCCGGCAGCCCGGGTTTGAATCCTAAGCAACTGATGCCACACGAGGCAGGGAGAGCCAGATGAAACTCCAGATTAAAGTTCCCCTTTTGGTAATTGTGATTCTGCTTGTCATTGGCATCATCTCAGGCGGAATGATGCTCTATTTTCAGAGAAGAGCCAGTATAGACCAATTCGAGCAGATGGCGATAGCACTGGCCGGAGCAGTGCAAGGCTCTCTGGAGCACAGTATGCTGATCGGTGAACGCAGGATGACCCAGGAGGCAATGGTTGATATTAGAGGGGAGGCAATGGTCAGTGAGGTCGTCCTCTTCTCACCCGATGGAGCGGTCGCTGCCTCGAGCGAAGTATCCGAGATTGGTGAAATAACGGATACTGATGAGGTTCGACGAGCCCTGCAATCAGGGGAAGATTCCATGCGAACCGAGAGGCAAAACGGTCGAAGCGAGCTCTGGGTTATCACTCCTGTCTTCAACAAACCGGAATGTCAGAGTTGCCATAGTCCTGAGACCAAGGTTCTGGGAGCGATAAAGGTTGGCCTAGATGCCACCCCTCTGGACAACCAGGCAAGGCAACAAACCATGTTCTTCGGTATCTTGGGTGCTCTTACCCTTTTTATTATTGGTGGCGGTCTTGCCTTTGCCCTGAAAAGAACAATTCTGAATCCTCTCTCCAGTTTAGCGGCATCAGCGCAAAGGTTTTCCCAAGGCGACTACACAGCAAGAGTGATAAGTAATAAAAATGACGAAATAGGCATGCTCGCTCAGACCTTCAACGAGATGGCTGAGAGCGTAGAGCAGCGCAGCCGAGAGCTCGAAGCTTCCCGCCAAGAGCTAGCTAGATGGAATATAGACCTAGAAGATAAAATAGAGCAAAGAACGAAAGAACTATCTGCCCTGAATGCCATTGTTACCACTATAAGTCAGTCCCTCGATTTAGACAGGATACTAAACGATGCCCTGACCAAGACCCTAACAGTAATGGATGTAGAAGCGGGTGTGGTGCACCTGCTGGATGAGAAAGCTGACCGACTAATTATCATGGTTCACCAAGGGCTATCACCAGAGTACGTTCAAGAAATTGGGAAATTGAAACCGGGGGAACATATTGTGGGGCGAGCAGTTCAGTCTGGAGAGCCAATCGTAGTTAATGACGTTATGGATAGTCCCGAAGCCGCTGCTATGGTAGATGAGAGAAGGGAGTTCCGAGCCTATATCAGCGTGCCAGTGAGTTCGAAAAACAAGGTGTTGGGAGCACTAAGCTTGGCTAGTCACACCCCTGGCAAGTTTGAACCTGAAACAGTGCCTTTGCTTTCGGCAGTAGGGGAGGCAATGGGAATCGCCGTGGAGAATGCTAGAGCAGCGAGAAGGCTAGAAGAGGTGAACGAGATTCGAGAGCAACTCTTGGAAAAGCTTATCTCAGCGCAGGAGGAAGAGCGCCGAAGAATCGCCCGAGAACTGCATGATGAGGCAAGTCAGTCCCTCGCTGCTTTAGCCATCAATCTAGAGAGTATTGCCGATACCTTACCGGCAAGATACCGTGATACCAGGCAAAAACTGGACATTCTCAAAGAGCAGGCAATTCAGACGCTGGGAGGTATACGTAACCTGGCATTAGAGCTGCGTCCCAGTGCCCTCGACGACTTGGGGCTATCCGTGGCTATAGACTGGTATGCTAAGGATTACCTGGCAAAACGTGGCCTCGATGTCAAAATCAAAGTCATTGGTCCCAAAACAAAGCTACCACCATATACTGAAACCATGGTGTTCAGAATTATACAGGAAGCTTTGACCAACGTAGTAAAGCATGCCGAGGCGAGCCAGGTCAGAGTGCAGCTGGAGTTTAGTGATGCAATGGCTATTGTGCGGGTGGAAGATAATGGAAAAGGCTTTGACATGGAGGCAACTCTAAGCAAGGAAAGTATACGACGAAACCTGGGCATTCACGGCATGGCCGAAAGAGCTACCCTGTTGGGCGGGACTTTCACTATTCAGTCGCAACCGGGGCAGGGAACGTCCCTGCATGTGGAGGTACCATTAATAAAAGAGGATATTTCTCATGAATAAGATAAAGGTATTCTTAGCTGACGACCATCTCATCCTGAGGGAGGGCATTAGTTCACTCTTACAAAAGGTGCCTGACATTGAGGTAGTAGGTGAGGCCGGTGACGGAAGAGAGGCAGTAGCCAAAGTCGCTCAGTTGGTGCCGGATGTGGTGTTGATGGATATAACAATGCCGGGATTGAACGGACTGGAAGCTACTCAACAGATAAAACAAAAAACTCCTCAGGTTAAAGTCCTGATTTTGACCATGCACGAGACTGACCAATACCTGTCGGGGATGCTGAGAGCTGGGGCATCAGGATATGTGGTGAAGACTACCGCTACCAGCGAGCTAATATCGGCGATAAGGGCAGTTCACCAGGGTGACGTATATCTTTATCCCACTATTGCTCGAATGCTAGTGGAGGACTATTTGCAGAGGGTGAAAGCGGGAGAACAAAAACCAAGCTACGAGGGTCTAACCCCACGTGAACGGGAAATATTGATGTATATCGCTGAGGACAAGAAAAATAAAGAGATTGCTGACTTGTTGGGCATAAGTATAAGGACGGTGCAAGCTCATAGAACCAATTTAATGGACAAGCTTGGAGCACATGACCGCACTGAATTGGTTAAGTATGCCATTAGCAAAGGCATGATAGACCTCTAACTCCCATTACAGGTCTGACTACAGAATAACCAACGCCAACTAGTATCAAGACGCTACTTTGGGATAGCGTCTTTTTTTGTCCCATATAGTATCGGGATACGAGCCATTAAGTTAGTATCATGGCTCTATTCACAAGTTACTAGGGCTATTCTATTCTTAAAGTAGGGTGAATTTATCACTGCCTTGAGAAGGCTACAGGCAAGAGCCGAAAAGAGAGGCAGGGTGGCTTAAATGGTCAAGATAAGGGTGCTAATAGCTGATGAGGAGGCTCTGTTTCGTGAGGGTGTTTGCGCCCTGCTGAAAATCTGCGATGACATGGAGGTAGTAGGGGAAGCAGCCAATGGGAAGGAGACCATCGAAATAGTGCGGGAACAGACGCCGGACGTACTAGTAATGAATATAGCTATGCCCATCATGGATGGGGCTGAGGTTACTCGCCGGGTCCGTAAGGAGAATAGCAACATCAAGGTGCTGCTCCTCACCCAGTATGAAGATAGGGAGCGTGTCCTAAGTGGGTTAAAGGCTGGAGCTAACGGTTACATCCCTAAGAGAGCCACAATTTTAGAATTAGTTTCGGCCATACTAGCTGTATATCGGGGAGGCTGTTTTCTCTACCCGTCTGTGGCCAAGACAATGGTAGACGACTACTTTCAGCGTATCAGACACCCCGGAAGCCCCGACCCCTATGACCGGCTGACTGATAGGGAAAAGGAGGTGCTTAAGCTGATGACTGAGGGTCGTAAGAGTGGAGAGATTGCCAATCTCCTCGATATCGCCGTTAAGACAGTTCTAGCGCATAGGACAAGTATGATGAAAAAGTTGGGTATCCACAATCGGACCGAGCTTATTAAGTATGCTATCCGCAAGCACCTGGTAAACCTAGAGGACTAAGCGAGACGGTGGTGGGAGGGGAGTGGAGAGGTGTTGCTATTAAGCATTACGCCCCGCTATCTGAAAGTGCGGGCACTGCCTTTAATGATAGTGGCGCCGCTGCTGGGGCTGGTCTATATAGTCTTGCTGCCCGTGCTCGGAGCCATTACCATTGTCCCGCTTATGCTGTGGCGAGCGGGACAACTAGTGAGGCAAGCTGTGCGCGGGGACTCTAGTAGGCATCCTGTCCAAAGGACTACTGGAATTAACTTAGAGGTCGGAGTCATGGAATTTAATATACCATCGGACACCGTTTCAGAGTTTGCCCAGATTATTGAAGAGACCAGCGGGGTAGATATAAATGTGTGCTATCAGTGTAAAAAATGTACCAGCGGTTGTCCTATTTCCTATGCCATGGACTATACACCTACTCAATTAGTGCATGCTATCCGTTTAGGGCTAAAGGACCTGGTGTTAAACAGTGCCACCATATGGCTTTGTGCCTCGTGCGAGACTTGTACCACGCGCTGCCCTCAAGAGTTAGACCTGGTCAAGGTGATGGACACATTAAGGATTATGGCTCTGCGCACCGGAGTAAAACCGAAGGAGTCCGAGGTTGCTGCTTTCCACTGCACCGGGGTTGCCAATATTCGTTTTTTTGGTCGGACGTTTGAACTGGATCTCATTCGTAGGCTAAAGCTATCAACTGGTCAATTTACCAAAGACATAGGTTTGGGAATAAAAATGCTCAAGAAAGGGAAACTTAATCTGCTACCCACTTTCCGAGGGGCTTCAACGACGAGAAGAATATTTGCTAAAGTCAAGGAGCGGGAGAAGGTATGAAATACGCTTATTACCCCGGTTGTTCGCTTCATTCGACAGCCAAGGAATACGACAGGTCTTTGCGCGCTGTCTGTGAAAAAGTTGGCATAGAACTGGAGGAAGTGAAGAACTGGATTTGTTGCGGTTCAACACCGGCACATACTACATCAAAATTATTGTCCCTGGCTCTCCCGTTAAAGAACTTAGCTGAAATAGAGAAAAGCGGTTTTAGAGAAGTTATAGCTCCCTGTGCTGCCTGTTTTTCCCGATTTAAGCTCGCCTGGCATGAAATAGATAACGAGCCTAGATTGGCGGCAGAAGTAGAAGGGATAATCGAGCATAAATTTAGGGATGGGGTCAAGGTCTATCACCCTCTGGATATCCTCTCGAACAATATGGGATTAAGCAAGCTCACCGAGTTAGTAAAGAACGACCTCTCTGGATTAAAAGTGGTCTGCTACTACGGTTGTCTATTAACACGACCACCCAAGGTAATGGAATTTGATGTTTGTGAATACCCACAGAGTATGGACAAGATATTACAGGCTCTGGGGATACCTACCTTAGACTGGTCATATAAGACTGACTGCTGCGGCGCTTCGTTTGCTTTGACCAGGACCGAGATAGTTTTGAAATTAAGCCATGATATTCTGGAAGCGGCTAAGTCGGTAGGTGCTGATGCCATTGCCGTTGCCTGTCCGATGTGCCAGGCGAATTTGGATACACGCCAGGAAGAAATCGAGAAAAAATATCAAACGACTTACCATTTACCCATTTTTTACTTCACTCAACTGGTAGGCATTAGTTTGGGTATACCGGCGGAGAAACTTCTGTTAACAAGACATTTGGTTGATACTGAAGGCGTGTTGGAGAAGGTGAGATAAAAATGCCCAATAATAACAAAGTAGGTGCAGCACTAGTAGTGGGCGGCGGCGTAGGCGGTATGCAGGCATCTCTCGACCTTGCCGAGGCAGGGATAAAAACCTATCTTTTGGATAGGGAAACTGCTATTGGTGGGGTGATGGTGCAACTGGATAAAACCTTCCCCACCAACGATTGTGCCATGTGCAGTATCGCTCCGAGGTTGGTAAATATTGGTAGGCATCTCAATATTGAAGTCCTGACCAACGCTGAGATTGAAAAGGTTACCGGTTTCGCCGGGAATTTTAACGTCACCATTAAAAAGAGGGCCAGATATATTGACCTCAGTAAATGCACCGGTTGCGCCGCTTGTGTAGAGAAATGTCCTATGGAGGTTGATAGTGAATTTGACCAAGAGTTAATTAAACGCAAGGCAATATATCGTCGGTATCCTCAGGCAATCCCCAGCGCATTTGCCATAGATAAAGAGGGTGTTTCACCTTGCCGAACCGCTTGTCCCGCCGGAGTAAATCCTCATGCCTATATTGCGTTACTTAGAACGGGCAGAATTAAGGAAGCGCATGAACTTATAAAGAAGGCTATGCCATTCAGTGGCATTTGTGGCCGTGTATGTCATCATCCTTGTGAAACAGAATGTTACCGAGGTAAATTACTTGATGAACCGATAGCAATTTGTTCCCTGAAAAGGTATATAACCGATACAATCTATTCTACACAGGTTGCCGAGGAGGTTGAGGAGGAACAACCGCCCACACCGACTCGAACAGAAAAGGTAGCGATTATAGGTGCCGGACCCGCCGGTTTGACCTGCGCTAATGATTTAGTATCGCTTGGGTATAAAGTTACTATTTTCGACTCCCTCCCTTATGCTGGAGGTATGGTGCGGCGGGTTATACCTCGTTATCGCCTTTCCCCTGAGCTGATTGATAAAGAGGTCGGTGAGGTTCTTACCGATAGTATTAAACTGCGTCTAAATACCGCGGTTGGGAAAGATATTAGTTTTGCTGATTTGAGAAAACAGTTTGATGCCGTGTTCATTGCCGTTGGTGCTCAAATTTCCAGGACGCTCCGCGACCTTCCCGGCATTGAACATGAAGGTGTTATTTTGGCTCTTCCTTTCCTTGAGGAAGTAAACAACAGTAACAAGCCACCGATTGGTGAAAAGGTCGTAATAATTGGTGGTGGCAATGTGGCCCTGGATGTAGCCCGTACCGCCCTTCGTATCGGTGCCAAAGAAACAAACGTGGTTTGTCTCGAATCTTGGGACGAGATGCTCTGCCATCCTTGGGAGAGGGAAGAAGCGGTTGAAGAAGGGATAAAGATAAATAATTCCTTGGGCCCCAAGAGGTTGATTGGCGAAAATGGCGAAGTAAAACGAGTAGAATTTTTGGAAGTGGCATCAATATTTGATGCTGAGGGAAGATTTAATCCGACATACCTTCCAAATACGGAGAAGATTTTTGATTGTGATACTGTTGTAATTGCCACAGGACAGGGTTGCGACCTTGGATTTTTAGACGGTGCTTTGGAATTAACGCCGGCAGGGACAATAAAGGTGGATCCGATAACATTGGAGACATCAAGTCAGGGTGTTTTTGCTGGTGGTGATGTCGTAAAGGGACCGGCATCGATTGTTGAAGCCGTAGGTGCCGGTCATGAAACCGCCATTTCTATTGACCGTTACCTTTCCGGGAAAGACCTCAAAGAAGGTAGAAAGCCTCAGGTTGTGGTTGCTCCAGAGCCGAAAACCGAGGGATTGCCAAAGAAAAGGGGTGTTGCTACAAAACGTCTGCCTCCGGAGACCCGCAAAGGCAATTTTGAGGAAGTAGTGTTACCTCTCACCGAAGAGGAAGCAATCGCCGAGGCGGAACGATGTCTTGCCTGTGCAAAGTGCTGTGAATGCCGTGAATGTGAAAAGGCATGTGAAGCCAAAGCTATAAATCATGAGGCAGAACGTGAAGAATGGGTCGAACTCAATGTGGGTGCCGTTATTCTGGCACCTGGCTATGAACTCTTTGATGCCAATGTTAAAGGAGAGTTTGGCTATGGTCGTTATCCTAATGTGATAACCAGTCTTGAGTTTGAGCGGATATTAAGCGCTTCAGGTCCATTTGCAGGGGAACTCCTCAGACCCTCAGATGGCACAACCCCGCAAAAGATAGCCTTTATCCAATGCGTTGGCTCACGGGAGGTGGAGGCAAATTACTGCTCCTCGGTATGTTGTATGTATGCCACTAAGGAAGCGATAATTGTGAAGGAACATCATCCCGAGACCGATATAACTATATTCTTCACCGACCTTCGTGCTTTTGGTAAGGGTTTCGAGGCTTATTATGAGCGAGCCAAGAAAATGGGGATAAAGTATATTCGGTGCCAGCCTTCTTCGATAAAAGAAGTGCCAGGGATAAAAGACCTGCGCATTCAATATCAGAATGAAGCTGGGGAAATAGTTATGGAGAAGTTTGACCTTGTAATCCTTTCCTGTGGCTTAAGACCCCCCTCTGAAGCTGGAGAATTAGCCGAAAAATTTGGCCTTGAGCTAAACGAATTTGGTTTCTGTCAAACTGGGCAGTTCAATCCGGTTGAGACATCTCGAGAGGGTATATACGCTGGTGGTCTATTTACCGGTCCCAAGGATATTCCCGAGACCGTCATACAGGGAAGTGCCGCCGCCGCCAAAGCGCTCTCGCTCCTCTCTACAGAGAAGGGTACACTGCTAAAGGAAAAGACATACCCACCTGAGAAAGATGTAAGAGGTGAGGAACCACGAATTGGGGTTTTTGTCTGTCATTGTGGGAAGAACATTGGCGGTGTGGTTGATGTCCCTGAAGTTGTGGAATACGCCAAGACATTGCCTAATGTGGTCTATGCTGAGAGTAATCTCTATACCTGCTCAACTGACACCGCAGAAAGAATTAAGCAGGTGATAGACGAGCACAATCTGAATCGCCTGATTGTTGCCTCCTGCACGCCCCGGACACATGAGCCTCTATTCCAGGATACTTTGCGAGAAGCCGGGCTTAATCCTTATCTGTTTGAGATGGCGAACATTCGTGACCAGTGTTCCTGGGTCCACATGCATGAGCCAGAGGAGGCGACAAAGAAAGCCAGAGACCTGGTAAGGATGGCCGTTGCCAAATCGAGGCTACTGGAACCGTTGTATCCAAAGTTTGTTAGTGTCAATCACGATGCCCTTGTCATCGGCGGTGGTGCAGCCGGTATGACAGCGGCGCTTGAGCTAGCCGAACAGGGGTTTGAAACATACTTACTTGAAAAAGAGAGCCAATTAGGTGGCAATCTAAGACGGGTGAAGTTTCTTTTGAACGGTGAGAGCCCTCAGGCAAAACTGGAGTCGTTGATTGAAGAGGTTCAAAACCATGCCAAGATTCATATTTATACCGGGTCAGAGGTACTGAACTTTGAGGGTTCGGTCGGGAACTTTAGAACAGAATTTAAATCTAATGGGGATGTTCATCAAATCAACCACGGGGTTGTCATTGTCGCCACCGGGGCACAGGAGTATAAACCGACTGAATATCTCTACGGTCAAGATGAAAGGGTTATGACACAACTGGAACTGGAAGAGAAATTAACCAATGGTAATATCGGGGCAAAAGCAGTGGTGATGATTCAATGTATGGGCTCACGTGAAGAACCGCGAGTCTATTGTAGCCGGATTTGCTGTTCCCAGGCGATTAAGAACGCGTTGAAGATTAAAGAGAAAAGCCCCGATACCAATGTGTTTGTACTCTATCGAGATTTGCGGGCGTATGGCTTTATTGAAGCTTATTATCGTAAGGCGAGGGACAAGGGCGTGAGGTTCATTAGGTATGAACTTGATGAGAAACCGCAGGTCTCACCAGATAATGGTCGGTTAAAAGTATCGGTGCATGACCCTATACTGGGTGCTAAAATTAATATCAGCTGCGATCTTTTAACCCTGGCTGCAGCCACTATCCCCAGAGATGGGACTAAAGACCTTGCCCAAAAACTTAAGCTCCCACTCACTGGAGATGGTTTCTTCCTAGAAGCCCATATGAAGCTACGTCCGGTGGACTTTGCCACTGATGGTATTTTCCTTTGCGGTCTGGCTCACAGTCCGAAGTTAATTGATGAAAGTATTGCTCAAGCGAGTGCCGCTGCAGCAAGAGCATCAACGATACTTTCTAAACAGCAGATTCAACTGGAAGCCGCTATTTCCGAAGTGGTGGACGAAAACTGTGATGGTTGTGCCTATTGTATTGACCCTTGTCCCTATGATGCGCTTACCTTGATTGAGTATATGAAGGACGGTGCCGTCAAGAAGACTGTAGAGGTTGATGAAACCGCCTGCAAAGGGTGTGGGGTGTGTCAGGCTACTTGTCCCAAGCAAGGCATCTTTGTTCGTAACTTCAGACCTGACCAATTATCAGCAATGGCTAACGCTGCGCTTGGGATAGGATAAGAGGTGAAAAATGGCGGGAAATGACTTTGAACCTTTAATTATAGCCCTTTGCTGTAACTGGTGTTCATACGCCGGGGCGGATTTAGCCGGTGTCTCCAGAATACAGTATCCGCCCAATGTACGCATAATCCGGGTAATGTGTTCGGGCATGGTTCACCCTAATCTAGTGATTGATGCTTTAACCAAAGGGGCTGATGGGGTATTGATGTGTGGCTGTCATCCCGGGGACTGCCATTACCTAGAAGGTAACCTGAAAGCGGAATCACGGGCGGGGGCAATTAAACTTATGCTGCAAGATTTTGGTATTGAGGAAGAAAGGTTTAGATTAGAATGGGTCTCTGCCTCCGAAGGGCCGAGATTCGCTCAGGTAGTAACCGAAATGACGGAGGAAATTAAGCAGTTAGGTCCCAGCCCTTATAAAAGCTGACGGGGGGAGAATTAAATGGAGCTAGCGCGGATATTCAACGGGAAGAAATTTATGTGGGATGGAAGAGTCTGCACCAATGAAAAGGAAAGGAGGGAAATCAGTCAAAAATATAAAGACGACGGATTTGAAGTTGAGCTGGTTGAGGAGGGTGAAGAATACTTCCTGTTCACCCGAAGGGTGGTTAAGGAAGTTGTAGTCGAAGGACAACCACCAATATAAAAATAATAAAAAGGAGGTCAAAAAATGGCACGTGTCGCTGAAGAGTGGTTTGCGGTATGTGGTGGCTGTGAGGTATCAATCTTGGACATAGGAGAGCCGTTGCTGGATTTGCTGCCGAAGCTTGACTTTGTCCACATACCCGTCCTGATGGACCACAAGCTGTTTGGCCAGACCGGCGAAAAAAGTGAAATGGAGATTCCAGAAGCAGATATTGGCATTATCACTGGTGGCATACGCACCGAAGAGAACAGGGAGTTGGCTGAGGAGATGAGGAAAAAGTGCAAAACAATCATCTCCCTAGGCTCCTGTGCTTGTTTCGGTGGCATTCCGGCACTGGCCAATATGTATCCAATTAACGAACTCTGTGACATTTATTATCGAGAAACGGTCAGCACCGACCCGGCTGATAATCCCACGGTTGATCTCCCGGCATTAACCGACCGTGTCTATGCTGTGAGTGAGGCTATCAAGGTTGACGTAAGTCTGCCCGGTTGTCCACCTGTCCCGGAGTTGATAGCCGAGGCGCTAACCAGCCTTTTGGAGGGAAAGCCCTTCTCTTTGCCTGAGAGAAGTGTTTGTGATGACTGCCCGGTAATAAGGGAGAAAAAAGCAGAGATAACAATAAGAAGACCCCTGCAAAGCGCTGAATTCACTGTTGGGCGCTATGATAATATGCGCTGTTTAATGGAGCAAGGGATTTTATGCCTCGGACCGGCGACCAGGTCTGGTTGCGGCGGCTCAGAGAAGATTCCTCGTTGTGTAAAGGCATATATGCCCTGCCGTGGTTGTTTTGGTCCAATACGGGACAGTGCCAACCCCATGGTTGATATGATGGGCGCCATCTCTTCTGTCGGTCTTGACCCTAAAGTGATAGAAGACAGAATGGCTACCTTTAACCGGTTCATTGGCGCCGGTC
>Ga0209978_10000566_pt1 | contig 14286 bp, 13 predicted proteins | sample BentaG_FD_182805 | JGI IMG/M metagenome (GOLD analysis project Ga0209978, IMG submission 182805) | Deep subsurface microbial communities from South Atlantic Ocean to uncover new lineages of life (NeLLi) - Benguela_00093 metaG (SPAdes)... | ecosystem: Environmental > Aquatic > Marine > Oceanic >...
CCCCCTCGTCGGTCCAGGAACTTTTCGATTATACAATCAAAGCCTTCAATCTTGCTGAGATGTACCGTACGCCCGTGATCGTAATGTCGGAGACAACCATCGCTCTGATGCGAGAGAAACTTGTCGTCCCCAGCCCAGAGGAAATAGAAATTGTCAATCGTAAGAAACCGGATGTGCCACCTGAGGAGTTTCTCCCCTTCAAGGCTGGGCCGGACGGAATACCGTCGCTGCCAGATTTTGGGGAAGGTTACCGTATTCTTCATTCACTAAATCCTCATGACGAACGAGGAGGCATCAATTGGGACCCGGATGTCTTTGAGTCAATGTATGAACGGATTGTCGGTAAGATCACGCATCAACGTGATGAGATTGTCCGGACAGAGGGTTTCTCTCTTGAAGACGCGGAAATTGTTTTGATTGTTTACGGCAGTGAGTCCCGGCCAGCACTGGATGCGGTCCGACGTGCCCGAGCCAGCGGCATCAAAGCCGGGTTGTTGCGGTTGATAACCGTTTGGCCCGTGCCGGAGAAGGAGATCTTAGCCGTAGCCAAACGGGTTTCCGCAATTCTCGCTGTTGAGATGAACATCGGCAAGTATGCTGGAGAGATCGAGCGCATCGCTGCAGGGCTTTGTCAGGTTGTCAGAGTGACCAAGAACCAGGGCCTGATTCACACGTCCAATGAATTATATGCGGCAATTGAGGGAGTGGTGTCGTAATGTTGAAGTTTAACCCCCTGAGGAGATACCTGCGGGAAGGCAGTTTGCCTCACTTCTTTTGCCCAGGATGTGGAGTTGCCCAGGTCATGAACTTTTTCTTGAACGCAGCTGATGGAATTAAGTTGGACTTCGATAAGTTCGTAGCCATCGGTGGTGTTGGTTGCACCGCAAGGATCCCGGTGTATTTGAACGCTGAGGCGCTACACGGTATTCATGGCCGGACGTTACCTTGGGCGACCGGGATCAAGCTCCACAACCCGGAGTTAAAGGTAGTAATCTTCGCTGGAGACGGTGATGCTGTAGCTATAGGTGGTAATCACTTTATCCAGGCCGCCCGTCGCAATTTAGATGTGACCATGATTGTAGTCAATAACCTCAACTTCGCCATGACTGGAGGGCAAGTCGCGCCCACTACGCCGCGAGATTTAACCACAACTACGACTCCCTATGGAAATCGAGAGCAACCTTTTGACCTTTGTCAACTGGCTATATCGGCTGGGGCCACCTTTGTCAGCCGGTGGAACACTCGCAAGTCCTATCAAGCCATCAAGGCCATCAAAAGAGCCCTGCAACACAAGGGTTTTGCCCTGGTAGAGATTGTCTCTCAGTGTCCTATCAACTTCGGTCGACGCGCTCTCGGTACTGACGATCCCTCCGAGGGTGTCCAGTGGATTGAGGAGCGCTCTGTCACCATAAAGAAAGCTCGTGAACTCCCTGAGCAAGAACTCTCGGACAGGTTCATTCTAGGAAACTTTGTGGAAAAACATAAGCCGATCTTTGAGGGCAGCTCAGTCTATGCGGTATAGGGAGGAAAACGATGCGGATTGGCTCTGTCAATTTGCAGTTTTGCGGATTTGGAGGCCAAGGTATTGTCCTGTCAGCCATTATCTTTGGCACGGCAGCGGTGAAAGGGGCCGGTCTCAATGCGCTCCAGACTCAGTCATATGGGTCTGAATCGCGTGGTGGGCAGTGCCAGGCTGAATTGATTCTCTCTGAGGAGCCCATCAACTCGCCTATAGCAGACCAAGTGGATATCCTCGTGGCGATGTCACAGTCCGCTCTAGACCGATATCTAGCCAGGTTGCGCTCTGGGGGTACCTTACTCATCGACCCAGAACTAGTTGTACCACCAAAGCGCTCCGACATCAAGACCATCGAGGTTCCGGCTACACAGGCAGCCAGCGAAATCGGAGCCAAGATCGTTGCCAACATGGTGATACTGGGCTTTATCCAGCAGGCAACCGGGCTGGTCTCAGAGGAGGATTTGTATAAATCAATCAGAGAAAATGTGCCAGCCAAATTCCTGGAGGTGAATCTGGAAGCGGCCAAACGTGGAATTGCATTAGCCAGTGGCCAAAAGGTGAAGGTGGAGGGTTAACAGATGCGGCTGCTCGAATTCCAAGCCAAGAGGCTTCTTTCAGAGTATGGGGTCCCAATTCCAAAAAGCGTTCTGGCAAAATCGCAAGATGACCTAGAGAGCCTGTCCTTTCCCGTAGTCCTAAAGGCCCAGGTTCCTGTGGGTGGCCGGGGAAAGGCGGGTGCCATTCGAATTGCTACACAGCTGAAGGAAGCCGTAGCAACAACGAAGGAGCTTCTAAATTACAACATCAAAGGCTATCCAGTCCAAGCAGTATTGGCTGAGGAGCAGGTTGAGATAAAGCAGGAGCTATATTTGGCTGTCCTTATTGATAAACTCACCAGCCTGTTACTCATCATGGTTAGTGCTACCGGTGGCGTTGATATTGAAGAAGTAGCCAGGGAAAGTCCGGAAAAGATTGTTAAAAAGCACCTGAGACCCTTCGTCGGGCTACAGGACTATATAGTTCGGTACCTGGCTAAGCATATCAGACTGGAGGACCAGCTAGAGGGCTTCAGAAGAATCGTTAACCAGGTATACAGTATCTTTTGTGATTACGATGCCACACTGGTTGAGATCAACCCGCTCGCTGTCACTCCGAGTGGACTTGTGGTATTGGATGCGAAGATTCTGTTGGACGACAAGGCAGCTTATCGCCATAAGGACTTGTTTGTCAAGTTACAAGAGGAGCAAAAGCGAGCAGCCAAAAGCGGAAAAACAAGGGCGGAACAATTGGCGGAGGAGAGGGGTATAACCTATGTGCCTTTGGATGGTAATGTAGCCATCATATCTGATGGTGCTGGGACCGGCATGTTGACACTGGACTTGACTCAAGATGTAGGAGGGCAAGCCGCAAACTTTTGTGAACTCGGTGGGCTGGGTGGCGCAGAGAGCATGCTGCAGGCGCTAGAAGTCGTCAATGCAGCTCCCCACGTGAAAGTCATCTTGATTGGCTTGATTGGTGGCCTTACCCGGATGGATGAGATGGCAGATGGAATCCTGAACTATCTGGAACAACATGGAAAATCCAAGCCGTTGGTCATCCGAATGTGCGGTACAAAGGAGGAGGTTGGGAAAGCAAGGCTTCGCACGGCGGGGATAGAGACCTTTGAGGATCTGGAGACGGCGGTTCGCGTTGCTGTGAAACTGGCAGAGGAGTCGTAATGACAATCCTGATTGATAGAATAGTCGTGTGCTTGTTCAGGGAATAACCGGTCAGGTCGGTTCTTTTCAAACAAAGGTTATGAAAGAGTACGGCACTGACATTGTCGCCGGAGTAACACCGGGTAAAGGTGGTATGAAGGTACATGAAATTCCAGTTTATGACTTTGTTGAAGAAGCACTCCAAGAGCACGAGGTGGACGCTGCCATAAGCTTTGTACCAGCTCGTTTGGCCAAAGATGCGGCTTTGGAAGCCATAGACGGTGGAATTCGGTTTCTAGTGGTAACGACAGAAGGCATCCCCGACCAGGATGTACTGACCATCATTAATTACGCTGCAAGTGAGGGAATCACGGTTTTAGGGCCCGATACCCCGGGCCTGATTTCACCGGGCAGGTGCAAGCTGGGCGTCCACCCAAACCGTATGTTTGCCGAAGGTCGAGTTGGGATCCTTTCCAAAAGCGGTGCACTCTCTTACGAGGTTTGTAGGGTTTTGACAGAAAATGGCATTGGGCAGTCAACGGTAGTTGGTATTGGCGGAGGCCCGCTTTGGGGGCTGTCTCAGCAGACCGTTCTGAAGATGTTCCAGAATGACCCAGAAACCGAGGTTGTCGTCCTGCTGGGGGAGGTAGGTGGGACGACGGAGCAAGATGCTGCGGCCTTCATTGAGAGGTACATGAACAAGCCGGTGGTCTCTCTCATCGTCGGGCGTACAGCGCCAAAAGGTACTCAAATGGGGCATGCCGGAGCTATCATTGAAGGGGAGGAAGGGACGGCAGAAAGCAAGATTAGGACGCTAAGGAGCGCTGGCTCTCTCATCGCCCGAAGCCCTACAGAGATCCCTGAAATCATCAAAACGGTTGGGAGCGTCAGATAGGATGCGCATATATGTTGATCCAGAAGTCTGTAAGGGGTGTGGTCTATGCATCTTCTACTGTCCGAAAGTGGTCTTGAAGCTCTCTAATAAGCGCAATGAGAAAGGATACAACATTGTTGAAGTCTATGACCTTGACAGTTGTGTAGGATGCGGACTGTGTGAGATAAACTGCCCTGACCTAGCGATTTATGTAGAAAATGAAGCATGAGAAGACATTTAGAGAGCTCTCTGAATAACTAAGGATCCATATTTTACGAGGAGGCGGTAAAAGAGAATATATGTCCGAAAAAGTAGTAGGAATATTGGGTGGAATGGGGTCAGAGGCTACAGCAGATTTTTTTGCTAGGGTCATTGCCCTAACCCATGCCAAGAGAGACCAAGACCACCTGAGAATAATTGTTAATAATAACCCTAGGATACCTGACCGCACTGAGGCTATCCTAACGAAGGACGAGTCGTTGTTTCCAATATTAGTAGAAACAGCCAAGAGCTTGGAGAAGGCTGGCGTTGATTTCATAGTCATTCCCTGCAACACAGTGCATTACTTCTACGAAGATTTGGTAAGGGAGATATCTATCCCAATCCTACATATGATAAGAGAGGTGGTTTATGCTGTTAAGGCTTTCCTCCCTAGATGCAAAAGATTGGGATTGATTGCCACTACCGGCACCATCGCAAGCAATTTGTACCAGAAAGAGTTTCTGAAGGTAGGAGGCGAGGTAATAGTTCCAGACCTTCAATGTCAAGTTAAAGTGATGGATGCGATTCTAAGAATAAAGTCGGGGCAGGGAAAAGACAGAGCCAGAAAGGAACTAATTAAAGCAGCGAATCTACTAATTGAACGTAAGGTACAGGCTTTAATACTGGGATGCACCGAAGTCCCCCTAGTTATCAAGACAGGGGATTTTACAATCCCAGTGTTTGATTCAACTAGGATCCTCGCCGAGGCAACCGTGAAGTTTGCTAGGTCTGAGACTATTAGTTCACGACGGGATATTTAGCACGAAAAATCGCCTAAGAACTCGTCCCACATGTGCCCAGCAGGCAAAAAATGATATGTAGGGTGCTGAAACGGGCTGGGCTTTCCTTATCCCATCTAAACTTATGCTGAGAAGTCGACGCTTAGAAGGGGCCGAGAAAGATATGCCTAATATAAACGCATTACTTACCCAAGAGATGGACTAGGATACATCCGAGCACTGAACAGCGGGGTAGGAAAATTAGACCGCGCCAGAGACCGATATCGGTGACTGGCCAAGAGCAAAAGTGCGCACAAAGGTTTTACCTTTCGTACACCTCGGCCAAAGGAGAGGGGGAGCTTAGAGTTTGAAGGGGCTCCGCCCCTTCAAACTTCCCTTGATAAACTACTTCCAGCATAAAGACTTGACAAACACTACATATTGTGGTATGTTAATCTCGTTACACAATATAGCGTGAGATTTAACTATGAATTGTCCCTATTGTGGTTTTCATGATTCCAAGGTTATAGATTCTCGTGAGGTAAATGACGGCATACGCCGCCGTCGCCAATGCCTGAGCTGCGACTCGCGCTTCACTACCTACGAACGACTACAACCGGCTAGCCTCTTTGTGATTAAGAAAGACGAGAGGCGTGAGGAATTTAATCGGGATAAGCTGCTGACCGGCCTTCGCAAGGCATGCGAAAAACGGCCATTACCTATCGGCATCGTGGAAAAGCTTGCCGATGATATCGAGACGGAGCTTTATCGTTTAGGTAAGGCAGAGGTATCTACGACTATCATCGGTGATATGGTGATGGGGAGGTTAAAGAACCTTGACCATGTTGCCTATATCCGCTTTGCCAGTGTCTACCGTGAGTTTGCTGACATCACGGCACTAAAACAAGAGGTGGATACCCTGGTCAGTAGTGAAACCACTGCGTCTCTGCCTACCAGCCAGTTGCCATTACTCCCTGATGACAGATTAGGGGAACTAGCCAGGAGTCGTAGGAGAGGCCAGACAAGGGGACGAGGAAAAATAACGCTAAAACCGGGAGTCAAAAATGAACACAGCTAAGCAAGCAAATAACCAACAATTAACCCCAATCAACCGCACTGAAATTCTCAGGACTGTAGTAGCCAATGCTGAGTCAATGGGCTTGCGTGATAGAGACAAGATAGAGTGGCTCACCAATCAGGTGATTGAGCGGCTGGAGAGACCACAGCCCCTCCTACCGGGGATGGAAGACTTGGTACCGGAGTCTCGCCGTCAGCAGAGACGTCACCCTACTAATTCTGAGATTCAAGCCATAGTGAGAGAAATCTTGGCCGGAAAAGAACCAACTGAGCGAGAGGAGGCCGGACCAATGGTAGAGCCAACTACTACAGTTAAGGCAGAGGTGGCTCACCGTGTTTCTGGCATCAACCTCACGGAAAATGCCCTGCGTGTTCTGGAGAGAAGGTATCTGAAAAAGGATAAACAGGGGCAGGTCATTGAGACACCAGAGGAAATGTTCCGTCGGGTGGCACAGACTATTGCCTCTGCCGAGCTAATCTACCAACCTGAGGCAGATGTCAAGGTTAGAGAAGAAGAACTCTACCAGTTGATGGCAGGTTTTGAATTCCTGCCTAACTCCCCTACCCTGATGAATGCGGGGAGGGAGTTGGGACAACTGTCAGCCTGCTTTGTCCTTCCCATTGACGACTCTATGGAGTCTATCTTTGACGCCGTAAAGCATACGGCACTTATCCACAAAAGTGGCGGGGGGACTGGATTTTCCTTCTCCAGACTAAGACCAGAAAAGGATAGGGTCGGCTCTACCGGTGGGGTAGCCAGCGGTCCGGTTTCCTTTATCAGAGCCTTTGACATCGCCACCGATGTTATTAAACAAGGGGGGATGCGCCGTGGGGCCAATATGGGCATCCTCAATGTTGACCACCCCGATATTATGAAGTTCATAACGGCTAAGGATGACCCCACTGCCTTGACTAATTTTAATATCTCGGTAGCGGTAACCAGCGAATTTATGGAAGCAGTCAAGTCAGGCACCGACTATAATCTGATAAATCCACGCACTAAGGAGATGGAGGGCAAGCTCAATGCTAAAGAAGTATTTGACAAGATAGTAGATATGGCGTGGAGGACCGGAGACCCAGGTATCGTCTTCATTAATCGAATAAACCAAGATAACCCCACCCCACACCTGGGCAAAATTGAAAGCACCAACCCCTGCGGTGAGCAACCCTTGCTCCCCTATGAGTCCTGTAATCTGGGTTCCATCAATCTAGCCAGGATGCTAAAAACCAGCAATGGCACCACTGAGATTGATTATCCCAAACTAGCCAAGACAGTGCAGATAGCTGTCAGGTTCTTAGACAATGTTATTGACGTCAATAAATTCCCTTTGCCCCAAATAGAGGAAATGACCAAGAGGACGAGAAAGATTGGGTTGGGGGTGATGGGGTTTGCCGATATGCTAATCCAGCTAGGTATCCCCTATGATTCCGAGGAAGCCTTGCAGGTTGCCTCTGATGTTATGCATTTTATAAATGAGAAGGCATACCAGGCCTCGGTAGATTTAGCTAAGGAGCACGGTGTTTTCCCGGCTTTTAAGGGCAGTATCTACGATGCCCCTGATGGTTTAAGGCCACGAAACGCCTCATGCACTACTATCGCTCCCACTGGCACCCTGAGCATAATCGCTGGCTGCTCCAGCGGCATTGAGCCCCTTTTTGCCCTGAGCTACACCAGAAATATCCTGGATGGCGACCAATTAGTAGAGGTAAATCCATATTTTGAGGAAGTGGCTAAAGATGAAGGCTTCTACTCCGAGGAGTTTATGCAGCAGCTGGCATCAGGGGTTAAACTCTCAGATGCGGACGGGATACCGGATAGTATCAAACGGTTATTTGTTACCGCCCATGAAATAAGCCCGGAGTGGCATGTCCAGATGCAAGCCGCCTTTCAGAAGGCAACGGATAACGCGGTGTCGAAAACGGTCAACTTTCCCCAAGAGGCTACCCGGGAAGACATAGCTAAGGTATATAGGCTTGCCTACCAGGAGGGCTTAAAGGGGATAACCATTTATCGGGATAGAAGCCGTGAGGCACAGGTGCTGACCACTGGTGAGAAGGCAGAGCCGGCTGCAGGGGTTGGGCTTACGCCGAGGAAGAGGCCAGAGGAAACAGAAGGGCGGACGAGAAGGGTAAATACGGGCTGTGGCTATATGTATGTAACGGTGAACTCTGATGAGCGGGGAATATGTGAGGTCTTCTCCAGTCTGGGCAAAGCTGGCGGCTGTGCTTCAGCCCAGCTTGAAGCCACCTGCCGACTTATCTCTCTGGCGTTAAGGTCAGGGGTAGATGTCGCCTCAGTGGCTAGGCAGCTCCGCGGCATCCGCTGCCCATCAATCGCCTGGGTAGAGGGCAAGTCGGTGCTCTCCTGTGCCGATGCCATTGCCAGCGTTTTGGAGAAATATATAAGTGGTGAGGATAATAAGCCCAAACTACAGGATTATGGTCTGGTCAAAAACCTAGCCGGGCAGTGCCCTGAATGCGGCAACCTCCTCGTCTATCAGGAAGGGTGTTTTGTCTGCCCCAGCTGCGGCTATACCAAGTGCTAAATGAAGAGGAGGTGATAAGATGCCAAAAAGTCAGTATGAAAAAGGAAGAGATGAAGAGACAAAACTTGCGCGATCGTTAAGGGGTAAAGGAGCTAGTGTAAAGGTCAGCAAGGGCAGTAAAGGTGCTGCCGATTTAAGAGTGAAGTTTTCTACAGGAACAAAATGGGATATTCAAGTGAAATCTTCACGCACAGGCACTCCTGCGTCACCCTCCCCCAAAGACGCCGGAAGGCTGAAACAAGGGGCAACCAAGACGAGTGCAACACCAGTGGTTGCCAAAGTTACGCGTCAAGGTATTAAGTATATTTCAGCAAGGTCAGGAAGAAAGTTGACGCCCCCTCCGCGGAAGAAGTGAATTGAAAAAACCTAGGATTAAAATAACAGAAAAACAAAAACCCACAGTCAGTCAAGTCGTTATTGACCTTTATGACACTAGTTTGGATGACAGAATCGTCCTAGACACTCCTGGTGGCTATCATTTTGAGGTATCTAGGAGCAGGGAGCTAGAAACTGTAGGGGATAGCAAAAGTTCTTCTATTCTTGATAGGCTTGCGCTCAACGAAACATATCGGTATCTCAAAAACGCCGAAGATAGGTTTAACACTAAGACGGCAGAGGGTTATTCTGATTGCAAAGCAAATTGTCGTAATGCTTTGATGTCTGCTCTGGAAACATTGACTGGCAAGAAAGAGGTTAGCGAAGCTGCAAGAGAACTTGGTAGGCAGGGGATACTGGGGAAACGAGAGAAAGAATTTACCAAGACCTTCAATAAATTGCTAGTAATACTACATGGATTGGACTCAAAGAAAGGTTCGCATCCTCCTATGACGAGAAAAGAGGGTGATGCTGAGCTTGCGCTCAATCTAACCACCAGCGTAATAAGCTATATTACAAACCAAGCTACCAGGCAAAGAGACTAGGTGCCTTTCTCAGTTGACGCTCACACAGCCTTATGCTAATATTAAAAAGATTTTAGCTATTGGTGTGAGGTTTCTTTTTTTATTTATGCCGTTAGCTATCCAGCGTTTTGTCTTTAAGTGGGAAGGGCTATGCAGGTAGAGGAAGAGCTGGCTAGGTTATCGCCTAGTAAGGATATGCTGTTAGCCATCGGGGTTTTTGACGGGGTTCATCTCGGTCATAAATACCTGCTCTCACAGCTTAAGGAGCATGCCCGGCAAGAGGATTATTTGAGTGGAGTAGTAACTTTTCGTCAGCATCCCCAGGCAGTGCTATCACCCCGGACAAAACTACCCTGCCTGACTGACCTTGCTCAAAGGATTAGACTTCTCAAAAATGAGGGTATTGACACTATCGTTACTTTATCCTTTACCCGGGAGCTGGCTCAACTCAGCACTCGCCAATTCATTGGTCTATTAAAGAAGCACCTTAGAATGCGTGGACTGGTGATTGGCCCTGACTTTGCCTTGGGTCGAAACCGGGAGGGTGACGCTAATACCCTGCGCACTTTGGGGAAGGATATGGGCTTTAGTGTAACTATAATACCCCCGGTAGTGATAAACGGGGAGGTAGTAAGTAGCACCACTATCAGGAATGCCTTAGCTGACGGTGATATGAACCGGGTACATAACCTGATAGGTCGTCCCTTCAGCCTTCATGGACGAGTAATCACCGGGGCAGGACGAGGCATAGAGCTAGGCTTCCCCACGGCTAACCTGGATGTAGACTCACAACAGGCACTTCCCCCCGACGGCGTTTACGCTACCTGGGCTTATATTGATGGTAAAGCCTACCAGTCAATGACTAATATTGGCCAGCGCCCTACCTTTGGTGGTGGTGAGCGGGCAGTGGAGGTTTATATCCTTGATTACCACGGTAAACTTTACGGGCGCAAATTAAGGATTGATATTATTGAGCGACTTCGCCGTGAACAGCGATTTGATACTACCGAGGAATTAAAGAGACAGATAGCTGAAGATATAAAGCAGGGAAGAGGTATATTAAACTCCTGAGGGGACTATGCGTGCCGGTAAAAAAGTGAAAATCAGCCCGGATATTGGCCATTTGCTAAAGCGAGCAGTAGCTGAAATTATAGTTGAAGAAGAGATGGTAGAGCTACTGCGCTCAGGCAAGAGACTGCGACTAAAAGAGGGCTTCGACCCCAGTTTTCCTGACATCCACCTGGGTCATATGGTAGCCCTGAGGAAATTACGCCAGTTTCAAGAGCTAGGCCATCAGGTTATTCTCATTGTCGCCGATTGGACAGCTCAGATTGGTGACCCCAGTGGTATGTCCACCACCCGCCCCATGCTCTCTAGGGAGGAGGTTCTAGCTAATGCCCAAACCTACATGGAGCAATTCTTCAAGATAGTTGATAAAGAAAAGACAGAGGTGAGGTGGCAAAGCGAATGGTTTGGCAAGTTTACCCTGAGCGATATTATCCAGCTCACCAGTAAGTTTACTGTAGCCCAGCTGCTTGCTCGGGAGGACTTCAGCAGCCGATATAATGCTGGACGCCCCATTGCCCTGACCGAACTACTCTACCCTCTGCTCCAAGCCTATGATTCAGTAGCCATCCAGGCTGATGTTGAGTTTGGCGGCACTGACCAGAAGTTTAATTTCCTCGTTGGCAGGGAGCTTCAGTCTATGGTGGGGCAACGCCCCCAGCAGTGTTTTATGACGCCGCTACTCGTTGGCACCGATGGCAGCCAGAAAATGAGCAAGAGCCTGGGTAATTATATTGGTGTTGCCGAGCCACCTAATGAGATATACGGCAAGGTGATGTCTATTCCGGATAGCCTTATTATGGACTACTTTGAATTACTGACTGATGTTCCTGATGAGGAGCTGGGGGAATTCAGGCAAGGGCTTGACCATAACACCATCAACCCAATGGAGCTTAAGAAGCGCCTCGCCAGAGAGCTTGTTACCCAGCTTTACGACCAGAAAGCGGCCACTGAAGCCGAAGAACAATTTATCAGAGTTATACAGCAGAAAGAGATACCTGAGGAGATAACTGAGGTTCCACTCACCAATGAATTATTAGATAGAATACGTGTTAACATATCTATAGAAGAGCCTTTAATTGAAGTGGGTAGAGTTGAGCCTGATGGACTTCGTCCTGAATGGTGCTTGGTATCAATACCTGTTCTACTTTTTGAGACAGGCCTTGTCAAAAGTCGGAGTGAGGCGAGGCGTCTTATTACACAAGGTGCCGTTGACGTAGATGACAATACAGTTACCAAGGTTGATTGGAAAATCAAAATAGGTAGTATAATAAGAGTAGGTAAGCGACGTTATATCAAGCTCACCTAGTGCTGGTTAAAAATGCACAAACGAGATTGTTTAGCAACCTATCCCCCTGCCCCCTTCCCTTATTAAGGGAAGGGGGAGTGTAGGTAAGAGAGGGGCGGAGCCCCTCTCTACAATCTCTTCCCCCTCTCCTTTTAAGGAGAGGGGGATAAAGGGGGTGAGGTTAATAAACAACCCTGGTAAACGCCGCTTTGCTAAGGTGATTAATACTGATAGAATAACCCAGTAAAGGAGACAGAATGGAAAATTTGCGTATTCCCGGACCTACCCCCTGTCCCAGTGAAGCGCTGCAGGCAATGAGTAAACAGATGATAAATCACCGGGGACCAGAATTTGGGCAGATACTAAATGAGGTAACCGATAAACTAAGGCAGTTGTTCCAGACCAAGGGTGATGTTTTCCTGCTTACCGGTTCGGGTACCGCTGGCTTAGAGGCAGCTATCGTTAATACCCTATCTCCTGGGGACAAAGTATTATCGGTGGCTATTGGCGTCTTTGGAGAACGCTTTGCCAGTATTGCTGAGCAATTTGGCGCCGAGGTAACCCCCCTTCGCTTTGAATGGGGCAAGGCAGCTGATGCGGATGCCATACGCCAGGCTCTCCAAGCTGACCCAAATCTCAAAGCCGTCTTGGTCACCCATAATGAAACCTCTACCGGCATTACTAATGACCTGGCTGCAATTAGCTCGGTGGTCAAGGAATTTGATAAACTGCTGCTGGTTGATGCCATTAGCAGTCTGGGCTCAATTAACCTGCCGGTAGATGACTGGCACTGCGATGTTACCGTTACTAGTTCCCAGAAAGGATGGATGGTCCCCCCGGGATTAGCCATGGTGAGCGTCAGCCAAAAAGCATGGCAGGCACACGCGAACGCTAAGATGCCTCGCTTTTACTGGGACTTTACCAAAGCCAAGAACTATTTAGAAAGAGGGCAAACGCCTTGGACACCGGCTCTCTCTATAGTATTTGCTCTAGCGGTATCGCTGGAAATGATGCTAAAGGAGGGACTCCCCAATATCTTCGCCCGACATGCCCGGGTAGGTAAGGCAAGCCGTGACGGAATAAAATCGCTAGGTCTATCCCTCTTTGCTGACGAAAGCCATGCTTCCAATACAGTTACCGCCATAGCTGCTTCAGATGGGCTTGACACTAATAAGATGCGTAAGATTCTGAGAGAGGAACATAAGGTTATATTGGCTGGTGGACAGCAAAGATTAGATGGTAAGATATTCCGCATTGGGCACCTGGGTTGGGTAACTGAAGACGACATTAAAGCAGTAATATCGGCACTAAAGGTGGTATTGCCACAGGCAGGTTTTAGGAGTGCTAGCTAAGATGAAGGTTTTAATCGCTGACCCTATCTCAAATGAAGGCATAGATATTCTGCGAGGCTCTGCTCAAGTGGATGTCAGGACCGGGCTTAAGCCAGAGGAACTCATATCTACCGTTGGCGATTATGAAGCACTGCTAGTGCGTAGTCAGACTCAAGTCTCAGCCGAGGTGATACGAGCCGGGAAGAAATTACAGGTTATTGCTCGGGCTGGTGTTGGCGTAGATAATATTGACGTGGAAGAGGCAACCCGGCGGGGTATCGTGGTGGTTAATGCCCCTACCGGTAATACCATCTCAGCGGCTGAGCACACCATTGCCCTTATGCTTGCCTTAGCCCGTCACATATCTCAAGCCAATGCGGTACTCAAATCCGGGGTATGGCGGCGAAGTGATTTCATGGGCACCGAGGTAAGAAACAAGATACTAGGTATTATCGGCCTGGGTAATGTCGGTTCAGAAGTAGCTAGACGTGCCCGGGGTCTGGAGATGAAACTCATCGCCTACGACCCCTTCATCTCGGTTGACCATGCCAGCAAACTCGAGGTAGAGCTTGTTCCCTTAAAGCAGCTACTCAAGGAATCGGACTTTATCACCCTTCATATCCCACGCACAGAATCAACTAAGGGATTAATTGGGGCTAAGGAGCTAGCTTTGGTTAAGCCAACCGCTTATATCATTAACTGTGCCCGAGGGGGACTAATTGATGAAGAGGCACTGGTTAAAGCGGTCAAGGAGAATAGAGTGGCTGGTGCCGCCGTTGATGTCTTCATCAAAGAACCATGCACCGAGAGCATACTCTTTGAAAGTGACAAAATCATTGTTACCCCTCATTTGGCAGCTTCCACTACGGAAGCTCAAGCCACTGCAGCTAAGGAGGTAGCGGTGCAGATTATTGATATATTTAAGGGACAACCAGCCAGGTATGCGGTTAATGCCCCCTTTATCCCGGTTGAAGTTCTATCAGTGCTGGCACCCTTTATGAAGGTAGCTG
>Ga0209978_10000567_pt1 | contig 14275 bp, 11 predicted proteins | sample BentaG_FD_182805 | JGI IMG/M metagenome (GOLD analysis project Ga0209978, IMG submission 182805) | Deep subsurface microbial communities from South Atlantic Ocean to uncover new lineages of life (NeLLi) - Benguela_00093 metaG (SPAdes)... | ecosystem: Environmental > Aquatic > Marine > Oceanic >...
TTCACAGTAGTCGATAAAATTCTATATTTTGGTGAAGGATTAGTATTAAATGGATTCGTGAATACAACAATAGGAGGCATAATCATTTTCTATAAATGGACCTTAATTGTAAATGGTGCGATTTTCTACACTTCTCCAGAAAACCTGATATACATATATGCATAACTAAATTTTTTTTTTTTATATTTATTTTAAATTTAAGAAATATCGATTTATAAAAAAAGATTTTATATAAAGTAATGCCAGTTTTATGAAGGTGAAATTAAAAATTTTGAAACAGAATCAGCTTAAAAAAAGCTTTAATTTAAGTTGTAGGTTCTTCCTTTATTAGATTCAAGAATTTCTCTACTTCGTCCTTCGAGCACATGTGAAATTTCTTATCTTCGGATTTTATATAAGCAAAACGAGTATTTTCTTTTGTGGGTTCTTCAGTAATAGATTCCTTAAGTGTATTTAATGTCAATTTGACGGTCTCATCGAAGGTCATACCTTCTTTATAATTTTCTTTCAGGTAATCTCTTGCTGTCGCTTCTCCATTACCTAGAGCGTAAGCTTTAAATGCCCTATAAATTCCGCTCGGAGATGTTGTGTAAATCTGAGTTCCTGTGGGATCGATAGCAATAAAGAATAAGGCACAACCAAAAGGGCGAATCCCTCCAAACTGTGTATACTGTTGTTTAATATCGGCTAAAGATTTTACTAGCATATTTAACCTTACAGGTTCATCATATGTTAATCGAAAAGATTGAGCTTGAACGCGAGCGTAATTAATTAAAGTTCTTGAATCGGCGTGTAATCCTGATATAGCCACTCCAATATGCTCGTCAACTTGAAATAATTTATCAATTGAGTTCGCATCAATTAAATTCGAAGGAATTTTAATTTGAGCCGCTAAACATACGCTATCTTTTGTTTTTACAGCTACTGCTAAAGTACCTCGCCTTACAGCCTCTAATGCGTATTCTACTTGAAATAACCGACCTTCGGGACTAAAAACAGTTAATGCCCGATCGTACTTAACCTGTCCGCCACCAAACATAATTTTAACTTGAAATTATTTGATATATGTAATTTTAAAATTAAATAACAAATTTGAATTTAATGTTTATATGTTAAAAATTAAATTTTACCAGAAGCTTTAAGAATCTCTAATGTTAATAACTTAAAAACTTCCTCTACTGAATCGCCTTGTTTAGCACTAGTTTCAATATATTTCATAACATGCATCTCTCCTTTTAGGGACTCTCCATCTTGTTCTGCTACTTCCCTATAACCATCACGAGCCATATCGAGTTTATTTCCAACTAAAACGCTAGGTTTTTGTCCAATTACTTTTTCAACTTCGTCTCGCCATTCAATCAAATCGGCAAAGGAAGAACGCCGGGTAAGATCAAACACATAAATAATACCCGTTGCTCCACGATAAAATGGTGGTCTAACAAAGGAAAAGTGCTTCTGTCCCGCGAGGTCCCATAATTGAAGTTTTACTTGTAATTGAGGGTGATTAGCTAATTCTACTGTTTTTGTGCTGAAATTGGATCCTATTGTCATTAAATAGCTCTCTTTAAAAGAATTTTCACAGTATCTAAGGACCATAGAAGTCTTACCCACGCCACCGTTTCCGACAACGCAAATTTTATAGATATAGGATTTTTGATACTTTGTATATACCGAAGACATAGCGTTTCAATAATTAAGATAGTTATAATAATATATTATATTCAATAAATAAAAATAATCATATTTATTATTTGTTCCAGATATAAGAAAAAAGTTTAACAATTTCACAAGTATTGACTAATATCAAAATTTTTTCTATCTTCATCGTAATGAAATAAAAAAATAGGGGAATATAATAATATGAACGACTTGAATAAAAAAGTACAAAAATTCGCTCAGCTCATCCTCGATGCAAATAATATCGTAGCATTAACTGGGGCAGGGATGGGAACAGAGAGTGGAATTGCGGACTTTAGGAGTCCAGGTACTGGAATGTGGGAAAAAGTAAATCCAGATGAGTTTGCCAGCATTCATTCCTATGTGTCTGATACAAAAAAGAATTTAGATTTTATGTTAGAAATGGGAATGAATATATTCAAAGCTAAACCTAATAAAGGGCATAAAGCTTTAACCAAACTTCAAAAACTTGGCAAATTAACTGGTATTCTTACTCAAAATATTGATAGACTACATCAGAAAGCACATAGCAAAAATGTGGTGGAGTTACATGGCACTGCTTATGAAACAATTTGTATGGGGTGTGATAAAGTGTATCCTATTACCATCATGATAGATCAAGTAATGGATGGTAAGAATCGTCCCTCATGTGTAGCTTGTAATGGCTTATTGAAACCAAACGCAATTTTTTTTGGAGAACCATTGCGATCAGAAACTTTGAGCCAAGCAGATAAAATAATTGAAGCTTGTGATTTATTAATTGTTCTTGGAAGCTCTTTGTTAGTATATCCTGTTGCGTTTTACCCTCGAAAAGCACTTTCTTTAGGTGCCAAACTAGCAATAATCAATATTCAAGAGACAGATATGGACAATAAAGCTGAAATTGTAATCCATGATAAAATTGGTGATGTTCTCCCTCCTATCGTTAGCATTGTTAAAAATGAAATTGAATAAGGATATTAAAAAAATATAGTTGTACTATTATCTCCTCAAAGATTATAAATATAAAGAGTAATAAATAAAAAAAAATTAGTATTTAAGCTCTGGAAATCATCCAGATTATTTTCTCAGGCTTTTCTTATCAACTTTACCTATTGTAGTAAGCGGTAATTCTTCCATTATTTCTATCAATTTAGGTACTTCGTACGGGGAACAATTTTCTTTTGCAAACGCAGTAATATCGGTCTTTAAAGCTTCCTCGTTTCCATCGTAACTATAATCAGAGTCTAATTGTATTATTGCTTTAACGATTTCAGAACCTGGTCTTTCAGGGTTATCAACACCTATAATAGCAACCATCCCGATAGCAGGATGTTTAGTTAAAGTATCTTCTAATTTTGCGGAAAATACCTTAAATCCTCCAACGATTAGCATATCTTTCGTTCTATCCACGATTTTAACGTATCCATCTTCATCCATTATTCCTACATCTCCCGTGTGCATAAAACCATCTTTATCTATAGCTTTTTTAGTTTCTTCGGGTTTATTAAAGTATCCTTTCATAACTTGCGGGCCTTTAACACATATTTCACCAGCCTCTCCTAAAGGCACATCCTTGCCTGTATTGGGATCTACCAGCTTAAATTCCATGTTGTTAAGTGGTAGGCCGACACTACCAAGTTTTTTAACTCCCACAGAAGGGTTACTCGCTGTAAGTGGAGATGTTTCAGTCATACCATACGCTTCGATTAATTTACCTTTACCTACAATAGCTTCGAATTCTTTTTGAGATTCTAATGGAAAAGGTGCTGCTGCAGAAACGCAATATTTTAATTTTGAATGGTCTAATTCTTTAAATTTTGGATTTTTCATCAAAATCTGATATAATGCAGGTACGTTTGCTAATACTGATGGCGTATATTTAGCCAATTCTTTAACAATATGGTCTGAATCTCTTGGGTTTGGTATTAAAATTTGACTCCAACCCAGAAAAATTACGTTCAAGGTTGTAAATGTTCCTGCAATGTGGAAGAATGGAAATCCTGAAAGAGCTACCCCTTTTCCTGCTTCCCAATTAAGCCATTTCTGAAATATAACTATATCAGAAACTATGTTTTTATGAGTTAACATTGCTCCTTTTGGAGGTCCAGTGGTCCCGCCAGTGTATTGAATGAATGCTAAATCATCAGGTTTTGAATCTGTTTTTGGCATCTCTTTAGAATAGGTGGGTAGGATATCTTTATGAAAATCCATTACTGTAATTCCTTCTAAAGGAGTAACTTTTCCTTTGGGAATCTTACCGATTAATTTTCCTAATACCTGTTTTACTTTTGGAAAGTAACCTCCTGCGCTCGTAGCTATTGCTAATTTTAACTGTGGTATTTTTGAAGCGATTGTAACTAATTTCTCAGCAAAATATTCATCTAAAGTCAGGATTGCTACTTTGTTCCCTCCAGTTCCCAAATCGTTCAGTTGATATTGCATTTGAACAGCTGAAAGGAGAGGTGAGACTCCTGAGACGATACAACCCGCTTTTAAAGTACCAATGATTCCCATTAAATATTCTGGCGTGTTTGGTAAATTGATACCCACGACATCACCAGTTTTAAAACCGTTTTCAATTAACATGTTAGCAAATTGATTTGAAGCCTCGTCTAGATCTTTGTATGTAAAAGTTAACCCCATATAATCAAAGGCCATTTTTTCCGGAAACTCTTCCATAGTTCGTCGAATAGCTTGGGGGTAGGTCATATCAAACTCCTTAGGGTCCAGATCCTTGACATAACTATCCCAAGATTTTTTCCATATTTTATCTTTATACGACATTTTTTAACATCGATTTCTTATTATTTGTTTTTTAGTGTAAAAAAAGTGTTAAAAAATAGAAATGATTCTTTTCGATATAAAGTTTTAACTTTCTAATTTAACTTGAGAATCTTTTAAAAAGAGTTATTGTTGAAAATTTGCTTTAATATAACTAAAAAAGAATAAAATAAAAAAATAAATAAAATTTATGAACTGAATCATCCTTTTCTTAAAACTTTCTTGTCTATCTTTCCTATTACCGTGAGTGGGAGCTCTTCAGCAATCTCAATAATTTTGGGAACTTCATATGGCGCGCAATTCTCTTTAGCAAATTTGACAATATCTTCTTTTAATGCTTCTTCGTTTCCATCGTATTCAAAATCAGGATTTAATTGGATATGTGCTTTCACAATTTCAGAACCTGGTCTATCAGGGTTAGGCAATCCAATTAGAGCAATCATTCCAATGGCGGGATGTTTAGCTAGCACATCTTCAATTTTTGCTGAAAATACTTTGAATCCTCCTACGATTATCATATCTTTTGTTCGATCGACAATCTTGATATAACCATCTTCGTCCATTACTCCAACGTCACCACTGTGCATATACCCGTCTGAATCTATTGCTTTTTTGGTTTCTTCGGGTTTATTGTAATAACCCTGCATGACAAGTGGTCCTCTTACACAGATTTCCCCTGGTTCCCCTAATGGAACTTCCTTACCAGTTTCAGGATCGACAAGCTTTAATTCAACATTTAAAAAAGGCATTCCTACTTTACCCAATTTTTTCTTCCCTAAGGAGGGATTCATTGTTGCTACAGGTGATAATTCTGTCATACCATAAAGCTCTAATAATTTCCCTTGCCCTACTATGCTTTCTAATGCTTCTTGAGATTCTTTCGGAAATGGGGCTGCTGCTGAAATACACGATACTATAGCGGAGTGATCTAACCTTTTAAACTTTCGAAAATTAATCAGAATCTGGTATAGGGAAGGAACATTTACTAAAACGGTTGGTTTATATTTTTTCATCTCGTTACAGATACCTAAAGCATCTCTTGGGTTAGCTATAATTATTTGAGACCAACCTAACATAAGAGCACCTTCGCTCACTGTTAAACCCGCTATATGAAACATAGGAAATCCTGAACATAATACCCCTTTTGCTTCTTCCCATTGAAGCCAAGCTTTAAGACCTTTCATATTTGAAACGCAATTCCTGTGGCTCAACATCGCACCTTTAGGAGGACCTGTTGTACCGCCAGTATATTGAATCCAACCAATATCGTCCGGAGATATATCAACTTTAGGTAGATCAGTAGAATACTTTGCCAAAACATCATCTTGGAAGTGAAGGACTGTTTTTCCTTCCAAGGGTGTGATTTCACCCGAGGGGATCTCCCTAACTGCTTTAATTTTTGCTTGATCCTCTTTAGAAAACGAACCAATTACGCTTGTCCCTACTACTAATTTAAGCTGTGGTAATTTATCGGCAATTTTTTTCAACCTATGCTCAAAAATCGCATCAAGAGTGACTAATGCAACATTTTTCCCACCTGATCCAAGATCTTCTATTTGATAGTGCATTTGAACATCGGACATTAGAGGGCTAACACCTGAAACAATACACCCTGCTTTAAGCGTACCTATAACTGAATATACATATTCTGGAGAATTTGGAAGATTTATTCCTACTACATCCCCCTTTTTAAATCCGTTTTCAATCAACATGTTAGCAAATTGATTGGAATACCTTTTTAACTCACGATAAGTAATTTCTAAGCCTTGGAACATAAGAGCTAGATTATCAGGATATTTTTCGAATACATCTCTTAACATTTCCGGATAAGTAGTTTCAAACTCTTTCGGATCGAGATCAGAGAGACCTGGGTCCCAATTCTTTCGCCAAAATCTACTTTCATACGGACTAGACATTTTTTTTTCACATATTTTCCGTTTTTAAATAAATAAAATTTGTTAATAATAATTATTGATAGAATTAGTTATAAAGCTTTGATATAAGTGATCTTTTTTCTATGATTTTTATAAGAAGATGATGAATTTAACTCATTTGAAAATATTGCTATGTGCTCTTTCTTTTTTGTCGACATTTTAAAATCTCGAACATAATGAACTTTTTTTACTTTTACTTTTACTATCCTCCCTCCGTCTCCATGAAATGCTCTTACTTTTAAAGAGAATTATGTTTCTCGATGGAACAAACATGTTATTGATCTATATGCTTCATATGCAAATTTTAGAAAATTGTCGGAGTAACCTAATTTTATTTTGAGGGAACCATCACTTATGTAATGCCTTTCAAATCGGGGTTTAATGTATACAACAAAAACAAGAGAATTCCTTCAGTTCCAAGTGGAGACTCAACGCTGGACGAGATATTGGGAGGCGAAGGTTTTCAAAAAGATTTAATTCACCTCCTTTATGGCGATAAAAAGAAGTGTGCGAACATTCTACTGACCACCGCTGTTATAGCTCAAAAAACTTTTAACAATGGAGGTCTCGGAGAGGAAACTAAGGTTGCGTTTATTGATGCTAACAACCGCTTTAACCCGTATAATGTAAGCAAGTTTGCAGTTTCTCAAAATCTATCGCCTAAAAAAGTGTTAGAGAATATCTTGATTGCTCGCGCATTTACTTGGGATCAAATGGTAGAGCTTTTAGAGAATAGGCTCTCTAAACTTGAACCGGTAAAAGTTGTTTTAATATCTGGTATTACTACGCTGTTTCAGAGTTACGAAAAGCAGACCTTTGAGGATTTGCTAAGAGCGATTAACGGGATTAAAACGATTCTCTCGAAAACAAAACCGCTAATCGTCTTAACTACTCCTCTAAACGAATATTCTCTTTATAGGCCTAACGGCGGAAAAATTCTCTCCCACTTTGGAAGTGTATTAGTAATGATAAACGAAGACGAGCGATATACAGAATATGTTCTTGTTCAACACCCTTTTTTGCCGGAAAATCGCCTTTTAAAGTGGAAACCGCGTATTCCTAAAAGAAATTTGGCAAATTCCACAAAAAATATGACTTTAGATTGTTGGTTCTAACTTTAAAGAAACATTTAAATAGTAAACACTATAAATCGAAAATTAGAAATAATAGATAATACATAAAAGAAAAAGAGTTTGAAAAAGATGGCAAAAAAAAAAGCTCCCGCCACTGGACCTGAAAAAGCATTACAAGAGCAGTTTGAAAAGGAAACAGGCAAAAAAGCAATCCATTGTGGCAATATGACAAAAGCCTACAAGGAATGGAAAACGAGTCAATAGAATAATTAACACCTTATTCTTTCTTTTTATAAAAATTTTTACCATTATCAAAAAAATCAGTAAATTTCAAAGGTATTTTTCTTTAAATTTTCTGAAAGACTTCCTAAAGAGACACTTGAAACAATACGAATGTGAAAAATATGGGTCGAACTGTACCTGCTTTTAGGCCAGCGTTAGAGCACGAGATAGAAAGCTGGAAAGACTTTAAAAGAGCGTTAAGACCAGAGGAGCAAAAAACCTTTGACAAACTGATGAATTTCGCTAGAATTCACGCTGATGCTGGCAGCTTAAGTGCTCGTCCAATGCTCTCCGAGATTCTTTTTATGTCGTTTGCAATTGAGCAAGAAAAGAAAATTGAGATGTTGGAAAAGAAAATTGAAGAATTAGAGGAAATAATAAAAGGAAAAGGATAGAAGTGGATTCGCAAACGAATTTCAAGGGGTGGCTCTTAGATGCATCTACTTATAGCGAAGGGATTATCCTTTGGGTAAAAACTGAAGAAGAGCGAAAAGTAATAAGAATTTTCCAAGAATTTTCTCCCGAATTCTTTGCTGTCCCTAAAGATGATGTTGGGAACGACTTTAAGAGAATGCAATATATTCTTGCTCAGAATCAAAATGTAAAGAAGGTACGAATCTGTGAGAAGTACGTGAAGTTGGAAGACCACGAGAAATCGAGGGTTCTTGGCGTCACAGTTGAAAAACCATCCTTGTTTAAGAAAACTATTAAAGAAATCAATGAGATTGGGCTGTTTACTTTGTACAACACAGATCTTCCAATCACTCAGATGTACTTCTATGTTAACGACCTGTTCCCCATGTCTTTTTGTCATTTCAAAATCAAAGTTGAAAAGGGTAATAGTAAGAAGGCAAATATTCTGCGTCTTGTTTCTATAGATTTACAGGACGATAACGAAAAGCTTTTCTATGATTTACCTCCATTAAGAGCTGTTTGGCTAGATGTGAAAATCCAGTACCAAGGTATAAAACCGTATTACAACGATCCTATTTCCTATGCTGAGGTCAGCATAGTCGAAAATGACGAAGATAATGTCCCTCGAGCAGATGGCTATAAAAAGCGGAGAATACGAATCGACAAGAGAAATGAAGCAGAAATACTAAGAACGATAAGTAAAGTAATTGACCGCCTTAACCCTGACATAATCCTCACTCATAATGGAGATGAATTCCTCTTCCCATATTTAGTTGCTCGTGCCTCAGAAAATCGAGTAACGAAAGATCTTTACCTCTCTCGAGACAAAAAACCTTTGGCAAAGTGTATCTTTGACCTTTCGGGGGGTTCGGACCACTACATGTCTTATGGTATAATTAGGCGGCGCTCAAGTACTCAAGTGTATTTGACAGGTAGATTTCACTTAGACACAACAACCTACGCAAGTCTTCATTTTTCTGAAGGCAATATTCCTGGTGTTATTGAAGTTGCTCGGATATCGAGAATTACGCTCCAAAGATTAAGTCGTATAACCATCGGAGGAGCACTTCAATCAATACAGTATTATTATGCTTATAAGCTTGACCATCTAATTCCTCCATTCAAAAAGAGCCCTGAAGACTTCAACAGTGGAATGGATTTAATTAAAAGCGATCGTGGTGGGCACATCTTTGAGCCCATTATTGGAGTATTTGACCAAGTAGTAGAGCTAGATTTTTCTTCGATGTATCCGTCGTTAATGGCAACCTTCAACATCTCTTCGGAAACCGTTAATTGTAAATGTTGCAAAGACGACGGCACTGGCATAAAAGTTCCGGGATTGGACTTTCATATCTGCACAAAAAGGCAAGGCATAATATCAAAATCTATAAGTTTACCATTAACTAAGAGACTAAAGTATAAAGAATATGTCCGCAAAACCGGAAGCGTTCGCTATAACTTTACTGATATCGCTCTCAAATGGGTGCTTGTAGTAAGTTTTGGCTATCTTGGGTTTAAAAACGCCCGTTTTGGGAAGATAGAAGCGCATCAAACCGTGTGTGCTTTCGCTAGGGAATTTTTAATGCGATCTGCCGAGATTGCTGAAGAACGCGGATGTAAAATTATTCATGGAATTGTCGATTCAATCTGGCTGAAAGACACAGAAAACCGGACTCCTGAAGAGTTCGAAGAAGTAACGAAGGAAATTGCCGATGATATAACTAAAAGCGTGGGGATTCCTATGAGTTGGGACGGGCGTTATAATGTTATTTGTTTTCTCCCTTCGAAAGCAGAACCCGATATTCCCGCGCTAAGCCACTACTGGGGTATTAAGAGTGACGGAGAAGTAAAAGTTCGCGGCATTGAAGTTCGGCGTAGAGATACTCCAAAAATAGTTAAAGCCGCGCAGTACGCGTTTATAGCTGTCTTTCAGGGAGCGACCACCACAGAAAAATTCATGAGAAGAATGGCAAAAGCAAAGAAAGTTCTTTATCATTACATTGACAAAATAGAGACTGGCAAAGTTTCGCGAGAAGAACTTACAATTCGCCAAAGAGTTTCCAGAAAACCTTCACAATACAAAGTAAACTCCTATCAAGCTGTTGCTGCAAGGCAATTAGAGAGATCGGGGGTAGTGGTAACTCCTGGTAAAAATGTTCGATATATTATCCTCAATGCCGATGCTGATCCGGAATTCCCTGAGAAAAAGGTTATTCTCTCAAATCTTTTTAACGAGAAAAAGCATCTGTATGACAAAAAGAAATATGTCGAATTGCTTAAAAGAGCCTTTGAAAATATTTTTCCTTTCGAGTTTCCTGAGCTTGAAGAACTAGTAAAATCGGATATGATGAGGAAATCTAATCAAAAAGATTTATTTTGCTATATTGAATAGAAAAAACCGACTTAAAAAATCTTTAATCAAATCTTATCGACAAAATTTTATAATAATCCGTTAATAGTCTTATTTAAATAGGATCAGTTCAAATATATATTGTTCATACCTTATGGTGTGAATATCGAGAAGTAGTATTTGCTCTCAATGATATAACCAATTGGAATACCTTTGGTATGACAAATTGGTAAAACTTTCTTTCCTTAACGGAAAGATGATATCTTCGGATATAGATTTGAGTCATTGATTTTCGGATTAATGATTAAAATAAGTTTCTTGTTGAGACATTTTGTATGAAAATATAAAATGAAATACTAGCAATGAGCCTTCGGGTATTTTTGCATTTTCTCAAATCATGCTTGAATGTGTGATCATCGGAAGAGATAAAGCAACCTTCATGAGATGCTACCGAATGTTATCCTAACGGATATATAATTTCGGTAAATCGAACTATGCTAGCAATTTCGATTAAATCTCCGGAGTGATTCTGACAAGAGGTTTCACAACCAATTGTTTGAATGCATTGAATGAAAACTTTCCTTACATCGTAAGGAATGGCAATATCTCGCAACAAATACCTTCGGGGATTCTGTTGCTTTTTCCTTCGGATCACGCCTGAAAGTGTGATCACAGGAAAAGGTATCGCATTCAATGTCATACTACCAATTGAAATACTTAACGGTATTGATATTGGTAAATCACGCTTCTTTGGAAGAGTGAGATTATCCTCGGATAAAGATTAGACGATAAGTTTCCGAACTTATTGAATAATCTTGTATTACATTGACTCAATACCACGCATTAATCCATCAGAAACTCATTGCAACTTCTTGAACCTTTTTTCTTCTAAGATTTCTAATATTAGTTTACACTTTTAATCTAATTAGAAGACTTAACCTGGTCCTCTTTATCTGATTTGTGGGCGTATATGGTGCTAATCAAATTTAATATAAACACTCCAAAAACAATGAATCCCGCAATGAGATTGATTACGAAGGAAATTGCCAATAAACCCCAGAAAGCAATGTAATAAATAATGACATATGGAACTACGATTTTCAGATTAGTACGAAAGTCGATCTTTAAAATGTAATCCAATACCATTTCAATCATCAAAAAGCTAATCATTATAATAATATAGATAATAATCCATAATTCTTTTCCAATAAGAATATAGTTAAGTATGATTATGAAAAGTGGTATGGCACAGCTAATGACGATGTAACCTATCTTATGTTCTAATTGTTCAAATCCTTTTTTCCTTAAGATGAAAATTGCGATAACAAGGAAATTCATCAAGATAGCGATAAAGAGGAATAATCCGTCAAAGAAATTTAAATTCATAATTCTTGAGAAGAAAAAAAATTTTATAAAATTTACTACAAAAAAAAAGAAATTACGTAAATGGTTGTCTTATAACAGTTTTCATAGTTGCGGGGTTGGCCTTCCTAGGATCACTGAGATAGATTTCATGATGTTTTTGAGTATGACCATCAAAAGTCCCACCTTCATTTTTAATGAAATCGTGCACCTTTTGGACAGTTGGTCCCTCTTCCGAATACGGACCTACATGCATGATTTGAGCTACTTTTCCTTCTTTATATTTTTCTAATCGGAGTTTTGGAAGTAGGGGTGATAACTCGGGTTTCTTTTCCTTAGTAATTGCTATTGCTTCATCGATCATATCTTGAGAAATCCAGTCAGGTTGCATAATCATCATGGTCCACTTCCATTTATCTCGATTTCCTTCGGTAAAATCATCCATATCTTCAGCCCACCATAATCCTTCCAATGGAGGTACAACGTAATCTTTACTTTTTCCTTTGCTTAAGAATTTGGTTTTGAAAGCTATTGGATATAGAACAGCAAGAGCATCTTGATATTCTTTTGAATCTCCCGGAGATCCCATTCCATCAATCATTAAAAACTGCATTTCAGGTACATCAACAAAGACAACTTCCTTTGAACTAGGTTGATAATACTCCTTCATACTTTTTTTGAAGTCTACTTTCGCTGGCAATTTAACTCACAACTTTAATTTCTTTGTTGAAAACTGTTTGTTGGACACTTATTAGAATCTAAGGTTGCTGGAACTTCATGTCCAAAGACTTTTTTTAATTCACTTAGAATGGCTGATAAAAACTTTAAACATTTTATGAAAAAAGGGAAAGAAAAAAATTTTTCTTAAAAAGAGATTGAAAAAATTATCTGAAAATTGTTTTATACTTCTTCTCCTCTTTTTCTAGCCTCGATTTCTTTCAGATCCTTACGCAAAACCTTACCAATTAATGTCTCCGGCAATTCTTTACGAAAATCAATGAATTTTGGCATTTTATAAGGTGCTACAATTTTTCTGAGAAACTCTTTTATTTCACCTTTCATTTCATCACTCTCACGATAACCATCTTTTAACACAATGAAGGCTTTTACTTTTTCACTACCAGGGAGGTTTGGATCTGGAATACCGATAACAGCAGCATTCTCAACGGCTTCATGTTCAAACAAGACATCTTCAAGTTCTCTTGGGTATACTTTGAATCCGCTGACAATAATCATATCCTTTTTCCTATCAAGAATAAATAGATAACCATCTTCATCAATTTTACCTATATCTCCAGTTAAAAGCCAGCCATCTTTCAACTGGTTTGCGGTTTCTTCCGGTTTATTCCAATAGCCCTTCATAACTTGTGGGCCTTTAATCATAATTTCACCTTGTTCACCGATGGGAATTATCTTAGTATAATCATCAACATCAACGATTCTTGTTTCTGTACTTGGTAAAGCTAATCCTACAGAACCAATCTTTCTTTTTCCATAGGGATTAACGTGAGTGGCGGGAGAGGTTTCAGTCATTCCATATCCTTCAAGAATCGTGGATCCAGTTCTTTGCTCAAATTCCTTTAGGACTTCTGGGGGCATAGCTGCTGCACCAGTATTACACACTTTTATCGATTTAAGATCTTTTGCATAATCTTCGAGGTCATCTCTTTCCAATAAACGCATGTACATAGTTGGAACACCCGGAAAAAACTCAGGGTGAGTTGCTTTAATTATTTCGAACAATGTTTTTTGGTCACGAGGATCAGGAGCAAGGGCAACTGTTACTCCCATATAAATGAAAAAATTCATACATACATTCATTCCATAAATATGGAAAAGCGGTAAAGATGAAAGAACCGTACCTTTTCCCCTAGTTCCTACATTCTTATTCCATTCATACACCATTATGACATTTGATACAAGATTAGAATGTGTAAGCATAGCTCCCTTAGGTAATCCTGTAGTTCCACCCGTATATTGGAGAACTGCAATATCTTCTTTTGAATTCGTTTCAAATTTAGGTGGTTTTGGTTTTGTTTTGTTAATTAAATTAAGAAGTTGAATCGTTCCACTGATTTCTGGTGGTTCTCTTTGGCCCAATGGGTTAGCCATTGGGGCATAATCAAATACGTTTGTTATTATTACATGCCGTAGACGGGTTCTATCTTTAATATTATTAATTTTTTCCACTTGATTATCCCAAGCTATAATAATTTCTGCCCCAGAATCATTTAATTGATAAGTTAATTCGTGTTCTGTGTGAAGTACGCTACAGGCGGTAACCATCGCTCCGGTCTTCAGAATGCCATAAAAACTAAAGAGGAATTGAGGAAAATTTGGCAACATAATAGCAACAACATCACCTTTCTTGACACCTAAATCCACAAGAGCGGTAGCTAATCTATCGGTAATATCTTTTA
>Ga0209978_10000568_pt1 | contig 14266 bp, 20 predicted proteins | sample BentaG_FD_182805 | JGI IMG/M metagenome (GOLD analysis project Ga0209978, IMG submission 182805) | Deep subsurface microbial communities from South Atlantic Ocean to uncover new lineages of life (NeLLi) - Benguela_00093 metaG (SPAdes)... | ecosystem: Environmental > Aquatic > Marine > Oceanic >...
ATAGTCAAAATCTAATTCCCTATGGTCCCGAAGGGGGTATAGATACGGACCAGGGAACTCTCTCTGGTCCGTATCTTTGTAGAGCCTCTACCGAGGCCTACCGGAGTACAGGCCCTCTGGGCAAGGGCCCTCATTTCGGCCGGCGGGTCCATCGTTTCCATCCGCTTTGCGCCCATCTTCCCCCCTTTCCTCCCTATCCTCTTTTGGCTGGCCTGGGGTCCTAACTCCTAGCTACTAGGTCTTGCGATTGGGGACGCGGGGGCTCCAGACAACGCATCTCATACAAGATGTCCTCCGAATCCACAGACCTATACGTAACTAACCTCCGGTCCATAGCAAAGCAAATCACGAAGATGACCAGCCCCAAAACTGCAAGGACGCCCCAAACGCCTACAGGCAATCTAGACACAGGTGGCGATACGCACAGGTACGTGATTGCGGTAATCGCCCCAGGCATCGCTATCCCCAGGAAGCAAAACGCTGCGTCGCGGAAGTAGCCATTTCGTGGGGTGATACGCTCGACGAGTCTTTGAATTCTATCCCAGTCTATCCATCTAATTTCGAAACGATCCTCTTGTTCGGGCGCGAGAGTAGTAAGGGTCACTGTTCGCTGAGAGTCGACTTGCATCTGCCCCTTGGAAGAAGACTCTTTAGCCATCTTCGTCCTCCGCTTCCTGGGGGCGCTCAACCACATCCAATGCAATTGCGTTGAACAACAGGGTGTGCCCGCAGAAATTGCACATCACAGATACGAATGGGAGGAGTTTAGTCCGGGCCATCATAGGGCCACCGTGGTACTCTCTGGCTTCCCAGGCTTGGGCCAGAATGTTCCAGTTGTTGTGTCCGCATACTGGACAGACTGTCGGTACTTTCCATTTCTCTTTGAGCCAAGCAACAACCTTCTCACGGTCGACTTCCATAGCAGACCTCCTCCTGGGATAACCTACTGACTCTTGAAATGCTCCCACCTACTCAGAATATACCAGAAATCGTCCGTCAGGGGAATAGCCAAACCTTAAAGTTTCCCCCGAATCCGTTTAGGCGTAACTAGGACTATTGGTGGGGCTTCACATTTGTAGGGACCTATGATATCCTCTTTTTGCGTAAAGAGTATAGTTATAGTAGATATTCCTATCAACCTATGAGAGACAACCCCAGAACTTCGAGGAACTCCTGGGGATGCAGGGGGTGGGGCCCAAGACCATAAGGGGCCTCAGTCTCATCTCCGAACTTCTCTACGGGGCCCGGCCCAGTTTCAATGATCCTGTCCGCTTCAGTTTCACCCACGGCGGAAAGGATGGCCACCCCTATCCTGTGGACCGGGCCCAATACGACCGCACCATTGAGATCTTGGAGAAGGCAACCCGAAGGGCTAAGGTTGGCGATCGAGAGAGGCTAGCAGCCCTGAGGAGGTTGGCTTCGTGGGAGGCAAGAACGAGGCCCGCGATCCACTATTGAAAAGGTGGGGAGATGGTTGAAGGGTACGAGAAGGCGACCGCCAGCACCCTCAAAGCCTACCTAGAGGTCACCAAGCCACCCTCGGTGGCGCTGTTGGTATTCACCGCTTTGGGCGGGATGGTGGTAGCCGCTGGAGGGCAGGCTATCCCTCCCAGCCTCCTCCTGCAAGCGCTCTTGGCGGCCACCCTGGGCTGCGCGGGAGCCAACGCCATCACCTGCTATATCGACAGGGATATGGATTCAATCATGGAGAGGACTAAGAGGCGCCCCCTACCCACCAGGAGGATAGACCCTCCAGAGAGGGCCCTCTACTGGGGGGTGGCCTTGGCCGTCGCCTCCTTCATCCTGGCCTGGCTGATCAACCCCCTCTCCTTCCTCTGTGCCGCCTTCGGCTTTTTCGACAACGTCCTGATCTACAGCCTCCTCATGAAGAGGAGGAGCCCCCTCAACGTGATATGGGGAGGGTTCAGCGGCGGCATCCCCGCCCTCTTCGGCTGGGCGGCCGTCAAGGGTAGCCTCAGCCTTGCAGCCTTCCTGATCGCCGCCCTGGTAGTCCTATGGATACCGAGCCACATCTGGAGCCTGGCCCTCTTCTGGAGCGAAGATTATAAGAAGGTTAAGGTGCCCATGCTCCCCGCGGTATTCACCTTGAAGAGCACGCTCCGCTGCCTGCTGACCACCGTCCTCCTTCTCTACCTCTTCTCCATCGCCTTGGGCTTCGTGGGAGGGTTGGGGGCCATTTACTTGACCACCGCCCTGGTGGCAGGTTTGGCCATGGTGGTGGGCAACCTCAATATGTTCATAAGGCCTACCCGAAAGAAGGCCTGGGTAATGTTCAAGATGTCAGGGCCTTACCTCCTCATCCTCTTCGTCAGCATGATGTTAGATCTCCTCCTCAAGTAGCCCAGGCCTAGCAAGAACTAAGGGCTCCACCTATATGGAGCCCTGTCTCTCATTCCAGACAAGGAACGCGAAGATCAGGCTGACCCTTCTTTCCCCTCCTGCTCGCTGAGATCCCACAGCCTTTCCTTAAGGGAGATGAGTTCCTTTAGAAGTTTCGATCTCTCCCATTCATAATCCTCTATTGCCAAGCCGGTCAACATGAGGGATTTGGCCTGCAATTCCTGTTGCAGATCTTTTATCACCTGGGTGGTATCGTTCATGGGCCACACCTCCTGCCCCTGCCAATCGATCCCCACCTTATGCCGCTACCCTGAAGTCAGGATTGCAGATGAAGGCAGGGCCCGCCATCCTTTGCGGGTGGTCCTCCTTGTTTCTAGCCAGCCAGCGTCCGCTTGGCGGCGGTCACCGTGTTCTTGAGAAGCATGGTGATGGTCATGGGGCCCACGCCCCCTGGCGAGGGGCTGATGGCGCCAGCAACCTCTTTCACCTCGTCAAAGGCGACATCGCCTACCCAGCGATAACCCTTCTCTGTCGTTGGGTCATCTACCTTGTTGGAACCGACATCGATGACGTAGGCGCCGGGTTTGACCCAGTCGGCCTTGACCATCTCCGGCCGGCCGACGGCCGCGATGAGGATATCCGCTTTGCGGCAGACAGCGGGCAGGTCCTTGGTCCGTGAATGGCAGATGGTCACCGTGGCGTTGGCGTGCAGGAGGAGCATAGCCACGGGCAAGCCCACGATGTTGCTTCGACCCAAGACCACCGCCTCGGCGCCCTCGATCTGGGCACCGGCCCTTTCCAAAAGCACCATGCAGCCGTGAGGGGTGCAAGGTACAAAGAGGGGCTCTCGGCCCTTCATCGCTAAGCGACCGATGTTGATGGGATGAAACCCATCCACATCCTTCTCCAAGGCCACGGAGCCCAATATAGCCTCCTCGTCCAAATGCCTGGGTAGGGGCAACTGCACCAGGATACCATGGACGGTCGGGTCGGCGCTCAGGTCGCGGATCAACCCCTCCACCTCCTCCTGAGTAGCCTCCTCGGGTAGGTGGTGTCCGAAGGAGAGGATGCCGGCTTTCTCGCAGGCGCGTCTCTTCATGCGGACATACGACTGGCTGGCCGGCTTCTCGCCCACCAGGACGGTGGCTAGTCCCGGCGTGATCCCATGCTCCGCCTTCAGTTGCTCCACCTCCGCGGCGATCTCCTGGCGCATCTCCTTGGCTATCGCCCGGCCATCGATAATCTTGGCGCTCATCTATAACTCCTCCTTCACTTCTCTAAGGTTTCTAGACCAAGAGCCCTCTATCCCGCAACACACCTCGAGGATCCACCAGATGCTTCTCCAGAGCCAGCCTCTTGATCCCCATACTGAGGCCCACGAGTTGGGTGATATAGAGGATAGGCATCTGGAACTCCAAGCCCATCTGCCCTTGCCGAAAATCTAAATTGGTATGGCAGAGGGGACAGGCCACGGCCACTAAATCGGCCCCTACGGCCTTCGCATCCCCTAAGATCTTGGCTGAAAGTTCAAGAGCCAACTCTGTCCTAGAGAGGGAGAGGGTGGCGCCGCAACAGTCCGTCTTATATGACCAATCGAGACTGGTGGCGCCCAAAGCCTCCACCAGATGGTCCATAACCATGGGGTACTCCGACTCCTGGGTTGCCTGGGGAGGAAGGCGCATGAGGCAGCCGTAGTAACTCACCACCTTCAGCCCCTCGAGGGGCACCTTCACCCTCCCTGATATCTCATCCCGCCATTCCTCAAGAAGTTGGAGGATATGCTTAACCTCTACCGATCCTCGAAAGTCATAACCCCTCTCCTGATCTAACCGCTCCTTCAGTTGTGGCTCCTGCCTCATATCCCACAAGGCAGACCTAAAGCGGGAGAAGCAGGAAGCGCAAGGGGCGACTACCTGGGAGAACCCCTCTCTCTCTATAAGAGCCAGGTTGTTCAAAGAAAGGCGTAACGCCAGCAGATGATCGGTGCTGTGAGCCGGGGTACTTCCGCAACAGGTCCATCCCTTGGGTTCCACCAACTCTATCCCCAACTCACTGAAGACCGCTCGCGTCGAGATATCGAACTCCGAGGAGACGGAGTGTAAGGAACAGCCAGGGTAATAGGCTACCTGATCGGGCTTCGCTCTAGGAGCCACACGGCGGGGTTGGCGGACGAAGCGAGGCATAACTCCCAGTTTCCCCTTCCGCAGGAGTTCGAGACCCAGGGAGAGATCTTTGAAAGGCTGGCCGGTACGGAGGTTAAGTTCCCCCAGCAGGCTCAGTTCGTAGGAGCGCCCCAGAAACTTCACCCCTCGTAGGAAGGCTCTATTGAAGAGGGCTACCTCCGGAACTTGGGGCTTGATCCCCTGCTCCAAGGCTACCATCTTCAACCGATCCATGATTCGAGCCACGTCCAGCCCCTCAGGGCAACGGGTGGTGCAGGTTTGGCAGCAAGCGCAGAGCCAGATAGTGGCCGAGGAAAGGGCCAACTCCTCTCGCCCCAACTGGAGGGCCCGCATGATCCGATGGGGTTCCAAGTCGAAATGCGTAGATAAAGGACAGCCGCTGGTGCACTTCTTGCACTGGTAGCATAAGTAGATGTTGTTACCCGTCTCCTCCTCTATCAGTTGAGCCAAGGTGAGATGTTTTGTTATCGCCATCTGTCTCCCTTCCCTGAGGTGGAAGCGGGTTCTCCTTTCCTCAACCTCTGCCAGATATCTCGAGCCTCCTCCACCACTTTTGGCGCAGCGCCGAAGACCGCCATCCCCTTGAGATCGGCCTCGATCACCTTCGGGTCGGCGGAGAGGTAACCCAAGAGAGGAAGTCCAGGGCTGTTCCTATCGATGAACCCTCGATCCTCCTCATGGCGAACCTTGTTGCCCACCAGGTAGAGTCGTGGAACGCCTAGATCCGAAGCCAAATCCCGGATCAATCGAGCGGTCTGGAGACTTCGCCGTCCAGGCTCCACTACGATGAGGAAAGCGTCCACCGCTTTGGCCGTCCCCCTCCCCAGATGCTCCACTCCGGCCTCCATATCGAGGATCACCACCTCCGAGCGGTCCAATAAGAGATGAGCCATCAGGCTTTTAAGAAGCGCGTTCTCGGGACAGAGGCAGCCGCTCCCCCCCTTCTTGAGGCCACCCATCTGAAGAAGCCTGATGCCCCGATGGACAACGCTGAAGCGATCGGGGATATCATCGACTCGAGGGTTCAGGGTGAAGAAGCCACCCATCGTGCCCGGCTTGGCACCCGTCCGCTCGGTGATGAGGTCTCCCATCTGGGCGATGGGCATGATTTCGGCCACCAGGTGGGGAGGAAAACCGAGGGCAGAAGCCAGGTTGGGACTAGGGTCAGCGTCGATAGCCAAGACCTTTTGCCCCTCCTGAGCATATATATGTGCCAAGAGACTAGCCAGGGTGGTCTTGCCCACTCCCCCTTTGCCCGTGATCGCTATCCTCACTATAAGCCTCGCTCCAGGATATCTTGCAGTCGCTGGATCTGGTCAGGCTCCAGGGGAAGGAGCGCCACTTTCCTTTGGGTCTCAGCCCAGTTGTAGTCCACATGTCTGATAGCCAACTCCCCATCCTCCCAGAAGGCGTAGGTGGCGCTGGGGGTGCCATGGCGAGGCTGCCCTAGGCTGCCAGGGTTGACCAGATAGGTATCTTTCACCTTCCTTATAGCCGGGATATGGGTATGACCCAAGAATATGACATCCGCCTCGATGCCGGCCATCTCCTCCCGCAACTCCTCTTCCCTGGCCGTGGCCACATTAAGGTATTTGAAGAGATGATCCTTTGGGGAGGCATGGGCAAGATAGAAGCGGGCCCCACCTAGTTCGACCCTGGCCTCGAGTGGGAGGGCGGCCAGATAGGCCTTCTCAGACGAGCCCAGAAGGCGAGTACTATACTCCCGGGTGGCGATGGAGAGGTCGAGATACTCTTCCCCACACGCACAATCCATCCCCGTGACCAGGGCGTTATCGTGGTTCCCCCGCACGCCGTAGTGGACGTTCTTTCTAAGCCAGCGGACGGAGAGCAGGGGATCGGGGCCAAAATCGATCGCATCGCCCAGGAAGAGGATGGCGTCCGGCTTCCGCTCCGCAGTCTGCATGGTCAAAAGAGCCTCCCAATTGGCATGTAGATCAGAGAAGATAAGAACCCTCATCTCTATAACCCTGCCGCATCCAGGACAGTGGGCACATACTTCTCCCAACCCAAAGCCATAATATGCACCCCTTGACAGAGACCCTTCATCTCCCTAATCAGCCGGCCCGCTATCTCCACGCTCATCTCCGCCCTATCTTTCGCCTCCTCCATCTCGACGATGAGGTGATCTGGCACGTGGATACCGGCCACGTTCCGGTTCATGAAGCGAGCCATACCGGCGGACTTGAGGAGGATGATACCCACCATGACCGGCACGCCGAACCCCTCCACTTGCTTCATGAACGCCGCAAATCTCTCTGGCTCGTAGACCGCCTGGGTCTGGAAGAACCGGGCGCCCGCTTCGATCTTCTTCTCCATCTTGATGATCTGGGGCTCCAAGGGGTTAGCCCCCGGGTTGACCACCGCCCCCAGACAGAAAGTGGGGCTGCCCGCAATTTCCCTGCCCGCCAAATCGTACCCTTCCTGCAACCTAGATGCGGTCAAAAGAAGGGAGACGGAGTCGAGATCGAAGACCGGCTTGGCCCCCAGATGGTCTCCCAGGGAGACATAGTCTCCGGTGAGGCATAAGACATTTTCTATACCCAAAACATAGGCGCTCAAAAGGTCAGACTGTAAGGCAATGCGATTGCGGTCCCGGCAGGTGACCTGAAATACGGGCTCTATCCCCCTCCGTTTGAGGAGCGCGCTCACCGCCAGGGAACCAAGCCTCATCACCGAACTCTGCTGATCGGTGACATTAAAGGCGTCCACCCTCTCGCGCAAGAGTTCCACATCCTCCAGCATCCGCTCCACATCGACGCCCTTTGGTGGGCCAGCCTCGGTGGTGATGACGAACTTGCCATCGTTAAAGAGTTCCGAGAGTTTCATCCCCGGTTCGCTCCTCCTGTCGCTGTCCCAGACTCCAGAAAGCGGTGCCCCGTAGATCCTTGGGTGGCTGCATGCGGGCGAAGTCCTTGGGGAGGGATATCTCCCGCAACTTATGAAGCCGGTCCAGTTTCTTCAACCGCTCGTATATGAGTTGCCATCCGCACTCCCGCACCTCGGGTTCGAACTCGCACCTCCCATCCCTCGCGCCACCGCAGGGGCCGTTGATCAGGCTCTTGGTGCAGGCGGTGAGAGGGCAGATCCCTCCCGTCAGGTCTAGGAGACAGTCGCCACACTCTAGACACCTCTCACTGCCCCACCATTCGCCCCGCGAACCACCGAGGGAGATAGTATTGCAGGCCGGATGGGTCACCTTCCCCACCACCGATGAGGTAACCTGAACCCCGATACCACAACACATGGTCAAGATCGAATCTGCGGAGACGATCTGATCCTCAAAAGGGTAGAGCCCTGTCTTAACCAGACCCTTCTGACAGAGGAAATCCAAGGCCGCCCAGCCGGCGATCTCCTTTCCCGCCCCTTCTAGCGTCTCTTTCATGGCCAGAACCTCTTTCTCGCCACCAGTCTGGCACGCCTCCGCACATCCACGACAGCCTAGAAGGAAGACCCTGCCCTCCCCCTCTAAGGAGCGCAGGATCTCCTCTAGAGGCTTCTGCTCAGAAACCAACATATACAACCTCCGATGATATCAGGGCATATATAAAGACCGCTATGATTGTCCCTTCACCAGGAATTTGGCCACCCGAGCCAACAGTTCATCGGGGGTCACCGGCTTGTCCACATAGTCCTCGGCCTCCAACATGAGGCCATCGCTCACCGAATAGACCGTCTCCCCCATCCGCTCCGAAAGGCTGGTCAACATGATGATGGGGATCTTCGAAAGTTCGGGGTCCTCTTTGAGCGCCTTACAGACCTTGAAGCCATCCTGTTCTGGCATGATGATGTCTAGAATAATCAGGTCCGGCTTCTCCTCGTGTACCTTAGCCAGGGCCTCCGTCCCATTGTAGGCCACCTCTACCTGATAGGGTGCGCTTTCCAGAACGATCTTCGTGGCCTCTACGAAATCCGGGTCATCGTCGACAAGCAGTATCTTCGTCACCTTTTTCCTCCGTCCTCAAAATCCTCCAACCCTGTGGAAAGAAACCTATGACTCCTCTCTTGCTTTCCCAAGGAGTTTGCTCACCCGGTGCAAGAGATCGGCTGGGGGGATCGGCTTCTCCACGTAATCCTGGACATCGAGAGCCAAACCGGTCTCCAACTCGTACCGTCGGCGACTGGCATCCTCCCGCACCGCGGTCAGGATCAAGATAGGCAACTTGGCATACTTGGGGTTCTCCCTCAGTTCTCGGACTACGGCGAAGCCGTCTTTCCGAGGCATGAGGAGGTCTAGGATCAAAAGATCCGGCACCCCCTCCCTGATCCTCTCCAGGCACTCCACCCCGTCCTTGGCTTCCACCACCTCATAGGGTTGAGTGGAAAGGATGGTAGTTATCGCCTCTCTGATATCCGGATCGTCATCGACTACCAATATTTTGGGTTGCCGTTCCATCATCCCCTCCCATCTAGCCAGGAAGCTAGACTATCGGCCTGGGTAGAAACCCCGCCCTCTCAGTGATGAGGGGAACGACCTCTTCCCAAGCCACAGCCATGATATGGATCCCGTGAACGCCGGGGATATCCCTTATCTGTTCGATGATCTCCAGGGCGATCTGCACCCCTTCCTCCTTGGCATCCTTGGCGTTCTCCATCCTATCGACCAACTCATCGGGGACCATTAGGCCAGAGACATAATCCCGCATATAGCGAGCCATACCGACCGACTTGATGGGTATGAGCCCCGCCAGGATATGGACCTTCTGGTCCAGGCCCTGATCTCGCACCATCTCCATCCACTTGGCGAACCGCTCCACATCGAAGACCGCTTGGGTTTGAATGAAATCCGCTCCCGCCTTAACCTTCTTGGCCAAGCGGAGCACTCTGAATTCAAAGGGATCTGCGTAGGGGTTGGCGGCGGCGCCAATGAAGAGGGGCATCCCTCCCGATATCTTGTCCCCGCTCATGAATTGCGCCTCGTCTCGCATCTTTCTTACCGCCCCGATCAACTGAATGGAATCCAAGTCGTGGACGTTCTTCGAGCCTGGGTGGTTGCCGAACTTCTGATGGTCGCCAGAGAGGCAAAGGAGGTTCCGTATGCCCAAGGCCACCGCCCCCAATACATCGCTCTGAATGGCGATCCTATTCCTATCCCGGCAGGTCATCTGCATCACCGGGTCCAGCCCTTCTTGCTTCACCAAGGCACAAGCCGCCACGCTGGACATGCGGACTACTGCCGTCTGGTTATCGGTGATGTTCGCCGCATCGCAACAGGGCTTCAAAAGTCCGGCCTTTCGGCGAACAAACTCCGCGCTACTACCTTTAGGAGGCCCTAGTTCCGCGGTCACGGCGAAGTGGCCCTCCTCAAGCACCCGCTCCAGATTGCTACCGCTTTTCATACTACCACCCCCTAACACCGGAAGAAGATCACCTCCTAGAGTCCTTGGGGATGACGAAGGTGAACCTACTCCCCGGTTGACCCTCAGCGTACGGCGACTGGGCCCAGATCTTCCCCCGATGGGCTTCCACGATCCTCTTGGCTATCGATAACCCCAAGCCCGTTCCCACTCCCCCCACTCTTTTGCCCCGGTAGAAGTCCTCGAATATGCGGGGCATATCCTCAGGGTCGATTCCTACCCCCGTATCGGTTACCATTACCTGGATATTATCACCTATCTCTTCCACTCCTAAGGTTATCACTCCCCCTTCAGGGGTGAACTTGATCGCGTTGCTCAAAAGGTTAGTCAAGACTTGGTGCAAGTGACTAGGAGAGGCGTAGATCACTGGCAGAGAGGGAGGCTTTTCCATGGTTAGAGTTTGACCCTTCTCGGAGGCCAGAACCTGCATCTCCTCCACGCATCGATCTAGGACCTCATCCAGAGAAGTCATCTCCATCTTGTGAACGATCTCGCCCCTCTCGATGTGAGCCAGATCTAGAAAGCGGTTGATCATGCCGATCAGTTCCTTAATCCTGAGGCTGCTCCTCTCCATCATATGCCTTTGCTTCTTCGTGATCTCCCCCACGAAGCCGCCTAAGATCACCTGCAAGTAACTCTCCACCGCCGCTAGAGGGGTCTTCAGATCGTGGGAGGCGATGGCCAAAAAGTAGGTCTTCAGCCTATCCAACCTGACCAGTTCTCTATTCACCTCTTCCAGTTCCCGTGCCTCAGCCAGGAGGCGATCCTTCAGGGCCACTATCTCCCCCTGTCTCCTCCTCAACTCCCCGCTGATGTTGACAGTCAAATAACAACTCACATAGAGCGTAGTGGCAAAGGCCGAGAGGACGGCTAAAACGAAGGAGCCTTGTTGACAAAAATAAGGAGAGACAAACCCCTCCAGATGGACATGGGGAAGGAAGCCGAAGTATTCCAGCCCCACCAAGGAGGAGAGGAGAAGAAGGGCGAAGGTGGCTAATGAATAGGCGACCTCCGGAGAAAGGAGCACGCTGGCGATGATGACATGAAAGACGTAGTAAAAGATGAAGGGGTTCTCAATCCCCCCGGTATAATGGATGAGGATAGTAATGGCCACTAGGTCCGTGATCGATTGTACATACGCCAACCTTCTGGCCTTGGCGGCCAGGGAGAGGGTTTCCTCGCCCGCGAGAGCCCTGGCGTATAGCCAGAACAGCAGGTTATAGAACGCGATGCCCCCAGCCACGGCGAATATGGGCAGAGGGGGGAAATCAACACGGAGGACCACCTGGGCCAGAAAGGCGATAACTATCACCCCCGCGACCGCTACCCACCTATAGCGGATGAAATCCTCTACCCCCCGCACCAGAGTCGACACTTCAGGCGCGTAGGCTCGCGCCACCTCCACTTCCTTCAGCATCTGGGTCAACTTCTGTCTAGTGCCCCTTAGCCGCTCGCCGACAACATCGGTGAGCCTATCCATCACCAGATAACCCATACGATGGTCGCTCTCGAAAAGTTGATAAAGGTCGTCCCCTTTGACTACGATCACCCTAGAGTGCTCCAAGGTCTTCGCTGAAAGGGTGAGGATATGGGGCTCGGCTAGGGCCGACCAGCCGAAAGGTTCCCCTCTGGCTATCACATCTATGATCGTGCTCTTGGGAGGTTCCTGGGGCCAAGCCTGGATCTTCATCTCCAAAGCCACTGTCCCCTGCCAAAGGAGGTAGAGGTTCTCCGCCCGGCCTCCTTCCTCGAAGATAGTGACACCACCGGGATACACCTCTTCTCGGCAGAGTTCCGCTATCCTCTCCAACTGACTATCGGTTAGGGCTTCAAAGATCTGAAACCTTTTCAGAGTTCGACTGGCGACCACCGCTGCTCACCCCTTTACCACCTGCTGCTCCCCGATGCCAGGCATATCTTCATCCGCGATCCTCTCGTAGAGGGGCGAGAGGAGATCGGGGAAGGTAGGCTCCACACAACCGATACACAAGCCGCCGCAACCCACACACCAGTTCGTCCCTTGGTTCCAGAGGCGGGTGGGACAATCGGCGTGGGTTACTGGCCCCTTGCAGCCCAACTCGTAGAGACACCCCTCGTCGCTCAGGCTCTTGGCGAATTTACCCTCATCGAAGTAGGCCCGGCGAGGGCAGTTCTCATGGACCAATCCCCCATAGAAGGCTTTGGGGCGACCGAGTACATCTAACTCCTCTAGCTTAGGCAAGCCGAAAAGTAGAATACTGGCTAACGTCCCTATGAACCAGTCGGGGTGAGGCGGACAGCCGGGGAGATTGATGAGAGGGCTAGTGATCTGGCGAGAAGCGAAGAAATCCCTGACCCCCACACAGTTAGTGGGGTTTCCAGCGGCCGCCGGGATGCCCCCGAAGGAGGCGCAGGTGCCCAAGGCGATGACCAGTAGAGCATCCCTGCCTAGGGACTCCACCCAATGGAAGATGGGCACGCCTTGGCCATCCCTCTCCCCCAGAAGGCAGTAACTACCCTCCTGGGCTAAGGGTATAGCGCCCTCCACAACTAGAACGTAACTACCTCTATCCCCTTGTCCAACCCGTTCCAACTCGCCGATGACCGCTTCGCCTGATCCAGCCATCACCGTGGGATGGAACCGCATATCGATATGTTTACCGGGCAGGATCTCGTCTACTAAGAGGTTCTTGATGGTCGGGCTAACAGAGTTCAAAACGGAGACCGAACAGCCTGTGCAGCCTGCAGCCTGCAACCAGATGATGGGGTATTCCACGGTCTCTAGGTCTGCCATCTCTTTCTCCCTTTTCCACCCCACGAGAGGGCAAGATCAAGACCTCTACTCTTCAAACTGCAGATCCTCTCTGATGATCCTTCGTGGGCCACCATCGCGGTTTGTGGACCAATCTCTGGGAGGGATTATCTCTTCCAAGAGTTCCAATTCCCCCCTCGCCTGCAACCGATCGTAGATCAGTTGCCAAGCGCACTCTACCTGGGGATCGATCTCACATCTACCCCCCTGGGAGCCACCACAGGGGCCATTCAGCAGGCTCTTGGCACAGCGGGCGATGGGGCAGATCCCGGCTGTCTTATCCAGGATACAGTTTCCGCAAGCGGCGCACCGCTCGACCCAGACCCCTTGTTCTTCCGGCAGCCCCAAAAACGAGGTGTTGAGCCCCGGCACTACACGAGCGTCAGGGAACCGCTCGGCGATAGCCTGGGCCCCGATTCCACAACCCAAAGAGAGCACCAAATCATGAGCCTCTATCTCCTCCCCCATAGCATCGAGATACTCCCACTCGCACTGGCGTTGCACCGTGGCTTCATGGATGGCGATCTCTTCATTATCTAGTTTGCTTTTCATCCGCAGGGCCGAGGCGAGGATACCTACTTCCTTCTCCCCTCCGGCGAAACAGACGGTCACACAGGTTCCACAACCGACGACGAGGATCTTCCTGTGGCCGGCGATCATATTTTTGATCTCGTCTAAGGGCTTCTGCTCTCCGACGATCATGGTTCATACTCCCCGCTAGTGGCAAGCAACTCGTTACTAGGCATCTCTTCATCAGCGTGGCTACTATCTACTGCTACTCTGTCCAGAGGCCCACGACCAGCCGCCATCTGATCATCGATAAACCTCAACACCTCTTCAACGAGGTTCGAGTTCTCCCTGAGCATGGCTTCCAATTCTCTTTCGGCCAGTTCCACCTGTTTAGTTTCGATCATGATCATCTTCCCCCCGAACCCAGCAACCGAAGCGGTTACTCCTCTGATTTTCGCAGGGGGCTGGGGCCCAGTTCCTTAATCCTCTCCGTCATCTCCGTAGTGGCCTCTACGAACTCCCCCCCCATGGCCGAGGACATGTTATACATCTGGAGTCGTTCCCCGTCGAGACCTATCTCCTTGAAGAGCCCCTGAAGCCAACGGACTCGACGCTTAGCGTGCAGGTTCCCGGTCTGAAAATGACAATCTCCCTCTAGGCAACCGGCTACCATCACCCCATCAGCCCCCTCCTCGAAGGCGTCTAGAACGTGCTGCCCATCCAAACGGCCACTGCAAGGGATCTTCACTATTCTGATATTGGTGGGGTATTGCAGGCGTAAAGAGCCGGCCAAATCCGCCGCCGCATAGGCACAATAGTGGCAACAGAAAGCCACGATCTTGGGCTCAAAGCCGTTTCTCTTCTCCGCTTCCATTATGCAGTTACCACCTCCCGGAAGAGCGCCTTCTCTTCAGCCCTCACCTGAGCGTCTCTACAATGCATCAACTCTATCGCCCTGGCTGGGCACTCGGCCACGCATATCCCACACCCCCGACAACGAGCCGCCTCGATCTCCACTGCGCCCCTGATCGCTCCCGCGCCCATCG